>Ga0209536_100015859_pt1 | contig 10732 bp, 9 predicted proteins | sample DeeMarSeWOR28_12_FD_187461 | JGI IMG/M metagenome (GOLD analysis project Ga0209536, IMG submission 187461) | Marine sediment microbial communities from White Oak River estuary, North Carolina - WOR-2-8_12 (SPAdes) (version 2) | ecosystem: Environmental > Aquatic > Marine > Intertidal zone >...
TTGAAAATTCTCCCGGAGCCGCCATAAAGTTTATATCCCTCAGGTGCAATTTCATGCACAAAACCCAGGGTATTGTCATCACGGATACGCAATGTCTCCTCAAACGGCGGTAGTATGCCCTCTGCTATAAACGTACCTGCAAAACCTATCGAGGATGGATCGCTATCACTCAGGCTGTCAATCTCGAAAGGAGGGATCACAAAATATATGGACTCGTCATAAGCACCATCGAGGATACTGGGGCTGTTAAAGTATACAATGGCTCCCTTGTCGGCGTTAAACCTTGGATAAGTGGGATAATGCCTTTGACCTGATTTATTGTCAGGTCTGTTGATATATAAGCGTCCTGTTGATTCTCTAAGGTCCTTACTGAGTCCGGCCAATGCTTCATCTTTTGTCGAATCAGCGGATACAAGTTTATTGCCCACCCTTCTTTTAAGACCTGTTTCTGGATCTTCCAAATAAAACCTGATAGAGTCAATATAATTCAGGTCAACAAGGAAGCTGTCATAATCAAACAGGAAATCCCTGCCAATGAACTCAAAATTTCCGGCAAAAAGTTGCCCATTGAATTCCATATCACGGTTGTTCTTGAGGGTAATTTCATTTTTTTCCGGAATTATGAAAACATCCAGGATCTGGCTTATAAAGAATTTCTCTATTCCCCGGATGGTCAGGGAATTGTCGTCAAGGTTAACTGTTCCGTTGGGTAAAGTGGGAGAAACGGATTTGATTTTCATATCGTCGAAATCTGTCTGGAACCGGTTCGCATCTACATAATGGAAAGCTTTGTCTTTTACCTTTATATATCCGGTTTTCTGGTTATAGTCGATTAAATCATTCTGCATCAGGCCAACCATTGCGGCCCTGACCGATTTCTCCTTCTGATTCATGCCCCGGGCCATATCCATGGCATAAAAATCCTTTCGTTTAATCTTCCTTGCATAAAAAACGGTCATGATCAGTGGATTAAAGTCATAAATACCCGACAAGCTTTCCATATCGTCTTTGCTGAAATATTCCTTCGATTCAAAATACGCCGGAATTATATTTTTCGCACTCGAAATGTCAATGTTCAAAGTATCTTCATCCAGATCCCATTCAATCATATCAGCAGTGATATCGATCTTAAAATAGGAGGCGCTGTAAGGTGTAATGCGATAAGGCCCGTTATCTCTGAACACCAACAGGTTCCTGTTGTATGGATTGTAATTTAATCTTACACTGGGATGATATATGGAATCATCGCCCTGGTAAATTGTAAACATGGCATCGGTAGCCCTAACAAGGGTGTCTCCTAACTGGAACTTACTGGATAAAGCCCGGAATAGCACTCCGACTTCATCCTGGGCTTCCAGAAGAGCCCGTTCTCCAAGAAATGATAAACCCCAGATCTGATTTCCTCTCATCGAAAATCCACCTTTATATATCAGATCTTTATCATGGGGAAAATATACCTGTATATCATTCCTGTATGAGGTAAACCGAGGATAATCAGACCGGATACCTGATCTTCTCATTACGCTTTTATATTCAAATGTACCTTCAACCGAACCTATAATTTTACCTTCATAAAACATATTGGATTTTGGTGAGGAAAAATACGGATAGTTTATGTTTATCACATATTTATTGAGACTGCAATAGACTTCCTGACTGTTTAATCCCGCCGAACTCCAGTTGAATGTTCCTCCTTCACCCAGGAACAGGTCTTCGCTGAGTAGCAGGGATCCATTTGATGCTTGTAGTTCAATCGAATCATAATTAGTGAGAAAAACAAGATCGGCATTTTTTAAACGTAAAATGGCACCAGCCTCAGGAGGCATGGCGATGTCAACAATAGCATCAATTGTAATCAATTTGTCTTCTTCCGAAATCGTAGCATTTTCCGTTTTCCAGTCGTCCCCGCCAGCTTCCGGCTTATTTTCTTCAGTCACAGTCCAGGATTCGTTGGGCGTATTCCAGCTATCATTTGCGTTCCAGTCATCAGCCCAATTATCATTTGCAGACTCTACCGGCTCATCCCAATCTTCCACCCAGCTATCACCTGTGCTGCCCGATGCATCCCAATCCTCCGCGGCTGTATCATCGGAAAAGACTTCAATAACTTCTTCCTCATCAACTATCTCTTCTAGCATAAGCCCAGACCGCTCTACATAATCAAAGGATATGTCGAAATTTCCGGCGATCAATTTATACCCGTTTGAATAATGCAATGCACTATGACTTAAAAAAGTATTTAGATTCTGATAGTATTTATGGATCCTGACTCTATCTTCATTCTCAATAACTTTCTCGGTAATCTCCAATATATCATCCAGAATATCCAGCTGGATCAACTCATTGGAACCGGCTAATGAGACTATGTTAATAAAATTGATCAGGTACGGATTGGCCGGAAGAGAACGTTCTCTGTAAAAGGCATAGATTTTTTCTATCCTATTCTTCTGGGCACTTGAAAATCCTCCCCGATCCCAGTCTGAGGCGAACTCATTCACCTTTTCAATGGCTATGCTGACTTTCGTCCGGTATATATCTGTCATTAGTTCTCCTACAATATCATCCCTTGCCGGAATAGAGTCAGTTACCTGTGAATAACTGTTCAAGGTCAGGCACAGCGAAATAAGAATAATTGATATCGTGCAAAATGACTTCAACGTATACTATTCAAACCACTAATTTATTGATAAAACCTTTTAACATATTAATATTATTATAACGAATGGAATATAAAATCATACAAAAATTAAAGAAATTTAATTTGTACTAATTGTATAGATTAATGAACACCATTTATTACGTGATCTTTTCTTCTGAAGATTAAGACCATTGTTTATGGCGTTTGTATTTATAAGATCATAATCATCTGTCAGAAAGCCACTTAAGATCATCATCCCTCCTGGTTTCAGTGAATGGCAATAGGATCTCATATCTTTTAAGATAACATTCATGTTGATGTTAGCAAGGATTATGTCGAAGAGTACATCTGACTGTACCTTTCCAATAGGACCTTCAATGATCCGGATCCTTTTACAGTTATTGATCAGGATGTTCTCAATGGAATTCTCATAAGCCCAGTGGTCGATGTCCAGTCCCAGTACTTCTTCGGCGCCTAATTTTTCAGCAAGGATGGAAAGGATTCCTGTACCACAACCTACATCAAGCACATGTTTATTCCGATGATCTATGCCTAGTTGATGCTGCATCATTAAATAGGTCGTGTCATGATGCCCGGTACCGAATGACATTTTGGGATTAATGGTAATTTCAAGTGGATAAGGCCTGGAAGTGTCATGGAACGAAGTCTTTATCCTGCAATAATCGTCAACAATGGTCGGTTCAAAGTTCTTTTCCCACTCCCTGTTCCAGTTTTTGTCACGTACTTCCTGAACATAATAATGTGTTGAACGGGAGATCCCGGGTGCGGTAACGATGGCATCTATAGATTGCTGGTCATAATCTTCGACAGGTATGGAAGCTTCGAAGCCTTTTTCTTGAATGAGAAAAGAATTAAATCCTATCAGTGATAATTCTGCAATTAGAATTTCAGATGTATTTTCGTCACAAATGAAGGTTACTATTTTAAATGATCGAAACATCACTTATTACATCCTGCAAATGACTCGAAAGATGTATAATATATCGTAAAGTCAGCATGGCCCTTTGATTCAACGAAATATACGGAAAAATCGGCAAATCCTTTTTCATCCGTGAAATACCATACGCCAGGTTCCGTTGCAAACAGGGCATTATCCGTTTCGAAGATCAGAAAATCGGCAAAAGCTTCCGAGTCTTCCTCGTATATATAAAAGTTAGCAAGATCGGGATCATCCTCTATAAAAACCGTCCCATGTAATTCACAGATATCCACTGGCTGAGCCTCTTCCTTTTCAGGCACCAGCTTGTGATATGACCCAATAACAATAAATAATGTGATACTTACTATGATGCTTAGATGAAACATAAGAAAGCTGTTCCTCAATCCTGAATTATATTACACAAATGATGCCGGAATAATTATAAGGATCAAGAAACAGTAATAAATATTAAAATTAAAATGATTTTACAATGTCGACAAAATCCCTTGATTTTAAGGATGCACCACCGATCAGTCCGCCATCAACATCCGGATTAGCGAATAATTCCTTTGCATTGTCAGGTTTACAACTACCTCCATAAAGAATGGAAGTTTCATTGGCAATAGCCTTTCCATATTTTGAAATCAGATGGGTTCTGAGTGCAGCATGCATTTCCTGTGCCTGGTCTGAAGAAGCCGTAACACCTGTTCCGATCGCCCAGATCGGTTCATATGCAATAACTATCTTACTGAAATCTTCTGATGTGAGATGGAAGAGGCTATCCGTCAGCTGACCGCATACATAATCGACATAAGATCCTTCCTGGCGGATATCCAGTGATTCACCACAACAGAAAATAGGGGTAAGACCTTTGTGCAGCGCCAAGTTTACTTTTTTGGCCAGCAATTCATTTGATTCATAAAAATATTCCCTCCGCTCGCTATGGCCTAATATGACATAATCCACGCCTACCGATTTTAGCATATCAACAGAAACTTCACCTGTATATGCGCCGGAATCATGATCATTACAATTCTGTGCACCTAAAAAAACTTTTGGGGCGTCTTTGACCAGATGATAAATACTGTTTAAATGAATAAATGGGGGATTCAGAACTACCAAAGTATCATCCTGTACTTCATCCGCAACCATATTGATAATTTCAGATGCCAGGGTTATGCCTTCTTCCAGCGTTTTATTCATCTTCCAGTTGCCTGCTACTATATTTTTTCTCATAATCATTAATGTTTATTTGAAGCAAAAAATTTATGGGCAAAGATAATCCATTTACTTATGTCAAAAGGGTAAAAAATCAAGAATTGGGTTGGATTTCAGACAGGATCATTCATGAGTTTGTTTACTTCTCTGAAACCAGGACCACTACTATTCCTGAACTTCACAATGACAGCGCTGGCTATAGCCAATATCTGGATTCAAACATTAAAGTAAGCGCAATTCCGGCAATCCCTGAACTGATGACGAGGTTCCAGTCACGCCGGCTGAATCCAAGATTATTTACGAATATCCAAGAAATGATTAGAAATACAGACCCGACCAGAAGCATCCCCAGTTCCAGCCCGAGGTTAAATCCAAGGATTGGTACTGCGATACTCTGGTTCGTTCCCAATATTTCCTTGAGATAATCTGCAAATCCAAATCCATGAATCATGCCGAAGACAAAAGCGGTGGCAAAACGAAAGACCGACCGAGGGGTATAGGATTCATGTTTTTTAAGGATATTAAGGGAAGCAGCTATAAAAATGGTGAGGGGGATCAAATATTCAATAATACTTATATTAACATTTAATACTTCGTTGACCGATAAAGACAATGTAGCTGAATGTCCCAATATATAAAATATAAAAAGTACCAGGGCTTTCCGCCAGTCCCGGAGCAGATAGATGGCCATTAGGGCTATTATAAAAAGCATATAATCAACACCATATATATCCAGCACATGTCTGTATCCTAACCTTACATATAAAATAAAAGTTGACATATTGCTTATTTAATGAAGATACAACTCACGCTTTTAATGAATCAGTTGAAATGTAAACTTAATTTAATCATAATAATAAGGTTTTATACTATATTTTTTACGGTTTAAAACGGCTCTTATGAATAATTTCCCAGTATTTCCGGTTATGCCTTAACATACAGATACCATCGACTTCAAATTCAAAGGATATATTCTTGTTTTCATATTCCCTTCTGGCCAGGTAAAAGTTTTCTTTGGTCAGGTCCCTGAAGGCCACCGTCATATGGGGGGAGAATCTTTGTGGCCCCCGAAGTAATGAATTAATATTTAGGGAATCATTCATGTGGCGTTTAAACCTGTGATACACACCTTTTAAAGTTTCAGACTTATTTATATTTATAAATATTACCCTGGGTGGGAAAAAACCAAAGCTATCTAATTTCAGCATGAATTTTGATTCCCTGGTTTAAAACAGGGCTGTTGTGTGCCTTAAAACATTCTCATCTTCTAGATCATATTTAAAAGGCGGTATCAAGGTAATATGCGGGGGAGATTTTAAAGCATGACTTGCATTAAACCGCTCTTTAAAGTCCTGTTTTATATCAGTAACGGAAGATTGAATCTCCTCCGGGGGGACCACGGCAAAGAAATATAAATACCAATCCTTATTCATAAAAAGTCCCGCCAGAGGCGGGATTTTTATCATATTTTAAGCATTAATCTTGGCCGGCCTATCTTTCTTGCTCAGATCAAGAACCACTGGTATGGCTATGAAAACGGTTGAATAAGTACCTGTAATCAATCCGATTACCAAAGCAAAAGAAAATCCTCTTAATACTTCACCTCCAAAAATCAGTAAGACGATTACAACAATCATAGTAGTAAATGAAGTTATCAGTGTTCTACTCATCGTACTGTTTATAGATTCATTAAAAACCTTGTTGGAAGCACCGCCCGGTTTTAGTTGTACGTTTTCCCTTACCCTGTCGAACACTACCACCGTATCGTTGATAGAATAGCCAATGATCGTCAACATGGCAGCTATAAAGACCTGGTCGATCTCAAATGTTTTACCGAATAAACGGGCAAAGGCAAAAGTTGCCAGGACAAATAAAGTATCATGAAATAAAGCTAACACAGCCCCCAATCCGAACTGCCATTTTCTGAAACGGATGAGAATATAAAGGAAAATTACGATCAATGAAAAAATCACTGATTCCATGGCTGCAGCCTTAATATCGTCTGCAATTGTTGCTCCCACTTTTGAAGATCCGGCTATCGTAAAAGTATTTAAATTCATTTTATCGGCATCCTCCACGAATGATAATCCAGTAAATCCAGTAACACCGCTAATCATTGCAGATTGTACAAGCGAATCAGCATCTGTCGATTCATCATCCACCAAGTAGCTCGTCGTAATCTTTACCACATTGTTTGATCCATAGGTCTTCACCTCGGTGCCTGTATTTTCAAAATTTGGCTGTATTGAAGTTTTCAATTCAGAGGGTGTTACAGGCTTTTCAAAAGCCACTACATAGGACCGGCCTCCTTTAAAATCCACACCTAGATTCAAACCACCCTGCACCACGATCAACACCATACCCGCTACAATAAAGAGGAAAGAAAACACGTATGCCTTCCTGCGTTTTGACATGAAGTCAATCTTCAGATTGGTGAGCAGGTTCTTAGACCAGAAGGTTACAAACGATACATTACTTTTATCTCCCTTCTTGGTCATCCAGGTAACAACCACTCTGGTAATGAATACCGCTGAGAAGAAGGAAGAGGCTATTCCAATCATCAAGGTTGTGGCAAATCCTTTTATCGGTCCCTGTCCGAGTGCATACATGATGGCACCGATCAAGAAGGTGGTAACATTAGCATCTATAATGGAGCTGTACGCTTTACTGTAACCCGTGGATATTGCATTTAGCAATGTTGAGCCGCCTCTTAATTCTTCTCTGATCCTTTCAAATATCAGTACGTTCGCATCAATTGACATACCTATTGTCAGAACGATACCAGCAATGCCGGGTAAGGTAAGGGCGGCATTCAACTGAGCCAGGATTCCTAGTATGAAGAAGATGTTAAAGACCAGGGCGATATTGGCAACAAATCCACCCTTCGAATAATAAGATATCATGAAGAGGACCACGATGGCCAGACCAGCTACGATAGATATAACGCCCTGTTTTTGGGCTTCTTTACCCAGGGTCGGTCCAATTACCGCCTCTTCGACAATACGTGTAGGTGCTGGCAGTTTTCCTGCTTTCAGGATATTGGCCAGGTCTTTCGATTCTTCAATCGTAAAGCTTCCCGTTATTTGAGAATTTCCATTCGGAATTTCCGTGATCACATTGGGAGCTGAATACACATATCCATCCAGTACGATAGCAATCCTTCTATTCAGGTTTTCTCCGGTCAGTCTTCTCCAGACTTTCGCGCCGGTCGCGTTCATTTGCATCGAAACACTTGGGCTTCCGGTCTCATCAAAATCAGGTCTCGCATCATTGATTACCTCACCCGTCAATGGGGGCAAGCCTCCTCTCCTGACCTTAACAAAAAAGAGTTCAAGTACTTCCTGGCTTCCTTCACCTTCAATTGATTTATTCTTCCAGTAAAATTTCATGTTATTGGGAATGAGCGCTTTAATTTCCGGCCGTGCCAATAGCCTGTTGATCTTTGAAGTGTCTTTAACATTATAGAACAGATTATAATAAGGCGCCTGCCTCAGGCTGAAGAGAGGTGATGCCAATGCATTCTCAAGTGAATCGACGCTCGTCGAATCTCCGGCCAGCTGGGCGGCAAGATCTTCAGCAGCTGTATCCACTTCAGACTGCTCTTCACCCAGCAGTGATCTCAATACGTCTTCGGTACTTTCTTCACCTGCTCCCGGTTCACCAATATTCTGAGATTGCAGGTCAACAGACCGGAGCCTGTTTTCCTCTACGATCTTGCTGTTAATAGCAATGAGTGTACTTTCCAGCTCCTGAAGCTCGTATACTTCCCAGAATTCAAGCTTAGCCACTCCTGACAACAATTTTCTGACACGCTCCCGGTTATCCACACCTGGCAGCTCAACCTGGATCCGCCCGGTCCCGGGTAATTTCTGGATATTGGGTTGGGACGTTCCAAAACGATCTACCCTTGTCCGTAGAATTTCGAAAGATCTATCGATCGCATCCGATACTTCATCGCTGATAATCTGCATGATATCTTCGTCCGATGAGTCGAGGCTGATCCGGCCACGATTAGCGGCATTGGCGAAAATCGTACTTAATTTACCATTTGGATTGACTTGCTTAAACGACTCATAAAACAGATCTGAAAAAGATTCCTGTCTGTTTCGCTGCTTTTCTTCAGCCATCTTCAACGCTTCTAGAAAAGCGGCATTCTCACTATTTCCGCTCAAGCCTTTAATAATATCCACCGGGGATACTTCTAAGGTAACATGCATGCCTCCCTGCAGATCAAGGCCGAGGCTTAATTCCGTATCCTTTACATCCTTGTAGGTATATTCTATGCCTAAAAGATTATACACCGGTTCGTTCCATACGGAATCCAGATACGCCTGCTTTTTATAAAAATCAAGACTGTTGTTGGCATCGGTCGCGATTTCCGTTGCTTCCTTTTGAATACGCCGTGAAACGAAGGTAAAGGACAGGTAATACACGCATAGCACGGTAATAATTACTGTCAATGTTATAATAAATCCCTTATTTTTCATTGTGTTTTAATATTAAATTTCCGATTAAAAATGTTTTGATGGTAGTGATTATATCTTGCCGTACGTATTTTCATTAGGGAGCATTCGGCGCAATAATATATTGAAATAGAATTTTGAAAAATGAAATGGTCCGATATTCAAGAACAGCTTCGTGCCAGCATTTGATCTCAGTGAAAAAAGGAATGTTGAAAAGCAAATTCTGGATCAGGTCAACACTGATCTGAAAAGATGAGATCGAGGCTACATAGTCCGGGAGATAGATTGTTTTAGGATCATCCCCGGAATCATCTTCATCATCATTATAATCCATCCATGAAAGATCATCATGAATTCTTTCCTGGATCAAATAATTAGTTGAAGAAACCGTAATCGCCAGTAATCCGCATACCAGCACCAGGACATTCAGTAAATTTCCTATGTTCGGCTTATTTTTCACCTGATCATTAAATGGACTGCAAAAGTAGAAATAATTCCTTAAAAATCAATTGGTTGGACCTATGAAAAAACACATGCGAATTCTTTTATCTTTTTAAAAGCGAGGATAAATAGATCCTGATCACTTTTATTCCCTCATTGAAATTCGAATAATTGTTAATAATGATGTCGCAATTTTCCTTATAGGGTAAAATGTAGGCATTGAATGCAGGCATAACATGGTTCTTGTACCTGTATAAAACATCCTCGAGGTCATACCCTCGCTCTTCCTTATCCCGTATTATTCTTCTGCTGAGCATTATATGTTCACTTGCTTCAATAAAAATTTTGAGATCAATCAGATTTCGTATCTCTTGTATATGAAAAATGAATATCCCCTCGAGTATGATAACAGGTGCCGGAATGAATTCAATGATCATCGGTTCTAATTCGGGATTATTGAATGTATATTCCCTGATCTTTAATTTTTCTCCACGTATTAATCTCTGTAGATCAGCAATGAATCGATGGATATCAATTGATTCTGGTCTGTCAAAATTCTTAATCCCATTTTCATCTACAGGCTGTTCATCCCTCGGGCGGTAATAATTATCCTGTGAAATGAAACATACTTCTGTATTGTTAAAACCCTCCATGATCTTTTTTATAAAAAGGGTTTTTCCGGATCCGCTACCACCAGTAATACCTATTATATATGGCTTCATGCTCCTATTTAACCGGATTTGTCTTCAGATAATGAACCAGTCTTCTAATAGCCCGGCCCCTGTGACTTATTTTATTTTTTTCATCCATAGACAGTTCTGCAAAGGTCCTGTTATATCCATCGGGTAGGAATACCGGGTCGTACCCAAAACCCTGAACACCTTTCCGTTCGTACAGTATATGACCTTCAACTTTTCCTTCAAATTGTCTAATGCCATCTGATGTGACTAAGGTGATCACTGTTCTGAACCTGGCAGATCTTTCAGAAATGCCATCCAGATTCTTTAGTAAAAGATCGATCTTATCATTACT
>Ga0209536_100015860_pt1 | contig 10732 bp, 11 predicted proteins | sample DeeMarSeWOR28_12_FD_187461 | JGI IMG/M metagenome (GOLD analysis project Ga0209536, IMG submission 187461) | Marine sediment microbial communities from White Oak River estuary, North Carolina - WOR-2-8_12 (SPAdes) (version 2) | ecosystem: Environmental > Aquatic > Marine > Intertidal zone >...
GATATGTCTTTATCCAAAGTTTCTTCTAATTCCTCGACTGACTCGAATTCTTTAATTTCAACTACCACTTAGCATACCTTCACTTTTTGTATGCATGGATTAAGACGGTAGACTAAATTAAGCATTATTAATCGATATGCCATATTTTCTCTTCATATAACAAACACGTATTAGCCATCGTTACGAGAAAATGGTTCCGAAAACTGGTTCCGTAATAATTATTTTCAAACCACAATGGTTAAGTTTATTTTGATACGAAATTCTCTTTGGAATAGACATGAGAGGCATAGACGGAATAGGTAATTGGGTTCTAGTAATCATGGCTGCAGCTTCATGCATTTCAATGATTGCTGCTCTTAGTTTAGACAGTATCATCAGTCAACAGCTTCCCTTTTATGGGCTTCAGTTTAACTACGGCTGGGCGATACCGTACTGGAATACAGTTGCCATCGTTTTTATCATGGCGTGGATTAACATAACAGCTGCAATAGCCTTTCAAGTATACAGGATACGAACTATCCGGAAAGACGAAATCCAAAACGCCGAGATTTAAAAACAGTCTATTCCAAGGTTGAAAACAGCCCATTCCAATCTAACGCATAACATCTTTTAAATCTGAAACTTCTAAAGCCCGTTCCAGATAGCCAGTTCCACGCACACATACGCCTCAATTTGGAGAGAGCAGATCTCAATCCCGTAACCGCCTCAGGAAATTGGCGGCGTATACAAAAGCATTATGAACTAAGGAATCTTTAATTTAATTGCAAAGTACATATTGCATGCTGCAAAGAGAGACATCAAAATGAAATTCAATGCGAAGCAAATAGCCCGACAGAGAGTACAGATTCTGTTTCATCAAGCTAAAAAAGTCTACCGTGATAATCCTCAGCTCTCCAGCCGCTACATTGCAACTGCCAGAAAAATAGCTATGGCCGGAAAAATACCCTTACCAACATTGCATAAGCGCCAAATATGCAAAAGCTGCAATACGCTGCTTGTACAGGGTGACAATTGCCGCGTGCGGATAAGGCAGAAAAGAGAGCCTCATGTTGTGATCACATGTTTAAACTGCGGCTGCAAAACGCGGATACCATTGAAAAAGAAAAGGGAGAAAACTAAACTTGAGCAAGATAACTACCCGAATGAAACGTCATGTCAGGCATAAGCTGAAGGACGAAAAGCCCACCATATGGATAGGCAAAGACGGCTTAACTCCTCAAATTTCAATCGAGATTGAGAAACAACTGAACAAGAACAAGATGCTAAAAGTCAGGATTCTAACAAGCGCGCTGCACCAAGAAACAGCGAAGGCTATTGCGACAAAAGCCGCTGAAGAAGCTGGCGCCGCACTAGTTGAGGTCAGAGGACACGTTTTCATTCTCTACAGACGCCACAAAAGACAATAACCTTAGCGTCACTGCAGACTCATAATTTGATAGCGCAGCTGTTGCAAAGAAAACCAAGTTTTCTATCGAAATCAGAAAATACTAATATTTAAAAGCCTACCTTTTGAGTAGTTATTCACTATCGTTATCACGTGGTAAATATGAGCAGGCAAAACAGAAAACTATTCTCAATTACCTTTTTTATTGCCCTTTTCTATTTATCCGGCGTGCTGGGAGTTAACGCACAAACTGAAGATTTCAACTTGGAAGCTGAACAAAACTGGGATACTTACACAGTAGGAGGTACTTGTGTTTACGGTACTCAAAACATCTTTGTAGGAGAGGTCGATGGGGATGGTGCCATGGAAATTCTAACAGGAGGCTTCGCTTACAGCACTGCAAACGGTTCTAGAACCGGCAGCGAAGCACCGCTTAAGATTTGGAGTTGGGACGGGCAAAACGTTACTCTCAAGGCAAGCGCCAATTGGAGAGGAAATATACTATGTCTGTATGCAGCAGACATCGATGGCGATAAAACCGTTGAGATCATCACCGCTGGATATTACAGAAACGAAACTGGCAAGTACATATCTTCTTGTTTGAGGATTTGGCAGTTGAACGACCAAGAGCTGATTCTAAAAGCTCAGTACGAAGGAATACCAGTTAACTCCATTTCTGTAAGCGACGTTGATAAAGATGGGACACCAGAAATTGTTACAGTTGGCAGACTGCGTAAAGATTCATTGAATACGGGGCAGCTTTGTCTATGGCACTTCGAAGGCAATGCCCTAAGCTTGACTGGCAAGATAGAGCTGGATTTGGTTAAGGCAACAAATACTAATTCTGTGTACGCTAACGACTTAGATAACAATGGAAACGTCGAAATTATTGTAGGCGGGTACTCAGACAACCTCAACAATAGTAAGGGACAACTCAGCATTTGGCATTGGAACGGCAAAGAATTCTTCCTCAGAGCAAACGAAATATGGCAACTTGTACCTGGGGTTTGCGCCAAAACTATAGCGGGTGGCGTTCAGGGGAATACAATTGTGAACAATGTTAAAGCAGCCGATTTAGACGGAGACGGTTTCAAAGAAATAGTCGCCGGAGGGTTTGCTTTCGACGGGGAAAAAGTTAATGCTCAGTTAGGAATTTGGCGCTGGGATGGAATGGTTCTATCTCGACTGCAGAGCCAAGAGTGGGCAACTGATTACTTAACCGAAGTGAAATCCATATCGATAGATGATGTTGACAACGATGGGAGAATGGAAGCTGTAACAAGCGGCATGACAGCAGCGGAAGACAGCTTTAAAAACAGCGAAACTCCACATGACCGAGGGCAACTTAGAGTCTGGGGGTTCAACGGAACAACTCTAATCTTAGAGCAAAGCGCAGAGTGGACTTTTGATGATGGTGCATGTGCTTGGAATGTTGGCAATGGTGACATTGACAATGATGGCATTTTAGAAATTATCACCGTTGGCTGCACAGCACTGGGCAGTCTATGTGATCCAGACATGCGGATTTGGTCAATTTCAAACGTAAGCATAACCTCAAATTACTTGCCTTACGTGCTTGCAGTTGCAGTACTCGTGATAACATTTGCTTTATCTGCCCTTGTTTTTGCGTGGCTAAGCGCGCGCCCAAAAAATATTAGCTTAAAAAAATAATAACTCCAATCTGGTAGAAAAATTAATGATAAAAAAACTTGCTATAGGAATAATCACGCTTCTACGACTCCCTTATTGGATGATGACAGGAGGCTTATCGTTATTAACAGCCTTTGCGATTACTCCAACAATCCCAGACGCGTCAACTCTAATTTTGATCTTCTTTTCGATGGCATGTATATCATCCGCTGGTTTTTCCATAAACGATTACTTTGATAAGGAAAGCGATGCTATCATAAAACCAAAAAGACCTATACCTTCGGGTATGCTGTCTTCGAAGCAAGTTATTGTCATCTCGTTTTTCTTATTTTCATTGGGTTTGCTTCTTGCATTTTTGATAAATTGGCTAAGTTTTACAATTTTACTTGTTGATTCCCTGTTGCTTATTGTATACTCGGTGTTTGTTAAGCGACAGTCTGGGTTGGTTGCAAATATTCTAGTCGGTTTGTTAGGTGGTACAGCGTTCTTATATGGTGAAGCAGCTATCTTTGAAACAGTTAGTCTTCTCTCATTAAGCTTATTTCCCATTTCCTTTGGAACAATAGGCGGTAACATCTTACGGGATATTTTTAGTCTTGAAGGCGACTCAAAAGTTGGGTATCAAACACTTCCACGGAAAATCGGTGATAAAAAATCAATAAGGTTAGCATCTTTCTTTTTTATCATGACTGCTTTGTTTGCACCCCTTCCCTTCCTTCTTCAATTCTTCGATGTATATTACCTGATATTCATTGTGATGTGGGGTATTCTTCTTGTTTACTCGTCAATTCGACTTCAAACTTCAATTCCTACATATGAATACGTACGTAAGTACGAGCGTTTGATAACAAGGTCAATGGTTTTCTTGTTACTATCTCTGGTAATAGAAGCAGTGATATAAAAAATGAAATGTGTATATCCAAGAACGCTACTATGCTGGGCTCAAGAATCGGCGTTCCAACCGCCTAATCCAGTCTGGCGTTCTCCTCAATGCCATAATGAAAGAACATAGCAAGCCAAAACCAATAGCGATGAGAATAGGCAGAAGGATATAGACTATAATTGGAGCTCCCTCCGTGAAAGCAACATAAGCGATATAGAACCATACCATAAGAAGCATCGAAGACACGGCTATTCCAACCAACAGGAAACCTCTCAAAGCAGGCTGCAAGCTTGACTTTTGTGATGCCTCTGCAATTCTAACATATTTTTCGTCTTCAACAGAAAGCTCCTGCTTCATAAAGCCCAACTGGTTAAAAGCTTTTCTTCCAAAGGGCGTCAAAATGTAGCGGCGTTCCTCGTTCTTGGCGGTAAATCCACTAAGTTGCTCGAGATGATAATTCATTTTGCCGGTTGAAAGACCTAGCTCAGTGATGAGCTCCGAGTACGAAACGCCATCGGGTCGAGACCCTAAGATTTTAAGTATGGTGCGTCTCATGGGATGAGCCAATGCTTGGAAGAGGATGTTCTCAATTTGTTCTTCTGGATCAAACATCGTTAAATCCACACTATTTTATTTGCTGGATGCTTCTTAAATCGATTTTTGAAAAGGAAATTATGACAAAATCTTCAATCTTCTTTTCCTGTTCCTTTAATCATTTGGAACACGGGCTAGACTCGCACGCCAAATCTTGAACACTCCTTGGTCCAGAAGCTTGAGGCGAAGTGCTACTATCGCTGGCTCTAGCATAGTCTCTTTGTACAGTCCCACGTTCTCTTCCTTGAGTGCCCAAGCGTGAGGTTCAATTGGCCCAAGCAAGAGAGTATTTAGCCAGCAAATTCGAGATATTCGATAATGGCAAGTTAATAGGCTACAAAGACATCAAAGACAAAAATTCCATAAGCTAATAGAACAGGTTCGCAATTTCATCAAAAGCTTAATTCAAAAAGACAAGCTTAAACAAAAACTAAAGGAACAAGAACACAAAAAAATCATGGATCATATCAACCAACAAGAACAAAAACAAACCAACAAGCTTGCCCTTCAGGATCCACAGTAGTAAAATGAAAAAATCTACAAGTTCCATTATCAGAGTTGGCGCAATCTTTATGTTTGTTTTTCAGAAATTCCATTTTTGGAAGGGCACGCCGCAAGCGTCCGAGAGCATTCCGTAGCCAACTCATTCTCGCGCGCGCGACTGGCGTCCTTGTTTAGATATGCTTGGTAGATGAGCCTAAGAAAAGTGTTGACTGCTATCCAGACTCAGCGTCTTTGAAACCCTAATTTTGCTTGAGAAAAATCGAAAAAATTTTGCTATAAAGTGGCAGGCTACCAAATTACTTTGCGCGCTAAAGCAAGACCCCTCTTTCTTCTGTTGAGTATGGCGCGCCGCAACAAAAATGATGGCTTCAGCAGAAGGCATCGTGAGACTTCTCAGGTTTGACAGTATAGAATTTCCACAGGAAATGAAGTTGATAACGCGAAGCCTTTTTGTATGGAAGGCGCGCGGTTGAAGGATTTAGTCGAATTTAAAAGCAAAACTCGTTAATACTGAAAACGAAATGGCGAACTCCAAAAAGATCAAATCGATTGTTATCTGCCTGATTGCCGCCGTTGTTGGAATTATAGCGCTCTCACTAATATTCGTTGACTTTGGCTGGGGGCAACAAATGCCCCATATTTGGGCGAAGATAGTGCCGGGTATTTTCACAATAATCGGGATCGCTATCATAACATACATTATTATTGAATCACAGAACGGATCATGACCGCCATTCAAATACCCTTTTCTTAATAGCTCGCTTCTTTAAATGATGGATTTGCTTTTAGGTCGCGACCTCTTTAAACTTTTGAATAGACCTTTCAAGTTGACTTTAGAACTTTTTTCGCGCGCGCTCTGATGTTCATTGATTATAATCATTTTCTTTCTTAACAATGTATATTTGATTTTAACTGGAAAATCATTAGTTTTTTGTAAAAAAGTTGTAGTGAAGGATTATTGTCGGCTATTTTAGATTTTGGTTTTTTCGTCTCAGCTTGAACGCCAAGCCACCTATCATTGCGATTGATGCTCCAGCTGTTCCTATCAGTGGAATTTCAGGTATGACGTTGAAAGATGTTGCTCTGATAGCTATTACATTTTGGCAGTTAGCACGAGCGCTTCCATCTGGTCCTTGGAAAATCGCTTGAACGCCCCAATCGCCTATGCTATCTGGAGCGTGAACGGGAGCCTCAAACACGTATACAGTTTTTCCGTCATGTTCGCCATCAGTAGTTTTTGTTGTGACGACGTCTGGACCGTAAACTTCGTCACCAGCGCCGTTTCGCCAGATGAAAGTTACCTGCGTTACACCTGCGTCGGTTGTGTATGCCTTAACATGTACATCCGTTCCGAGGGGAGTATCGATTCCGTGCCAGTCGCTTGTAACTCGATAGCCTGAGCCTAAGCTTCCTTCTTGGTCTTCGGGAGGTTGCGCGTTTGCAAGGAGTACTGCGCTGCTTGCGACAAAAACGAATAAAGTAAAGATAATAATTGCTTTACGTAACTGCAAATTTTCTCTCCTTCCTAACGTTAGTTTTGTTCGAAGTTAAATAAATACATAGCTGGAAAAAGCATATAGAACATTTAAGCTAAAGTTCTAGTTTCATTCTTTGCGCGCGCGCTAACCTTCCTGTCGATGAAAATGGACAGACGCAATTTCAGTACTTAGCCGAGTATACAGATATAGCGTTTAAAGCAACGTATGGTGGAAATGAGAGCGAGACAGTTGTAATTAGTACGCATTTTGCTTCTTCAGATACTGTTGATACATTAATGATAGCAAGCGGATTGATGTCTCCTCTGGCTGGGTTGGGTCGGGGCTTTCTTTCCGCAGTAAGAAGATAAAGGCGGTGCTAAGTGTGTTAATTACTGGTGTCTTTGTAGTTTTTATTTTCATAATGGTTTTTTCCATATACACAAAATTATTTCTGGGAACGATATGGGGATATCCCGAAAATATCGGATTTGTTTCCTTAGATTCTTTGAAATATTCTATGATTATTGGCGTGGTTTTCTTCTCCATTCTCAGTGCACTAGCTTTAGCATTTCAGAAACGAAAATCCACTCATTATGCTAGCCCTCAATAGCGAATATGCCTACTTTTCGCTTTCCTTTTGCATTTTTTGGCTGTTGCGCGTCGTCGCTTGAAGGATCGTCTGGAACGTTCGAGGATACGCGGAGCGAGGCGGAAGCGAAAGCGACGCCGAGCCGCAACTGAAAGGCATAATCTAATCTGGCGAGCTTATGCGTGTCAAAACTTAAATAGAACTAGCAAAGAAAATGCTTCTACAGGGGTGAGCTTCGTTTGATAATAGACCCTTTGATGCTTCTTGTTTTGCAAAGTGTTTGGACGGTTTTGGTGCTTGTGAGCATGGCTTTCAGAATAAAGCGCAATTATCTCGTGCATGGAATTATATTGATAGTATTAATCGTTATTGAGTGGGGTGCACTGAGTGCAGTTGCTGTAAGTTCAATTCTCTCGGGGGAGAGCATGCAGTTTCTTATGGAACCGCTTTCAACTCTAATTGTGTTTGCTTTGCATGGAATATTCGGTTTTGCCGCTTTTATCGGTGGCACATTGGTTCTCGCATTATGGTGGCGCCCTTCGTCATTTACAGATTTCGCAGTTAAGAGCGAGACGACTTGGCGTGTAACCTTGATTTCGTGGATTATATCGTTCGTGATCGGAATTTTTCTTTATGTGCCGGTCACTACCGCCCTGCTATAGGATACAAGCTTTCAGTCGAGCACTCCTATCCAAAATCCCCTTTTTCCTTTTGGCGCGGAGCGAAAGCGACGCCGAGAAGTCTTTCCATGGCGTAAATCTTGATTAAGCGTGAAGTAATGTTCTTTGATGACGGTTAATGTTGACATGCTTCCGCCGTTTTTGCATCCCTCTATGCCTTGCGGAACAAGACAGGCACCTTTTCTGGTCTGCTGGGATTCTCCTCCACTCAGGAGTCTTTGCACGAGCCGACAACTTCCTACCGCAATCACAACAGTAATACTTCGTCGGTCTTTCTTTAAGTCCATACACCTGCAAGCTTGGTCCCTAAAACGCTAATCCCGTTTCACATTTTTATCGGTATTGGTGCGGCTACAATAGAGGGGAAGCAAAAGCGACGCCAAGAATAGTTGTATAGTATAAGCATTTCGGGTTTTTTTAGAATGTTACTTCTCAGTTGTAGTAGTGGAATCATTTGTTGAAATTTCCTTCGCTTCGTAGAGTTTCCTGAGGTCTTTAAGCAAACTCACTGTGGCTGAGATAACTTGTTCTCTTTCCGATTCTGTGGGAATAAACCCTTCATGGAGAACAGCTTGCCTCATTTTTCTTAACCAATTCGCCATAAGAGGTATTTCAACACCATAGCGACGTTTAGCTTCCTTAACGAATGCTTGATATTTGCAACTAAAAAAGTGCTCGTCTCTCTGAATTTTTCTACTGAGAATTCGTTCGACACTCGGTTTATCAAGAATAATACCTTTTTTCTTTGAGACTAATGTTATTGAAACTTCTTGTAATTGGAGTGCAAGTGTTGATGTCATCCAGTTATGGTTGATTCCTAAGAATGAGCTGAGAGAGGCTATGTCATATTCGCTTTTATCTTTTGCATTCAACCCAATTTTCAGTTTTTGAAGGTATTCTTCACATAAAATTAGTGCATTACGCTTCTGCAAGTCGTCTAATTGCTTCTTGTAAGTCGTTATGTTATAGTACAAGAATGGGTAGCAAACGAGTTTTATCACGCACCCAGATTCGCCACTTTCCAAAATTTCAATGTGTATTTTAAACGGGTAGCTGTTGCCAACAAAGGAATGTAATTTTTTAACGACTTTCTTAATGTCTTTATTGAATTCTTGTTGAAGTTTTCGGTAGGCTTCAGAAGTTGGTTGTTGAAATCTCGTTTTAGCTGTAATGAAGCAATATTCAGCATTTAGTGTAAAGTCTATCCATCTTTCAGTTTCGGTAAAATCCCAAGACTGAATATAAAAAAGGTACCCATGGTCTATTGGTGGAAAAATGTTATTTAATTCGGTATAAATTGCGTTTGTAAGTTCTTTGCGAATTATAGGCACCCATAGAGTTTGTGTGAATATCAAACTTTTTGGGTCATTGCTTTCCATTTGATAGTCTATTCTATAGTTATTCTAGAACAGATATGTTTTACTGCCGAGCGCTGTGTTAGACAAAGGTTTCTTGTAACCTACCTAATGCTCTACTGTATTTCCTTTTGTTGAAATAAAAAAGAGGGATTATGCTGGTTTTTTGAAGAAGGTTTTTCCGTCTGCTTGACATACTAGTATGCAGTCGTCTTTGATTGCTTGCGCGAATCTGCCTGCACGCTCTATCTCAAAGTTAAATAGAAGTTAACCCCAAAATTTCTAGAGAACACTGTGGTAAAGGAATTTTTAGAAAAAAGAAAGCTAATCTCGATATTTATAGTGTTTCTGATAGTGTTATGCATTTATTTTATCGTCGTCTTACTCTTCTTGAACTATCCTCCAGTATATACACACCAACCGGATACAATACCTGAAGGATGTATTTCCTCCGACCAAGCTTATTCGATTGCTATTCCTTACATTAAAGAGTATGCTCAAGAAACCAATCGTGTAATTTCGAGAATAGATGTATCATTTTCGAATGACTATCCTGACGCTTATGGACTGAGGGGAGAACCTTTTCTATGTTATCCGATGTGGGAAGTCTCGGCATACTTCCCCAATCCTGAGGAGTATGGAGTGGTTGGATACTCTGCTTTCATATGGGCTGATACTGGTCAATTATACCACAAAGGCGCGCAAGGGATTATGTAAGACTATGCTGGTTTCTTGAAGTACCATATGCCGTTTTCATGTCCGACTAATATGCAGTCGTCTTTGATGGCTTGTTGAATTTCTTCGTCTGTGGTGCATTTTACTGGTATCCATTCGATTTGTTCGTCCTCTGTTATGTATTTCTCTGTGCTTCGTGCGTCTTTGTGACCTAAGATTTTTTTAACGTGTAGGAAGTTGTGGCTGGATAGTTTGTATTCTCTTGTGCCTTTTCGTCTGCGAAAGTCATAGAGTTGTACTTGTTTGAGTTCGGGCATATCGTATTTTTTGGCAATGTTGTTTCTCGCGTGTCTGTAGCCTGTGCTTAGGATGTCTGAGGTTGTTGGAAAGATTATGCTTTTGCCGTTTAGGTTTTCGCGTTTGATGTATCTTTTTAACAGTTCTATGGTGTCAGGTTTTAGTTTGCCTTCTCTTCCTATTGTGTGCTTGGCTCCTGTAAGGCTTGTTAATCCTGTTGTTAGGTCTATGTCTTCCACTTTTAACCATGTTAACTCGATAGGTCGCTGTCCTAAATCTCTGGGCATCTTCAATTTGAGGTTCAATGGAAACTTGACGTGATTTATGATAAACTGCACTAATTCTTCTTTTGGCGCTCTGCGCTTTTTGTCTTTACGCTGATAGAAGGGCTTGTTCCATGTTAGTCCTAAGGATTTGATTGCTATGTTGTAGGATTCTATAAGGCTCTCTTTTCTCGCGTTTGATACGTCTTTGTTGGCTATGTATAGTTTGACTTCTTCGGGCTTGGCTGTGTTACAGTTTCTTTCTAAGTGTTTCAGCTCTTTTACTACTCTCTGGATTGTTGTTGGTTCGTAGGCTTCTTTTTTCATCCAGATTATTATGTTTGTTATGTTGAGTTTTCCTATGTCTTTGGGGTCTTGGT
>Ga0209536_100015861_pt1 | contig 10732 bp, 6 predicted proteins | sample DeeMarSeWOR28_12_FD_187461 | JGI IMG/M metagenome (GOLD analysis project Ga0209536, IMG submission 187461) | Marine sediment microbial communities from White Oak River estuary, North Carolina - WOR-2-8_12 (SPAdes) (version 2) | ecosystem: Environmental > Aquatic > Marine > Intertidal zone >...
CGAGGCCATCAGGAAAAAGCTGTCCGAGAGCCCGCTGGTGGCGGACAAACACGTGCCGCCGGTCCTGGGCGTGCTGACCAACTCGACCTACGACGGCCTGTGCTACAACGTCCGAACGACCACCGCCGAGATGAGCAAGACCCTGCCGCGCATCCACTACGACGAGGCCTGGTACGCGTATGCGCGTTTCAATCCGATTTACGAAGGCCGCTACGGCATGCACCGCGGCGAGCGGCACGCCGACGATGCCACGGTCTCGGCAACCCACTCGACCCACAAACTGCTGGCTGCGATGTCGCAGGCCTCCATGCTGCATATCCGTTCCGGCAAGGTGCCGGTGACGCCCGCGCTGTTCAACGAAGCCTTCATGATGCACACCTCGACGTCGCCGCAGTACAGCATCATCGCCTCGACCGACGTATCGGCAAAAATGATGGACGACGCGGGCGAGTACCTGACCGACGAGTGCCTGGTGGAAGCCATCGACTTCCGCCAGGCCATGGCGCGCATCCAGCAAGAGGTCGCGGAACGTAAACCGGGCGACTGGTGGTTCGGTATGTGGCAACCCGACGAAGTCGACGGCAAACCCTTCCCCGATGCCGACCCCGCCATGCTGCGCAGCAATCACGACGCCTGGCTGCTCAAACCCGGGGCCGACTGGCACGGTTTCGGCGACCTGGGTGATGACTATTGCATGCTCGACCCCATCAAGGCCACAGTGCTCACCCCGGGGCTCAGCCTCGAAGGCAAACTGGAACAGTCCGGTATCCCCGCGCCCCTGGTGACCTCATTCCTGTCCAGCCGCGGCATCGTTGTGGAGAAAACCGAACCCTACTCTTTCCTGATCCTGTTCTCGGTCGGCATCACCAAGGGCAAATGGGGTTCCATGGTTGCCGGGCTGATGGAGTTCAAGCAGAACTACGATGCCAATGAACCGCTGGAACGCGTCATGCCCGACCTGGTCAGTGGCGCACCGGAACGTTACGCCGGCATGGGCCTCAAAGACCTGGCCGATGAAATGCACGCAGCCATGATCAAGACCCAACTGCTGCACAGCATGGACGACGCGTTCACTATGCTGCCGGATGCGATCATGAGCCCGCGCAAGACCTACGGCGAGCTGGTCAGGGGCAATGTCGAGCAGATCCAGGTCAGCGACATGCTGGATCGCGTCGTCGCCGTGCAGCTCGTGCCTTACCCGCCGGGCATACCCATCATGATGCCAGGCGAAAAGGTCTCGCAAGACAAGCGCGCGGTCGTGGATTACCTGCTGGCGTTACAGACCTTCGACACCCAGTTCCCCGGGTTTGAACACGATACCCACGGTATCGAGATCGAACGTGATGCCGATGGCAAAGCCGTGTACATGGTTTACTGTTTGAAGGAGTGATACTGATGACTTTTGAAGTTCAACCCGCCAATCTGGTTTCCCTGATTTCGTTATTTTTGCTTGGGATATCCAGTACCGGAACCGGTCTCGCGGCAGAAGAGGACGGGGTTGGTGGTGTGGGCACAGACGCCGCTGACTATTTCTTCAGAGAAGCGCTTGTCAGCGAGCACCCGTTTCATACCTCAGCTGATCGGACCAGGCACGGCAGCGAAAGTCCATTGGGTATCTGGGAAGGGCCGAGAGACAGTTATCTGCGAGGCACCCTCAAGGCGGAAGCCGGTTACTTTGACCAGGGCAATGCCTGGTTTGGAAAATCAAAGGAAAACCTCGGGCAGAAGTCCAGCGATTGGTGGGAGTGGGTAATTCACCCGGGTATTGAAGGTAGCTACCATTTCGAACAAAGCGGCGAGGCCTATGGTCGGTTCAGTATCGTCAGCGGCAACACCCAGGACATCGACGGTGCCGGCTCGAATGTCGGGCGGGGAAGCGACGGTGACACCAGTCATACCGCGGTTGAAAATGCCTACCTCGGCTGGCGTTCCGGTGATTACTTCAGCTCGCTGGGCAAGGACTTTCTGGATATCTCCTTCGGCATGCAGCAATACGTAGCCGGCAATGGATTTCTATTCTACAGTCAGAGCAGTAATGGCAAGAATCGCGGCGCGTACTGGTCCGGGGAGCGCAAGGCGGCGGAGTATGCCGGTATCGCCAGGGTAAACTACGGCCAGTTCAAGGGCGACCTGGTCTATTTCAAGGCCAACGACAATCCCGATTCGGACACCAAGGTCGGCGGAATCACCCTCGACTACAGCCTAGGTGATTTTGGTGGCGTTGGTGGTGGTTACTACAATGTTGACTCGGATATCGAGACCCGTGACGGTATGGATGTCTACGATGTGCGTTTTCAGACCACGCCTTTCAAGGCCTTCAATACACCGGACATACTGAAGCCGATCATGTTTGACGGCGAATACGTCTATGAGGACAACGGTGATAAATTGAACGCCGCCGGCTGGTACCTGTCCGGAGGCTATGGATGGGATAATGTGGCCTGGAAACCGAGCCTTACCTACCGTTACGCCGCTTTCGAGGGCGACAATCCCGACTCCAGCAAAAGCCAGGACTTCGACCCGCTGTTCTACGGCTTCTATGACTGGGGTTACTGGTACCAAGGCGAAATTCTCGGCGAGTACGTTCTGTCGAATTCCAATCTGAACTCGCATATGGTGCGCCTCAGCCTGGATCCACTCGATTCTGTGCACGTGAACCTCTTCTATTACAAATTCAAACTCGACAACGCTGATGGTTTCGGCGTCCAGAGCAGTGATTTTGCGGACGAGTGGAACCTCACCGTCGACTGGACCGTCAACGACGCTTTCGCGCTGAGTGTGGTCGGCGCCTACGCCAAGCCAGATGACGCTGCCAAGGAGTATACCGGCGGCGATGATGACTGGAGTTACGGCATGCTATACGCCACATACAGCTTTAAATGACTCTGTCATCCGGGCTGGTGTGCAGCGTGAACGTGCAGGCTGAACGATAATGATTGGAGAGCAACGGCAATGATCCTGACAACGCAACGCCCCATCAAAAGCAAGGTACTGATTATCGAAGAAGGCCTGGCGCAACTGGATACAGCTCTGGGACGCAGCGCCCAGTCGCTGGTCTATGAACTGGAAGAGCGCGATGTGATCGTCATCAAGGCGATCAGTTACAAGGACGGCCTGGCCAATATCGTCTCCGATACCTCGATTCATGCCGTTCTGCTCAGTTGGGAACTGGAGGGCAGCACCGACTCCGGCGAACCGCCGGCGGTCTTGCTGCTCGAAGAACTTACCAACCGCCATGAGAACATACCGGTGTTCCTGATGGCCCAGACCAGCGAACGCGCCCGGGAAATCACCGAGCGCGTAATGGAACAGGTGGAGGAGTTCGTCTGGATGCTGCAGGATACCGCCAACTTTATCGCCGGCCGCGTGGTCGCCGCGGTGGACCGTTACCGCGAGCAGATGCTGCCGCCATTCGCCGCCGCGCTAGCCAGGTATTCCCGGCTGCGCGAACATTCCTGGTCGGCCCCCGGCCACCAGGGCGGTATCGGCTTTACCAAGCTGCCGGTCGGCCGCGCCTTTTTTGATTTCTACGGGGAGAACCTGTTCCGCACCGACATGGGCATCGAGCGTGGCCAGTTGGGGTCGCTGCTGGACCACACCGGGCCTATCGCCGACAGCGAGGCCTATGCCGCGCGGGTGTTCGGGGCCCACCGCTCCTATAATGTCGTGGGCGGCACCTCCGAGTCGAACCGCACCATCTGGCAGGCCAGTCTGAAGGAAGGCGACATCGCGGTGTGCGACCGCAACTGTCACAAGTCCATCGAGCAGGGCCTGATGCTGACCGGCGCCTTACCGGTCTATATGGTCCCGACGCGCAACCGCTACGGCATCATCGGACCGATTCACCCGGAGGAAATGACCAGGGAGGCGATTTATAAAAAGATCGCTGACAGTCCGCTGACGAAAGATGCCGCCAGCAAAGACCCGAGGTACGCGGTACTAACCAACTGCACCTACGACGGCCTGTGCTACAACGCCGCCGAAACACAGGACCTGCTGGCGCAGAGCAGCCCGCGGGTACATTTTGATGAAGCCTGGTATGGCTATGCCCGTTTCAATCCGATTTACGCCGATCATTACGCCATGCGTGGCGACCCCAAGGATTATCCCGACGATGCGCCGACGGTATTCGCCACGCACTCAACGCATAAGCTGCTGACGGCATTGTCGCAGGGCTCTTACATCCATATACGTGACGGTCGGGAGGCTATCCCGCACGACCGCTTCAACCAGTCCTACATGATGCACGCCACCACTTCACCGTTGTATGCCATCATCGCCTCGAATGATATTGCATCCGCCATGATGGACGGCGCCGGCGGCACCATGCTGACCACGGATGTCATTCGCGAGGCGGTCGATTTTCGCCAGGCTGTGGCACGCATGCACAAGCGACACCAGGCCAGCGGCGACTGGTTCTTTAAGCCCTGGAATGCCGAGGTGGTCAAGGATCCGCAAACCGGCAAGCAGCATGATTTCGCTGACGCGCCGGCGGATCTTCTGGTCAGCGAGCAGGACTGCTGGCGCCTGCACCCGGACGATAGCTGGCACGGCTTCACCGACCTGAAAGACAACTGGTGTATGCTCGACCCGATCAAGGTCAGCCTGTTGACACCTGGCATGGGCGATGATGGCAAACTGCTGGACGAGGGTGTTCCTGCGGAACTGTTCACTGCTTATGTCAGTCGCTTCGGCATCGTGCCCACCCGCACCACCGACTTCCAGGTGATGTTTCTTTTCAGTGTCGGTATCACCAAGGGCAAGTGGGCCACGCTGATCAACACCCTGCTGTCGTTCAAGCGTTTCTACGATCGCAATGCACCGTTAACCGAGGTCCTGCCCGATCTGGTCAAGGATCACCCGGACCGCTACAGTTCCATGGGCCTGAAAGATCTGGGTGACGAGATGTTCGATTTTCTCAGGAAGTATGACCCCGGCACGGTCCTGAACGACGCCTACTCCACCATCCCGGTGCCGGAAATGACGCCACGGCACGCCTTCGAATACATGGTCAGCGGCGATGTGGAACTGGTGCCGGCGGAAAAACTGTCCGGCCGTATAGCAGCCAATGCGGTGATGCCCTATCCGCCCGGTATCCCCATGGTGATGTCGGGCGAAAACCTCGGCGATCAGGACAGTCCGCAAATCAACTATCTCAAAGCCCTGGGCCAGTGGGATGCCACCTTCCCCGGGTTCGAACACGAAGTGGAAGGCGCTGAGGTGGTCGATGGCGTCTACAACGTGCTGTGTATCAAAGCGTAACGATTTTTCATTAAACCAGAGACCAAGCGAGGAGTCTTGCATGGCTGATTCCAAGAAGAAAATGAGCCTTATGGGGCTCACCACCCTGGTGGCGGTCAACATGATGGGCTCGGGCATCATCATGTTGCCTGCGAGTATGGCCCAGCTCGGGGCAGTCTCGCTGCTGTCGTGGATTGTCACCGCCATCGGCTCCATGGCCATTGCCTACAGTTTTGCGCAGCTGGGCGTACTGTGTCCGCGCTCGGGTGGTATGTCGGCCTACTCGGAAGAAGCGCACGGCAAGTCCAGCTTCTTCATGGCTTCGTTTCTCTACTACTTGTCACTGGCGATTGGTAACGTGGCGATTGCCATTTCGGCGGTCGGCTATCTGACACCCTTCTTCCCCTGGCTGGGGACCGGTGCAGTGCCGCTGTTCATCGGGGTCGTCGGGCTGATCTGGCTGACCACTCTCGCCAACTTCGGCGGTCCCCGAATAACCGGTCAGATCGGCACGGTGACTGTGTGGGGTGTCATCATCCCGGTGGGTATGTTGTCGATCATCGGCTGGTTCTGGTTTAAGCCCGACGTGTTTGCAGAGGCCTGGAACCCGCACAACAAGGCAGTCGGTGACGCGATCGCCGCCAGTATTCCGTTAACCCTATGGGCTTTCCTGGGCATGGAATCGGCCGCGCAGAACTCCGATGCCGTGGAAAACCCGAAGAGGAATGTGCCCCTGGCCTGCCTGCTGGGTACCCTGGGTGCGGCGGTGATCTATGTATTGTCGACCACCGTGATCCAGGGCATCGTTCCGAACGCCGAGCTGGCCAAGTCCAGTGCGCCGTTTGCCGCGGTCTATGCGCAGATGTTCAACCCCACCATCGGCAAGATCATCATGGCATTGGCGGTTCTCGCCTGCGTGGGTTCGCTGCTGGGGTGGCAGTTCACTCTGAGCCAGACATCAAAGTATACGGCTGACGGCCGTATGTTCCCGGCATTCTTCAGTAAGGTCAGCGCAAAAAATGCGCCGATTATCGGCATGGTCGTCGCAGGCGTAATCCAGACGCTGATGGCCATCTCTACCATGTCCCCTGATGCCACGGCCCAGTTCAACAAGCTGGTCAATCTGGCGGCCGTCACCAATATCGTACCCTATATCACCTCGATATCGGCGCTTATGGTGGTGATGTACAAGGCGAAGACCGATAAACATAAATTCAGCACCAACCTGATCGCGGTATTTGTCGCTATCATTTACAGCACGTACGCCCTGTATGCCTCGGGCATGGAAGCGGTGATGGGCGGCATGATCGTGATGATGATCGGCTACCTCCTTTATGGCTTTATCGCCAAGCGCTTCGTCGGCCAGGAAGCGCCCGGCGCAGGCATGGGAGGCGCAGTTGCCCAGGAATGAGGCGGCCGCCTGTTTTGACCTTTTCGATAATGACAGATCAAGGAATCAAACGTATGCGATATACACAACTGATTCGCGGTAGCACACTGGCCGTTGTCATGGCCCTCCTGGTGATGCCCCTGACGGCCTCTGCACAAACACTGGAGCGCATCAAGAGTTCGGGCAGCTTCCACATCGGCTTTGTACCCGATCAACCACCTTTTTCATCCAAATCGGAGACCGGCCAGCCCACAGGCTACTCCATCGAGCTGTGCCAGATGGTCGCTGATGCAACAAAAGACAAGCTGGGTCAGCCCGGCTTGAAGGTCAAGTACTCACCGACGGCTATCAAGGCCGGACTGGACATGGTTGCAAACGGCGACGTCGACATCCTCTGTGGCTCTGTCACCGACACGCTGCAGCGCAGGGAACGCGTGTCCTTTTCCATCCCTATCTTTAATGGAGGGATCGGTGTGATGGTGCGCAAGGATGCACCGCCAGACCTGCTGCGCGTACTCAAGGGTGAGGTGGCGCACACAGGACCGATCTGGCGGTCCACCATTAATCGCGGGCTCTCCAAACATACCTACGCGGTAGATACCGGCACCACCACCGAGCAGTGGGTGCGCGACAAGATAGCCACCCTGGGAGTGATCGCCACGGTCGTGGAGGTCGACGACCACGAAAAAGGCGTGAAGATGGTGGCAGACGGAAAAGCTGATGCCTATTTTGCCGACCGGGTCATTCTCGAGGACTACTACAACCGTGAAAAGGACGATCACAAGCTGATGGTGCTCGAGCGTTATTTTAACTACGAGCCCATCGCGCTGGCCGTCGCACGTAATGACGACGATTTTCGCCTGGTTGTGGATACGGTGCTCAGCAAGCTGTATCACTCGGATAGCTTCGTTGATCTGTATACCCGTTACTTCGGAAAACCGAGCGAGATTACACAGACGCTATTCAAAGCCTACGCGCGCCAGTAACCAGACCGGCACTTCGGCGATAGAGGGCCAAGCAAATGGCTGACGCCGGCAAGAAAATGACCCTGGCGGGTCTCACGACCATCGTCATGGTCAACATGATGGGGTCCGGAATCATCATGCTGCCGGCGAGCATGGCCCAGATCGGCGCAGTTTCCCTGCTGTCATGGCTGGTGACTGCCGTGGGTTCGATGGCCATTGCTTACTGTTTTGCCGAGTTGGGGGTCTTCTGCCCACGTGAGGGGGGCATGTCGGCGTACTCGGAAGAGGCACACGGCAAGTCCAGCTTCTTCATGGCCTCGTACCTGTATTATCTGTCGCAGATCATCGGCAACGTCGCCGTTGCGATTGCGGCGGTGGGTTATTTCACGCCCTTCTTTCCCTGGTTCGGCAGTGGCTCCGTACCCCTGTTCCTCGGCACCGTGGGACTGCTGTGGCTGACCACCCTGGCCAACTTCGGCGGGCCCAAGGTTACCGGGCATATCGGTTCGGTGACGGTGTGGGGTGTGATCATCCCGGTCGCCGGACTGTCGATTATCGGCTGGTTCTGGTTCAGTCCGACGGTGTTCGCCGAGGCCTGGAATCCGCGTAATATTGCAATCAGTGACGCCATCGCCACGAGTATTCCGCTGACCCTTTGGACGTTTCTCGGCATGGAATCGGCAGCACAGAATTCCGGTGCCGTCGAGAACCCGAAAAAGAATGTCCCCATCGCCTGTCTGTTCGGCACCCTGGGCGCAGCAGTTATCTACGTCCTGTCCACGACGGTGATCCAGGGTATCGTCCCAAACGCCGACCTGGCCAATTCCCACGCACCCTTTGCCTACGTCTATGCACAGATGTTCGACCCGACCATCGGCAAGATCATCATGGCGCTGGCGGTCATTGCCTGTGTGGGGTCGCTGCTGGGATGGCAGTTCACCATCAGCCAGGTGGCGCGGAGCAGCGCCAACCAGCGCATGTTCCCGCAGTTCTTCGCCAAACTCAACAAACACCACGCGCCGGTCATCGGCCTGGTTACCGGTGCTGTGCTGCAGAGCATCGCGGCATTGTCCACGATGTCGCCGAACGCCACAGAGCAGTTCAACAAGCTGATCAACCTGACTGCGGTCACCATCCTGATACCCTACATCACCGCAATAACCGCCTTGGCTGTCGTCATGTACAAGGCCGGGGCCGATCCGTTTACGCGTAATCGCAATCTGGTCTTTGTCATGATCGCCGTGCTGTACAGCGTATTTGCCATCTATGCGTCAGGCGCGGAGGCGGTGCTGGGGGCCATGATCGTAATGATGACGGGCTACCTGTTGTATGGCCTTATTGCCTCACGCTTCGTCGACCAGGAGAGCGTCCCCGGTGCTCCTGTGACAGCTCTGAATGTGTGAAAGGGTGGACTCTTATGAAATACAAGGCGTGTATCCGGAACAGGTGGACGATCAAATTCGGCTCTATACCTATGTGGTTAGGGAGGTGATTGGAAAGCGACATAGATGAGGGATAGTTTCCTCGCCAGTTGCCGGTTGTTGGTCACACGACTCTGGAACGAAATCATTGCCGTGCCCGGTATTTTTCAGGCCCAGCGCCGGTCCTTGGTGAACACGATGTTCATCCACAGCTTGTAACCCAGTTCCGACAGGCTCTGCTCGACCTCCGTCCGAATCCCGTCCAAGATATCGATAGTGATCTTGCCGCTGTCAGGAGGTGCGAGAAACGTGATGTCCACTGCCAGCTCCCGGCCTATCTTGCTCGAGCGAATGACTGCCTCGGTGTAATCATGGGCATGCGCGATCGACTCGATTCGTGAACTCAGCTGTGCCTGTATATCGCTCGCGGGTGACATCAGCAGTAATTCTCGGAGGCTGGAGATGAGACGCGCCAGAGGGACGCGAATGAAATATATTGAGGCCAGTACCACCATCACAGGATCGATATAGGGCACGATGAAATCAAGCGCGGTGGCCGACAAGAGATAGCTGGCCAGAAAGCTCAGCAGGACAACGGCGCTGACGACCGTGTCGATCAGCCATTGCTCGGATTCCGCTTGCACCAGATCCGGCATGTTCTTGCCGCGGATCCTGAGGTACAGCCAGCTGAACAGGCAGGCCGCGATCGAGATCATGGCGTAAAGCATGCCCAGTAGCGAGTTGGTGGAGACGCTGCCTCCATGCAGAATATGAATCGACGAGGTGACGATGCCATAGCTACAGACGCCCACAATAACAATCGACTTCAGTGCGACTACCAGAGGTTCGAACGCCATGCGCCCGAACTGAAAGCTCTGATCGTCCGGCTGGTTGACGAGATGCAGGGCGATAATCGAGAGGATCGAGAGGATGATGCTGAATCCCGAATAGATTCCGTCGAACAGGATCACGCCGGATTGAATCGCCAACCCCCAGCCGATCCCGAGAACCGCAAACACTACCCCCATCCAGACAGAGAAAAGCAGTAATGCACGTTCCTCCGGTTTTCTTTCAAGACCCATTTTTGTCTCCAATCCCGATGCTTTCGAGATTCTTACTCTGGAAGGTGTCCTTGGCGAATTCCTAATTCAGGCGGCAATTGGTGTCTGGAAAAGTCCGTTGCAATGCGATATCCATGAATAGTTACTGAGTTGTTCAGCATGCGATTGATGTATACCGCTCATTTCGCCCGGTGCGTTTCCGTCCAGAGACTGATGAACACGGACATGGTTGTAATAATGTAGGAATGTGTCGAGTTTTCGTTCGAGATCCAGCGTATTCCAAAAGAAGGTACGGTCGAGGTATTCATGTCGTATCCTTCCAATGAGTTGCTCAACGAAGGGATGCGACACTGGGAGTATACGGGATGGACTTAATCTTCTCTATCCCAAGAATTCGTAGGTTGGCCTGCAATCGGTGAAATTGGAATAGCGGGTCGTTGTCAGAGCTGAGGTAGTGTAGAACACCTTGGGTAGAGATGGCTGCGTTAAACATGCGACAGAGGGCGATACCATCAATATCGCCGGGCTGTACACCGAAGCCGATAATGCGCCGAGTGAAATGATCCATAATGACGAGCACCCAGTGGCTCTTCAAATTAATGGACTCACATCGAAACAGGTCAATACTCCAAAGGCTGTCCTTGGTTTGTCCGA
>Ga0209536_100015862_pt1 | contig 10732 bp, 10 predicted proteins | sample DeeMarSeWOR28_12_FD_187461 | JGI IMG/M metagenome (GOLD analysis project Ga0209536, IMG submission 187461) | Marine sediment microbial communities from White Oak River estuary, North Carolina - WOR-2-8_12 (SPAdes) (version 2) | ecosystem: Environmental > Aquatic > Marine > Intertidal zone >...
GGCCAGTTTGACCGTTTTCAGGTTGAGTTCAGCCGAAGTCCCGCCGATAACAAACGCCAGATGATACGGCGGACAGGCAGCGGTCCCGAGAGATTTCATTTTATCTCTCATAAAATCCAGCAGCCGCTGGGGTGTCAGCACGGCCCGGGTTTCCTGATACAGAAAGGTCTTATTGGCGGATCCGCCGCCTTTTGCCAAAAATAAAAAATGATACTCATCGCCCTGGACCGCATAGAGTTCTATTTGAGCCGGCAAATTGCAGCCGGTATTTTTTTCCTCATATCCGGTCAGGGGGGCATTCTGCGAGTAGCGCAGGTTGCCTTTGGTATAAGCGCTAAAAATGCCTTTTGACAGCGCTTCCTCATCCGAATACCCGGTCCAGATACTTTGCCCCTTTTTCCCGATAACAATGGCGGTGCCGGTATCCTGGCACATGGGAAACTCACCTTCGGCGGCAATCACCGCATTTTTTAAAAGCTCCAGTGCAACGACTCTATCGTTGGCGGAACTCTCCGGATCATCGAGAATGGCCCTCAGTTGCTTCAGGTGTGAGGCACGCAAAAAATGCGACGCGTCGTGAAACGCCGCTTCCGCTAAAAGCGTAAGGCCTTCTGCAGACACTTGCAAGAGGCGGTTTCCCGCCATTTCGACCGCAAGGATATGATCCGCTGTCAGCAGGCGATATTCGGTGGAATCTGCTTTCAGAGGAAACATTTCCTGAAACGTAAAGTCAACCATCTAGCCGTGCTCCTGTGGAACATCTGAGGTTCTGCACCCGCTGGTTCGTGCCCGTCCAGAAGATATAGAAATTATCTGACCGGATGGAAATTAAATTAAAAGGAATTTAGATATCAGCCGGCAGGCAAACTGTCAAGGTATTTAGGCGTGGTGCAGCGGTTCCCGGCGTCCGTGGCATTTTCCCCCGGGGAGTCAACGACCACCTGCGAAGCCGGTGGCTTGGATTTTCGGCCATCGGCCGAAAAGACAAAAAAGAACGCCAGTAATTTTTGCGGTGAACTTGCCACCGGGTGCAAAGCACCCGGTTTTTAAGCAAGAATAAAAATCCCGCCCGGAAAAGGCTGGATTTAAAGGCCTTTATTCTGCGACCTTATGGCGCCATGCGAAAGTCGATATCAATCCCGAAAGGGCGATAGTCCCTGAAAAGCCTGGATTCTCTCATCACCACCAAGTTCACGAAGCGCACAAAGAAAAAAATTTGACAAATTTTGTATCGATCTTCGTGAACTTTGTGGTAATCACTTTACACCGGTCTAGAAGTGGTTTCAAAACCCCATCCAAGGCCCAATGGCGGCGTTGCAGGCCTCCAATAAATGCTCACATACTATCGGTATGCTGCGCTTTTTCGACTTGTCCCGCCATAGCCCGATGCTCGCATTGAAGGGCGACGGCGGATCGGCCTGACGCCTTGCCCTTGAATCTAATCTGAGGTTTTGCAACCCCTTCTATGCTTCGGGTTCCTCCGGTGGTTTGAGGTGTTCCGGGACCTCGATCATATTGATCAAAAGCGGTTTTAAGAATGACCAACGAATCCCGATTTCATAGATTTCTTCCATATCCCGGATGGCATCCCAGCAGTTGTGGCAGGGGGCGATGACCAATTTGGCTCCGGTGGCCAGTACCTGATCCCGCTTGATTTTCATGCCAATGTTGCGCTGCTCCCGATAACGACCGATTCCGTTTAATCCGCCGCCACCCCCACAGCAAAAATTATGCTCGCGGTTGGGTGTCATTTCCCGGAAATCCTCCGCAATATAGCTCATGATTTCTCTGGCCACGTCTGCAAGACCGCCGTTGCGAATGTAGTTGCAGGAATCCTGGTAGGTCACCGGTTCTTTGATTTTTTTGGCCGGATCGATTTTCAGCTTGCCGGTGCGCAGGGCCTCTGCCACCCATTCAATGTAGTGCAGGCTTTCAATCGGTGTTTTGCCGGATTCAAGGCCGGCCCAGTATGGCCCTTCAATGACCGTGGCGCGATAGGCATGTCCGCATTCGGTGACCACCATGCGTTTCGGGTTTAAGCGCTCCATGGCATGGTAAACCGATTCGACCTGCAATTTGCACGCCTCCCAGTCGCCGGCGAACATGGCCAGGCTGGTTTCCTCCCAGCCTTCGCTGGGGACCGTCCAGTTTTCGCCGGCCACATGAAAGAGAATGGCGGCCTCGGCGATATCTTCCGGATAATGCTTGGGTTCCCGGGCATTGACGGTGTAAATGATATCCGCATCCTTTTTATCCACCGGAATTTTCAGTCCGGGCCAATCTTCCTCGTATTCTTCCGCCATCCACTCACAGGTATCCACCCAATCTTCGGTGGTGATATCCATCTGGGCCCGGAAGATACGGTGCATACCGGCACCGATTTTCATTTCCCAGGGCACAAATCCCTGTCCGTAAAGCAGGCCGCGCAAATAGCTGAACATAACGCCGGTATCAATCCCGAAGGGGCAATAGACACCGCAGCGGGTACAGCAGGTGCATCTGGAATAGGCCCAATCCATGCACATCTGCATAAAAGCGTTGTCCACGCCTCCCTTGCGCCGGATCATCTCGCCCAGAGTTCGCTGAATTTTATAAGCGGGAACCTGTTCGGGGTCCCGACGATTGGCGAGATAGTAAAAGCAGCTTTCGGCACACAAGCCGCAATGAGAGCAAATTTCCAGCCAGGTTTTGGTGCGTGATTTCAGACTTTTTTGAATCGTCGCCCACAGCGCTTTGCGGTCCACCTCCAGTTCATTCATTTCTTCGTAGTACTGTTTGCCGCTTTTATCGGCCAGCAGGGCCTGGAGTTGCTCTTTGGTGGTAACGGGTTTTTTATTGCAAAGTGTTCCTTCCGGCATGACGCTTAATCCTCACAAATGATTTCATTTTAATCATTATTGTTTTAATTAAAATTTTACGCAGCAGAATTTTACCAGGCCATCCCCTTGCCTTTCATGCCACCGCGCTTGATACCGTAATCCATGCCGAGCTGGGCCCGGGTCATAAAGAAAAGCAGAAAATGCGAAAGTTTGGTAAGCGGTATGGCTATGATAAAGATGTGACCGCTGACAATATGCGCCATCAACGCGGGATAGTAATTCGGCAAGCTGTGATACGCTAAAAAACCGGAAATAAAGGGTGACACCGCGATCAGCAGCAATAGATAATCATACCAGCTCGTAATAATTCGAACTTCAGGAAGCGCAATACGGCGCAATATCAAAAACACCACCGAAACGATAACCATAACTGTAAAACCATCTGCCACGGCTTCCGGCAGCGTCCAGAGGCTGAAACCCCATTTTTCTTTCAACAGAATATTGTGCCCCAGCAGAAAAATCGGTGTAACCAGAAACCCTAAATGCATCGCAAATACCCAGAGCGTAAACCAGGGGTTCTTACGCCAGCTTCGGGTGCCATAGGGAAATAACCAAAACAGAATGGACCGCAGCGCCCCTTTGACACCATAGGAGACATTCGTGTGGTAAGTCACCCGATCTAGTTTCCAATCCAGGCCTCTGACATAGCGCACACCCCGGACAATTAAACCGATAATGAAAATTCCGAATGATATCCACACCATCGGGCCGGTTAAAAACTCATACATGCGGAACTCCTTTATTCATCGTCGTCTCGTTGACTCAGAAACAGCCAGAAAAAGGTGATGCCCAAAAGCGCGCCGATAATTAATATGTAGGTGATGCTTTCGGTGTGAAACATATATTCCTGCAACGTGTGAATGGCACCTTCCATAGTATCAGCCTCATTTAAATGATAGGTCGTGATTTATTTTATTTTGCAGATAAATTCAGCCACTAAAATGTAGTCCAAATACCTCGGCTGATGATCGTCCCGGTTTACGGGACTTAATGAGCGTTTCGCAAAGTTCCTTTGCTCCACATTTAAGAGCGCTTCGCTTTAGGAAAAAGCTAATTTTAAATCGATCTTTCTTGCCTCCAACCAAAAGGTCCTAAGGACCGCTCCTCAAGTTCCCGACCATCACTCGGGAACGCTCCTCAAGGTCCATTGGGCCGCTCCTTGAGTCTCCGGCTTAAAGGCCGGAGACGCTCCATTTTTAGTGTTCTTCATAATCCGGATGCGAGTACAGTATCGGCATCCGGGTGACGATAAAGCGGTAAACGATAATTCCGACGGTTACCAGAAAAACCGAAATGACGATTTCCATCCAGTGCGGAAAATAGCGTTCGCTAGATGGCAGATGCCAGTTAAAAGCCACCAGACAAATATTCAGTCGGTTGACCATGATCCCCAGGACGGTCCAGGCAGCCGTCCACTTAATCAGTTTTATATTTTTATCACGCACCCCGACGGCATAAAGAAAACTGGGCAATGCAACAAAACCCAGCAGTTCGACCAGAAACCAGAGGCCATATGGGGTTGCCAGCAGGTGCCAGTTATTGCCTTCCGAAATGCCGATTACCTTGACGATAAAATAGCCGGCCAGCACCAGCGATGCGGCTTTGCCAAATCCCAGCGCCACGGTGTTTTTTTCCTTCAAATGGGCTTCGTCCATCTTGTCGGCAAAATAGCGGTGGGACAGGGTGCTCTCAAAAATGACCATCGAAAGACCCGCAATGACCGCCGAAACAAAGAAAAACACCGGCAGATAAGGTGAATACCAGAGCGGATGAAGTTTCGCCGGCGCGATCAAAAACAGAGCGCCCAGCGATGATTGGTGCAACGTCGACAGAATTACACCGAAAATCGTTAAAAGCAGCGTCAGCCTGACCACCAGGTTGCGCGCCCGCTTCAGTCCCAGCCATTCCATGGCTGCCGGTGAAAACTCGATAAAAAGCACCGTAAGGTATAGCGCGACACAGGCCGCCACTTCAAACAACAACGATGTTGTTCCCTGCTGAATGATAAACGGATACGGCAGTCGCCACGGTCGCCCAACATCATAGTTCAGGGCAACCACGACCAGGGCATAGCCCAGAAATCCGGTCAAAATGGCCGGCCGGACCGCCGCGTGATATTTTTTCATACCGAAAATGTAGACTGCCGCCGAAGTCACGAATCCCCCGGCCGCCAGGGCCACACCCACCAGGAGGTCGAACCCGATCCAAATCCCCCAGGGATTATAATCGGACAGATTGGTGACGGCGCCCAAACCGCCCGTAAAGCGTAACGCAGTGACAATTAATCCTAATATGACAATAATTCCGGCAATCATGTTAAACGGTGTGAAAAAAGATTTTCGGGTTGCCGTCAGTTCATCCGACATCAGGATTCCTCCTCGCTTGGCTTTTTATCCGCTTTTTCCGGTTGCGGATCGGAAACGTCTTGCGCTTTGGGTTTGGCAGCCTCTTCCAGCGCTTTTTTGACCGCGTTTTCGATCTCTTTTTGTTTTAATTTCTGTACCTGTTCCATTTCCTGTTTATGTTTGGCCGCTGCCTCAGCATTGGCCTGCTCAACAGCAGCGGCAACCGCCTGTTCCGTTTCCTGATTTGCAATTTTCTCTTTGCGCTTCGTCATGGCATAAATGCCGGTGAGCAACACCGGCCAGAGCCCGACAACAACCGGCACTCCCATCAATGCTCCGGCGGTCAGTTTCGGTGCCGGTGTGACACCCAGGTCCTCACGCATTCCGAGCTCCTTGAAAGGCACCGCAGATAGATACAGCCAGCTGGTACCGCCCATTTCATTTTCGCCGTAAACATGATCTACGTATCGATCCGGAGACTTCAGGATCCGCTGCCGTGCATCCTTTAATAAATCCTTGCGCTTACCGTAGGTCAGAGCTTCTGTGGGACAGACCTGAACACAGCCCGGAAGCAATCCCTTTTCAATTCGCGGATAACACAGCGTGCATTTCATCACCCGCGGTTCAAAGGCTTTATCATATTCGTAAGTTGGAATTTCAAAAGGACAGGCAATCATACAATAACGGCAACCCACACAAACCGAGGCATCGTAAATGACGGCTCCCTCGGGAGTCTTTGTAAAGGCCCGCACAAAGCACGCCGAAGCACAGGCGGGCTCCAGACAATGGTTGCACTGCACTTTGCGATACAGCGGTCCCTTGACGTTGGGATTGCTGACGGCGTCATAGCGATTAACGATGGTGTATGCTCTGGCGGTGGTTCGCCGTTCGGTTTCCAGAAGTGATAAATCATCAAACGGTTGATCCGGGGCCGGCAGCTCGTTGACGGTGTTGCATCCTTCTTCACATTTGCGGCACCCGATACAGCGGGTGTTGTCAAACAGCACACCCATGCTGTCTGGATAACCGCTAAAATGTTTGTTTGAGGCTGCATTGACGGTCTTACCCAGCGTTGTGCCCGCAGCTGCAGCGCCCAACCAGCCTAAAAATTTCCTGCGTGAGATCGACATGATTTCCTCTTACATTAACTTTTTTTCTGATGGCAGGCGACACAATTGGTTGCCACCGGTTTTTCTATGCCCATTGCCTCGTGGCACTCCATGCACTGGCGATGGTAGGCGGCCATGAGTCCCGGCTTCCTGGAACCCCTTTCGTCAAAGGGCTGGCCGTGGCAGCTGACGCATGCCGGAGGCTTTGAGGCGGCCGGGCTATTATGATGGCAACCCTGACAAAGGGTGTATGGGTCACGATGAAAGTACTGAACCAGCCTGTCGGTTCGGATGTGGTTTAACAGCGTCTGAACAATTTTGCGATGCGGCAGCTTCACTGGTCCGTATTGGTTGCTCAAAATTTTTATTTCGACATTTTCCGGTATCTCCGACTCAGCAACGGCATGGCGTAAGGGGGTGCGGGAATCAAGAATCGCGGCGGCCAGGTTTTTGGATTCGACAGATTGAATATTTTCGGCAACCGGGGTCACCTCCGCCATATGACAGGCCTGACAGGCGGCGGGATCCGGCAGGCGCTCTGCGGCAATATTGGCATGACAGCCGGCACACCTGGGATCGCTCTGGCTGATCGTGTGACAGCCCAGGCAGCTCATCGGAGTGTTCAGGCGGTGCATGGCCTGCTCCAAATTGATCTGGTTTCCTTCCTCGGCACCCTGCAGCGTATGGCACTGCACGCAGGCGTTCAAATCGGCGTGATGACAAACCCGGCAGGTATCATTATAATTTTCATGGGCCCTATGATCAAAAGGTACCAGCTTCATACGGGTTGCCGGCTTTGGGTTCTGAAGCGCGGTCTTGGCAGTCCGCACAAAGACCGTGTCCGGCTGGTTACGCTTGATGCGGGGAACATTTTTCAGTTTTTCAATCAGTTTTTGCTGGGCAGGGTCGTGGCAGCCGTTGCAGGTAATCGGTCCGGCATCATTGAATTTGGCCAGCGTTTTACGATGACAGTCGATACATCCCAAATGCGACGCTTCCCTGAGTGAAATCCGATTTTCTTCAGTGATGTCCTGGTGGCAATAACGGCAGGTTCCCTCCTTGCCCTTGGCATAATACAGTTTTTTGGTCACTTCGTTGTACTGGTGATGACAGCGTTCACATTTTTCATTTTGCGCTCTGGAATGCTTGTAGTGTAAGGATTTGTCCATGCCGATCGGCTGCCAAATGGAAACGAGTGCGGGTTTATCCCGATGGCACTCGCCGCATACCACGGGGCCGCTTTTTTCCTTGGCGGCGGCGGTCGCCTTATGGCAGGCAATGCAATTGATATGGTAGATATCCATTACCTCCTGCTTGGTCGTATCCTGCAGCCGCATATATTTTGAGACCAGACGATCCTTTTCGCTCAGATGACAGACGGTGCAGTCTTTGTTTTTCTTTTCCAGAGCTTCAGTGTGCTTCTGGTGCAAAAACAGCACCGGTGGTCGTCCCAGCGTCCCGAATATCTTCAAGCTATCGATGCGAATAATGTCTGCGCGTTCTTCAACCGCAGGTCCCGATGGTACCTTGGCTCCGTATATTCCGGCTGCGGCCAGACATAATGCAACGCTCAAAACAGTTATGCGCATTTTCGTCCGGGGTTGTCGTGCGCTGCCTTTTTTCATCTCCTGATTCCTCATAAAAAAACAAATTTCATTTCAAAAAATATGAACCCGCATATCTGTTATCCTTCGCCATCGATCAAGTCCTGGATGGTGGTTTTGTCATAAATTTTATACATCGCATCATGGACCCGATTCCACATTGAGGCAAATGCACATTTTCCGTTGAAGGGACAATCATGCTGAGAAATACAGGCAATACAATCCGTACCATGGTCTGTGCCTCGCATATATCTTAGAATGTCTCCGACGCTAATTTTTTCAGGAGGGCATTTGAGCAGATAACCACCATAAAAGCCGCGCTTGGATTCCACCCAGCCGGTTCCTTTCAACTGGCCAAGAATCACCTCAAGAAAACGCAGGGGGATCGCCTGGGCGGTCGCAATTTCAGCGATTTTTTTAGGTCCCTGCCCCCGATGCTTTGCAAGCTCATAAATGGCCCGCAGGGCATATTGACTTCTTTTGGGTGTAAATGCCATGGCACTTTATCGCCGATGATTTCGGAAAGGTTCTTTCTTGACTATTAAAGTCGGGAAGTTTCTTGACTCACATAGTCAAGAAAGAACATAAAGTCAAATATTTTTTTAAAGTTTTAAAAATTTTTATTTGGAATCATATTAAGGTTTTACAATGAAATGTGACAACGTGGTATAAATAAATACCACTTTGCAGTATATCGCCAAGGGCCGCGTAATGGGGTTGGGTATCAATGTAGGGTTACGGGAATATACAAATCGAGGTGCCGGGTGTCACATACCAGGTTCAAAGGTTAACCCTTCAAGGTTCTGGGTCCAGAGGCTCAAAGGTTCAAAGGTTTTGGCTTGTTGCTACTGGCCGACATAGTAACAAGCAGCCAGGAGTCGGGGACCAAAAGCAAGAAGCCCGCGGCCAGCGGCAAAAGAGTTCAACCTCTGAACCTGAAACCCTGAACCCTGATACTAAAAAAGGCAGGGCCATCTCCTGCCCCGCCTTTTTATGTTTAAGCCGTCTTTAAACACAGGATGCAATTTAGACTCGCATCCAGCCGGTACTAACCAATGACGACATCATGGGCTCCCGCCATCGGATCTTTGAACGGCACGGTGACTTTCAGAACGCCATTTTCATATTTCGCGGATGCGTCCTTGGCATTTACCGGACAGCAAAAAGCCGCTGTGGTTACGTAGTCGAAGTCTTCCCTGGGAGCGTTAAGACTGAAGCTGTTATCCAGCATCTTCAGTTGGATATCTTTTTTATTAACTCCCGGTATGCAAATCTCCAGATTTAAATGGTTTTGATCATCATCGACATATGAACACACGTCTGCGGCCATCTTGAATTTCTCTTCTGCCATAACAATCACCTCCCTTGCGTCACCGCAGAAACGGTTGATTTTTTTTAAATTTCTAATCCATACAACATATGAAATATGGTAATGCACAACCGGTCAAATGCAAGCGCCGGGTGTCATGCCTCACAAAGATGTCACCAAATCAGTGCTCGGGTGTCGGCAACCAGATGACAGAAGTCAGAGAACAGCGGTCAGAAAGACTGCTTGATTTTCGGTTTTTAGCATCTGTCTTCTGTCATCTGACATCTGTCCTCTAAAATTCCTGACACCCGACACCAAAGGTTTATTAAATGCTTGCACGAAGCAACAGGGGTGCCCACATTGCGACGAAAGCGGGTGGACAGATCGATGTTGACAAAACCGCCCGTCCGTTTATTATGACAGTGTATGAACGGCTGTAAAATTGCGACAGGAGGTTGACCGTGAAAGTTATCGGGCTCACCGGCGGAATCGCAACCGGCAAATCGACGGTTTCCGAGATCCTTGAAAATGCCGGTGCGGTCATCATCGATGCCGACCGCATTGCCCGTGAAGTGGTCAGAAAGGGGCTGCCGGCTTACCGGGAAATCGTAGCAAATTTTGGCAAATCAATTTGGCTGCCTGACGGTGAAATCAACCGAAACAAACTTGGCGATATCATTTTTAACGCCCCTGCCAAAAAGCAATTGCTCAACAAGATTGTGCACCCGCACGTCAGAAAAGAAACCCATCGTCAACTGCAACAAATTGAAAGTGCCGACCCGAATGCAATTGTCATTTTAGACATCCCCCTGTTGTTTGAAGCTGAAATGGACAAGGATTTAAGCGAAGTCATTGTCGTTTATGCGCCGGCGCATATCCAGATTAAGCGTTTGATGAAAAGAGACAGTCTCACGCAGACCGCCGCCCGCGCCCGTATCCGCTCCCAGATGCCGATTGAAGAAAAGAAGCGGCGGGCCACTATCGTAATCGACAACTCCGGCACCAGGGAAAATACTCGCAAGCAAACCCTCGAAATCTTTAAACGCCTGAAAAAAATGCCTGCAAAACTTTAGTGCTGTGCAATAGGGAAGTACAACCCGAAGCCTTTCGCTTTGCAAACAGGGTCAATTGACGGGAAAGAAAATAGGTCTTAAATTGGCATAGTTTTTACTTCTTAATTACCTGGATTTTGCACGAGTCGGAGACTTTCATATGCAAGGCATTTAGGGGCGAGGCTATCGCAAAACTATGCCTCGTCATTAATAACGCAGCAGATGGAAGTCTCCGGCTCGCCCGAAGGGTGAAAATTAATGAGATAAAACGATTTCCATCCATTTAACATGATCGATTCTTTATTATACTGTGATGATTTGCGTAAAATGCTGTCATGAAATAGTTTGACAACTTCGCATTAACTTCGCATTAATTTTAATGCAAGATTCAGGTATTATGCCGTTTCCAAATAGACCTGTCTGGAAACGGCTTG
>Ga0209536_100015863_pt1 | contig 10731 bp, 9 predicted proteins | sample DeeMarSeWOR28_12_FD_187461 | JGI IMG/M metagenome (GOLD analysis project Ga0209536, IMG submission 187461) | Marine sediment microbial communities from White Oak River estuary, North Carolina - WOR-2-8_12 (SPAdes) (version 2) | ecosystem: Environmental > Aquatic > Marine > Intertidal zone >...
TACACGGACTATGGGCATCAGATTGGTAATTATCTACCGTGGTATAATTACACGATGAATGCATATCTGGGCAGTACAAACTCAAGCGTCCAAAACTCAGTTGTAAGAAGGTCGTACGAAGTCTTACAGCCGTCGGAGACCTATTCTTTTACAGAAGAAAGCCCGTTAGTCGATACTCGGTACAGCGTTTCGGGACTGAATGATACGTTTATGGTGCCGGGCAGTGACAGCATGATTGCGGAGTGGCTCAATCATCCGACAGTGAACGGCAGCCATCATTCGATCAAGCCGGGGCCTACAGGGGTCGGTGCTTTTTGGGATGTGATTGCGGGATTCCATCATGCACCGACGTCTGACTGGCTGGCCGGTAAAGGCAGCTGCTCTTTCCTGGACGGCCATGTCGGGGCCCATACACGTCTGGAGACATTTCCATTAGCCTGGCCGAAATAAAACGGCGACGCTTATGGAGAGAATGGGATTGCGCGTGCAGCACAGTGAGGTTTACGTATTTAACTGGTCACATACCTTTTGATAGACCTGAGCAACCGTTATGTTATTAATATCATGCTTCGGATCCGAGCTGTCGGGGCCAAGTCCCCTCCCAGCCGGCTCGACTGCCACGACACACTGCGGCCTTGCATATGGAGCAACCCTTGCAGGATTGGAGCGGCCGAATATCATTACCAGAGGGACGCCCAAAGCAGCGGCGATGTGGCCGGGGCCGGTGTCGTTGGTAACAACGAGTTTGGCTGTTTTTAACAAGGCGACGAGTTCGTTCAGAGACGTTTGGCCGGTCAGGTCTGCTATTGGGACGTCGGCCAAGTTTTTGATATTTTCAACGATATCCTTTTCGGATTCAGTCCCGGTAGCCACTATGGAAAGATTAAACTGCGGGGAAATCTTATCGGCCAAGGCGGCAAATCGCTGTGTGGGCCAACATTTATCGGCATGGACAGAGCCGGGTACAAAGACGGCGTAATTATCAGGTTTTACATCGTGTCTTTCTAATAAGCTAGACACCGAATCGGCGGTGGAAGGATCCTGTGGAAAAGTAAAGCGTGCCTGCGTTTCAGAGCCAGTAATGGTTTGTATTATCTTTAGATAGTAATCGACCAGATGAACGCAATCGACGTCCTGTTCGACCTTATTTGTGTAAAAGAAGTGAGCAAGCTCTCTGGCTCTTGCTATACCGAAGCGTTTTTTGCATCGGGTGAGCCAAGCCAATGAAGCAGTCCTGAAAAGGCCCTGCAGGTCTATAACGGCGTCGAAGTTTTTTTGTCGAAGGAGGCGAATTAAGGACAGAAGAGAGGCAGATGCGCGCGGATGGAACCAGGCTTTGCCGAGGAGTCTGCGGTCAAAGATAATCAGGCAGGTCAAGTCGGGATGTTTTTCGAGCAGAGGTGCGAACTCCGGGCGAACGAGCCAGCTAATCTTTGCATCGGGAAAACTTTTGCGTAAAGCAGCGAGGGCTGGTAAAGCAAGGACTATGTCACCGAGTGAACTTGGTTTTATTATCAAGAGGTTTTCAAAATGTCGGGGCATAGTCACTAATTATTGGTGTCGACTTGCAGCCATTTTTCTCATGCGTTTTTTCTGGGCGCGCCTTGCGAGCAGCCGGTAAAGCGGGCGGCGCAGGGAATGGTCAAGACCTGTAAGGTCGCAATAGGCATAAAAGGTGCGCAAGTAGTCTGTTCTGTTTATATCAGGTACAGACATAAGTGAGGCGGCAAGGTGCCATAAGGAGCGGAGCCGGCGGCTTCTGCTCGGGAGTACATACCGCTTTATGCCGTCCATATCCGCAAGCAGGATCTTGTATTTATCGTGACTGTCCTTATAAACGACAAAATTACTGGCCTTCGAATCCCTGTGCCATAGTCCCCTGTTGTGCAGCGATGCCAGGACAGATGCGAGTTGATGTGAAACCTGGTTTTTAATTTCATACTGCTCTGTAAAACCTGTCGAAGGCAACCGTCCGGACGCAAAGGCATGCAGGTTAGAACTGTTGCTTAGAAATTCCGTAATGTAAATGCTTTGCCTGGTTCGGAGGCTGCGTCTGTGCTGCAAGGCAGCAAAAGGACTCGCAACCTCTATGCCCCAGCTTTTTAACCTGAGAGCTGTCTTGAAGTTTCGCAGGGCCTTTCCGGGCCTGAGTGAACGGAAGAACTGACGGAAACCGGCAGGGACGTACTGGCGTTTGATAACGACCTGGAGGCTGGTATCGCGAATGGGCAGATTTTTGACAGCGACTAAATTCCGGCTGCCCATTTTGATGATTTTTTCAATTTCATCAAAAAGCGAATTCGGCTGCGACAGGCAGTCGTTCCAATCGTGGTGAGAGAAGTTTTTACCGCGGACCCTATATAATGCCGCCTTGCCGCTCCAGCCGTTATTGAGGTCCAGCCAGGCGGTTTTGATGTTATTATCGGAAGTGTTCCCGACAGATATCATAGCAAAGCTATTGTACGCCAAAGACAGGTTTTTAGCAATCGGCATAAGAAAATCCAAAATAAAAATGCAAAGTGCGAGATTAGATATTAGAATGCACAATCTTTCAAGTATTTTCTTATTTAATTTTTGTCCTGTAATTTACTTTGGATTTGTTGTTTATGGCTGAAAAAGGGAAATACATTTATGAATGGCCGAGGCCGATGGTGGCGGTTGATACAGCCATTTTCGGTTTTTTTTCCGGGAAGGCGAAACTTCTGCTGGTCAATCGTCGAAATGAGCCTTTCAAAGGCAAGTGGTGTCTGCCCGGTGGATTTCTGGATATTGATGAGGAGATGGAGGACGGGGCAGCCAGAGAATTGGCGGAGGAGACGGGGCTTACAGGGATTGGTCTGGAACAGGTCCATAGTTTTGGCAAGTGCGGAAGAGATCCAAGAGGTCGAGTCATTACCGTAACATATATGGGAATTGTTCCAGAAGGAAAGAGCAAGGTAAAGGCCGGCGACGACGCGGCCAAGGCGCGATGGTTCGATATAGACAAACTGCCTACAGAGCTGGCATTTGACCACAACGACGTTACAAAGTACGTGATAAGCAGACTAAAAAGAAGAAAAGTTTACCGGTTCAACATGAAAGGGTCGGGAAAAAGAACCGTCAAGAAACGGTGAGTGATTTTTTGAGCTGTTTGTTGAAAGTCCGCAACTGCATATCAATGGTGTTTAAGGCCCAATCGATATAGTGCAATTTGTGGGCGGGCCGGCGGTGTGCCTCGTTCATTAAACCATCCTTAACGGTATTTAAGAATTTGCCTATTGTTTTGTGGCCGATTGGAGAAGGCTCAGCGGCCCATTTTTTCAACTCGCTGTACTGCTGCCTTAATTTTCTGCTGTTTTTTAACTGGTCTGCACTTAAATAATCGGCAGGGTTATATGCCAACTGGAGCCCTTTGAGGCACAAGATCAAGGGCTCGTAATTTGTATCTTTCTTTAGACGAATAAATTTATACTGCTGGACATAAGTGGTTGCCTGAGCGGGGGGCTTGTCTGCGATATCGTCTCCACTGAGATACCATTTTCTTTTGCTGGTCCTTGCGAAGACGAGCTCTTCGCCGTAGCCGTACTGTGTTATTTCATCATAGCCCATTCTTGAAACCCAGAGTTTGCCGGCACCTTTGATTTCGGGGCCTCCGCCGAGCACAAGGAGGCACTTTACAAAACCCAAAGGCAGAAGCTGTTGATTACCGACCTGGTTTTTACGAAGCTGAAAGGAAAGATGCAAGCTGTGCGGCCGGACGTCATAGAAATTGACTATTTCCTGTATCAGGTGATTGAGGAGCCATGGGTCTGCGGTTGCGGGTCTGGAGAGCTCACCGGCGATGTTTAATCTTCCCGGGGCAAGCTCGAGAAAACCATCGCGACGCGCGCGGTCGGTAGAGCCGGAGTGGTCATCGATGTACCCGCCGAGTTTCCACGACAAGACATCGAGGTGAAAATCATAGAAATACTTAAAGCCGTCATATACGGGGTCAGTCCTTTTTTGTATGCTTTTCTGGGGCTCAACAGCTGCGGGGCCGAGGTTGCTCAACTCAATCTCAATGCCGAGTGGCACAACGCCGGGGTGTAAATTTGCGCGAATGCGTTCCAGGTGAGCATAGGCGATACGATAATGAAACATACTCTTTGCGGCCTGCACGGCGTATTTGACATAGTCAATGAGGTCGAATTCGTCAGGTGACATTGTCTGAAGACATTTTTGAACGATCAAGTCAACGGTCCCGCTGTTTGCATTTATCATTTGTAAGGCGGCGAGAAGACTAATGGAGCGTTTGAAATATCTTTCCGAAGTGCGCATATGCTCGAGCTCAAAACGGTATTTTTCCTGGATTCTTTCGTCAAGCTGATTCAACAGGACCTGTTTTACAACCAAAGGCAGATAATTTATGATAAGCGGCCTTGCCTGGGGGTCGTCGTACAAGTGTTTTATACTGGGACGCGGCCGGTCAAGCTCGTGCTCAAGATAATAGTCGCTAACGGCATCGGTGTGATAATGGCTCATGACCAGGTCACGCTCAGTGGTTGCGAGCAGCTCTCTCTCAGCACGTCGTTCCAACTCGGCGTCCACCGTTCGTTCGCCGGGCCGAGTGTGCTTTTTAATAAATTTTTCAATTCGTTTTCTGAGCCAGAGCTCGTGTATTAGATTGACGTGGAACCTGTCACCGAAGTGTTTTTTCATCGACTCATGAGTGACGAGGTAAGCCTGAGCTTCGACAATACCCTTAGCGGTGTTTACACGGACGGTTTCCCTGTCGTATCTTCTGCCTTCGTAACTATCGATCTCATCCATTGCGGAGTGGGGCACATCGTAAATCACGAAACCATCAATTTTAGAAGAGGAATCTTCGACGGCGTAATAGTAGACATTGTCCGGGCTGACTTTCCGATGGTGCGGCAGCATGGCAGCCTCTGCGAAGAGGGTCTGGCCGTCAACTTTAGATGATTTTCTTGTAAAACTGTAGCCGCTGACAGACTGGAAGATTCTTCGGTCGCGCAGCGAGCCATAAATGAACAGATTGACTTTTTCTTCGTTCATATCCTGTGTCTGGATACTCTTTATACGATTTTTTTCTTATCCTGTCAAAACCATCCTCAAGTTGAGCCACGGGCCAGTTTTCCGGTGAGAGCCACACACGTTCCAAGTAAACCTGCGGGCCAAAAAAAGGGTTATGGTTGACGTATTTTTCGGCGCAGTTTAAACAGTTCTTTGAAGGCGCGCAGAATTACCTTTAGGTTTGCACCCGTTTGCTCACCGGCCGTTCGAGGAAAATGATGCACGCCTTTCTGCGTAACAGTATAGCCCTTTCTGACAGCCCGTGCCAGGATTTCGGCGTCGATGAGCGCACCATCGCTGGACATTTCAATATTGTCGAAGATTTGGGTTTTGTATAATTTGAAGGCACAATCAATGTCACGGATTTTCACACCAAACAACAGGCAGACGAGTTTTGTCCAGGCCCAGCCGTTGAGTTTGCGTATAAGAGAGTCCTGACGGTCCAGACGGTAACAGCTAACAATATCGAACTGGTCCATGAGGGGAATCAAGGGGGGCATTTCACTGATATCGAACTGGCCATCGCCATCGGTATAAAAGACGAGGTCTTTTGTCACCGCTTTAAAGCCGGACTTCAAAGCGGCCCCATAGCCGAGATTAGTTTTGTGGTGCACTGTTTTGACCCTGTCGTTGTGGGCGGCAATATCATCGGCAATCCGGGCGGTAGCATCGCGGCTTCCATCGTTGACGATAATAACCTCGAAGTCGGCTTTGAGATTTTTTAGGACGTCAAGGGCTTTGGTGACTGTGCGTTCGACGTTGTCCTGTTCGTTATAACATGGGAAAAAAACGCTGATAGAAACGGGTTTATCGGGATTCGTTCGGGAAAAAGAATTGTTGCCGTCTGAATCAATCCTTTTTTGCGACGATATATTTTCAGTCACAGGTTACCACCTTTTCTTTCTGAGCAATTCCTGCCGCTCTTCGTGGTATTGGCTCATTTTTGCATCGTAAGACTGCACACTTTTCATGTCTTTTTGTCTATGGGCAACCTCCCGGAAATAACTGCCAACATTTAATGCGGCTGCGATTCTATGGTGATAACCGTCCTGTGTGGACCAGAGTTCTCTACTTTCCCCGAACTGTGCGAAATAATTTCTGCAAATACCTTCGGCTTCGACTCTTAGCTCCGGGAATCTTATTGCGTACATTATCTGTCGTATGGGTGCCTGGGACTGACTCAAGTTGAATGCGGCTTTAGCAAATTCAAAGGCCTGCCTTCTTGTATTTGTGTCCTGTGCAACAGAGAACCAATGCTGCGCCTTTACAAGGTTCCTCATGAAGTCATTGGGGTATTTAGTTGTACCGTTAAATATCCCCTCAAACAGGCGCTTTCCCTGAGGAGTTGTTCTATCTACGAACATTTTCTGCTTGTCATTAAAGAAAACAATGGTCCAATTGACATGATTTTCAAGCCCCATTACAAAAGGAGTTTCAAACTGGCCTGTCGGCATTAATACAACCCAGACCTTTTGACTTGTCAGCTGTTGATTAATCCATTTTCCAATTTTGATGTAATCGTCACGGTTTAAACTACGTTTACTGAGTTTTGCCTCGTAGGCAACCTGGTTACGAACGGGGCCACCAGACATAATATTAGACCACATCTGGTAAGCAGCGGGTTCATAAGCAGCCTGTGCCCTTCCGTCCATAAATAACTGCAGAGGAGTACGGCCGGTGTTGGGGTCCGGATTCTGGCCATAGGCGATGAAGCCCCCTTCGGTCCAGTAATTGAATAGTTTTCCTTCCAGCTTATTGTCTCTCATAAACTTGCAGGCATAAAAAGGTTTGGCATCGGAGGCGGTCATTCTCATGAAGACGGAATTTAATTTCGTATCAGTGGGCCAAGCGTCGAGATAAACACGCTTAAACTTCATTCCCCATCCAATTCCGGAGAATAAAACCACTGCAGCGGCGGCGACTATGAGACATAATTTCACGGCCTGGTGCATTGGCGAGACGATGAGGCGATTTCGATTGTGGAAGTTTCTTGAAGCTAAGAATGTGCGAATCATCTGGTTGATGAACAAAGCGGCAACGGGGCAGGCCGCGAAGGCAGCTATCGGTATGAATCTTCGGGACTGATAAGCCATGTAGGTGGTGAGGACAGCAATGGCTATGATGGCCAAATCGGTTTTCGGTGACTCGTACATATCCGCGGGTTGTTGTTCATTAGTCTTTTCCTTTAGCTGCGTAAACACGGTCCGCAGATAAGGGGCCAACAGCCAGATAATAATTGAAATAATGTTCAGGAAATAAAGGTAGGAAAACAAATACCTGTAGTTTACTTCCACGTTACGCTCATAGACGGGACGCAACAGCCGCTGAATGTTCATGAATTGCACGACGTGCCAAACCGGCATTTTGAAACCGAAAGGATTAATCAACACTACCATTAAGATGATAGTAACGATTGCGGCCAGTACGACAAAGGCGATGCTGTGCTGTTTGATTTTGATTTTCTTTGAAAGCAGGGAGGCTGCGATGTGCAGGGTGACATAAGCCGGGATGAGGATGAAAGGATAAATATATCTTCCAGCATAGGGCCTAGGTTTTGCAACCCACACGGTGAGCAGTGTCAGGGGGATTATCAGAGAAATGAAGTGTACATTCTTGTAGATACTAAGCAGGATGATACCGACAAAAGCCGCGCAGATAACAAAGTCGACAGGGGAGAGATTTAGAAGTGAGAAGCTAATCAATGTGGTCCAACAAACAAGGACAGCGGCTGCGCAGCCGAGGATTGTCGAGAGAACAGTGAAGAGGTTTTTCTGCGCTTCCATCTCATTTTTAGGCGCTGATAGGAATCTTGGTTTGAGTATGTGAGAGAGCAGCCAAAGTAAAGACAAGCCTATACTTAGAACAACCAAGACCAAAAACGGGAAACTTGTTCCGACAGGATTACTCCATTCAAATGCGGGGTGCCATTCGTTAACGGTCCGCCACATTTCGGCGTGTTTGCTGACGCTGATGACGAAGGTATGGGTGAGATTGGTGAAATGGAACGGATTGAAAATAATCGTTGCAATAAAAGTCACGAAGCCGGCTCCGATAGTGTGGTAAATGCCTTTGGCGCCGATTGAAACGAACCTTTTTTTGGAGAATATAGTCAGGAAATTGAGGCCGACAAAGGGTACGAGCATTATGAAGGCGTAGATGTACCCGCCGTGGACATTACACCAGAAAGTTGTGACGGGGACGAGGAGCCAGATATATAATATGTTTTTGTACGTAGCAAGAACAAGTATAAGCAAGTAGAGGGCAACGAGCATATTCGAGAATCCGGCCGGTCTGACGTCAAAGAACGAGCGGCCCACAAACATTGCAAAACAGGCGAAGACAGCAGAGAGAGCCGGATTGGCACCGAGGATTCTGCCGGTGTAATATATGCAAATGACAGAAATTATGTAAATGGCGATCTTCCAGTAAACAAGCTGGTTGAATGCGGGGGGAAAGGTTTCGGGATCTGCAATGGGTGATTCGTGTGTGAGCCAGTAGAAGATTACATGAGTGAGCCAGTTCTGGTTTACCCATCCTGTGGGATGCCAGTATTTTAGTGTTTCGGGGCTGACCCTTCCGGCAATCCACTTTGCCCACGGCGGCCATTTTGTGGTTTCAGCCGCTGTTGGACCCGGTTTGTGAGAGTTTGCGCTGAACGGCTCGACGGTATCTACACCGTGGTTTAAAAAGTGTCTTCCACAGGCCATTGCGACCCAGGTATCTCCGGCACCTACCATGTGTGTGCTGGAGTGGAACGCGAAGATTAGCATTGCGAGCCAGGCAAGGATCATAGGCCAGCCGGACAATGCATGACGTCTTTGGATTTTTGGCTCGCTGGAAATGTTGGGGTTTTCCCGCACATTCTTGATTTTGTTAGAATTTGTGGCTGACTTTACCGACTTAGCCATTTTTTATTTCTCTTCCAATCCTAATAATAATATTGTTGAACGAGCAGGCACAACAGAGAACCTGTCATCTAACTGTTCACATAAAACAACGCGGGCAGCAGAAAACGCGCTATCAACACAACCATCCACACGGCGGATATTGAAATACCCACAAAAGCATACGCTTTTCCCACCAGGTGTTGTTCACTATTTCGTATATTTTCGAGCGATTTCAATCCCAATACAAGGCCCAATATCCAGGCTACAGAATAAGAAAACGCAATCATAATATATTGGCCCGCTTTGATTAAATCATGAGATGATGAACAAGATGACAAATAAAACAATAATAATGACACAATCCACACAGCACCAAAGCAAACAGGGGCAAGTAATCCAAATATCATAGACATAACCGCCAATTTGGACGTGTGTATTTCGTGGTTCAGTATGTCACTGAATATATCATTTATGGATTCTTCGGTTACCATCAGGTTTTTTCCTGTAAAAGCGCCCTATATTATATATCGTCAGAACAGGGCCTGATAATTGCAGTTTCTCCAATATACGGAGAATATGTTACTGGTCAAGACCGTCATCAGCAGCTTCAATTCAATCCCATGTTCGTTTGGTTTTATAATCGGTCATTTTAACTTATATTGTAAAGACTTTTCAAGATATGTATTGTTCTGGTCATACATAAAGTTGTTCTGATCCCATGCTGCGTAACAAAGCGACGTATCAAATTCAAATATTGCGGTCTTCGATGGGGTGGAGAGGCCGTAATTGACGAGAAACATCAAGGCAAAAATCAATACGGCAGCAGCGGCGGTCACGCCGAAATCCCAGGCCCGATACCATAGGCGCTGATGCGCGGGCGCAGGCTTCGGCTGAGTCCCCGGGATCGCGGCAAAGAGCTTTTCTTTCAGCCCTTCGGGAGGGCTGACTTCGGGAAGAGAACGCAATTGGGCAGCCAGTGACTTCTCCGTGATATTTTTGGATTTTTTTTCATTGTTTTCTGCCATGATTATACCCTGCCAGTCAAATGTGACTTTAAGTTTTTCAGCGCCCGGGAAGTCTGCCACTTAACGGTCCCGACGGGCCGGTCCAGGACTTTGGCGACCTGGCGAAAACTGAGGCCCTGGATATAGTGCAGCACGAGGACCGTATACTCGGGCGATTTCAGCATACGCAAAGCTTGGTACAAAAGACGATAATTTTCATCGGCAGTTAGCCGATGCAATGGGTCCGAGCTTTCAGGTGCGGTATCGTTTTTGGGCTCCAGGCTGCCGGCCAAAGCGGCATCGCGTTTTTGCCTGCGGGTCGAGTCGATGAATTTTCGATAGGCAATCCGGTGCAGCCAGGTGCCGAGGGATGCGCAAGACCTGAAAGAATCGATATTGGCCCAGGCGGAGGCGAAGGTCTCCTGTGTTAGCTCCTCAGCAAGACTTGTATCGCGTGTCAAGTATGCCATAAAACGATAAATTGACCTGTAATGTTGAAGTACTAATTCTTCATAAGCCCGGCGCCGGCCCTTACGCAAGTCCTTTAGATTCTGTCGTTGGTCTCTACGCCCCACTCACATCTCCACTGGTGGAGCACAACCGGATTCTTGTGCCCAACTAAATAATTAGACGAAAATCAGTGTACAGGTGTTGGCGGAAAAATGAAAGAAACTTGCAAAAAGTTCAGCAAGTATAAAATAGCGGGCCACATATACCTCTGCGATTGCAAGTATTTATTTAGCGAGCCATTTCTCAATTCTGTCCAGACCCTTTGTGATTTGTTCGAG
>Ga0209536_100015864_pt1 | contig 10730 bp, 11 predicted proteins | sample DeeMarSeWOR28_12_FD_187461 | JGI IMG/M metagenome (GOLD analysis project Ga0209536, IMG submission 187461) | Marine sediment microbial communities from White Oak River estuary, North Carolina - WOR-2-8_12 (SPAdes) (version 2) | ecosystem: Environmental > Aquatic > Marine > Intertidal zone >...
TGCGTCTCTTCCTTGAGTGAGGACAAATCTCTCTTCGTGGACCCCTTGACATATCAGGCTACCCTTGAGGACGCGAGAGAAAAGCTCATCTCCGTGCTTAATTCAATGAAGCGTGCTGAGATTGTTACGGCTGAAAGTAATTACATACATGCAACTTTTAAATCAGCGGTCTTTCGCTTCGTCGATGATGTTGAATTTTCTTTTGATGATCAAAGGAAGATAATAGATGTCCGATCGGCATCGAGGACGGGATATTATGACTTGGGTGTAAATCGCAAAAGGGTTGAGGAAATCAGAAAAAGATTTATGACTCAGTAAATGCCGAAAAATTTTCTTCTCTAGTTCCAGCTAAAACCATATCTTGCTTAGCCGGCCGGAGGGGCCCAAAAAGCTATTTCCGGTGCTTTGCCGGATACAAGCCAGGGAAAGCGGTTCTCAAGATCTTCCAACCTTCTTTTATAGTGATGCACCCTCACACGCATGTCACCATCGTCGGGATCAGCTCTGAGGGCGGCCTCAGCATCGCGCAAAAGTACCCTGAGCTCAAGGTACTCTTTTTCCACGTGCTGGACTTCCTTTCGAAACTTGTGAATGCGTCTTAGGAGCCAGTCGGGATCTCTAATGTCGGGAGGAGAGGTCTTATCATTTTCACTCATTGCACCACCGGTCCTTCTGCTCAAGCTTTTGACTAACTAGAAACTCGACTTCGTCGCAAACGAATCTCATTCCCATCCAGTTTATTATATATTGTCGTGTAGGAGCAACTTTCGGTTGCGGACATGGATTCTAAGCTTGCTCCTACAGGATCACTGAACCGTCGACCGCGAATCACTCTCCACGGGGATCAAGATCTCGTTGCGGCGCAGAAACCAAGGCATAAATGGTGGATTGTATCGAGCAAAGACCGACTCACCCACAGGCTTGAGACCGTTTTGCTCGATCCATTCTTGTAAACGAACTTTCTTTTCCACATAGCGGCTTTTGCCCCAGGTGCCGGAGTATCGGATGGCAGCCATAAGGCGACCGGGCTCTTCGTGCAACTTCACCCTGGTATCTAAAGGTTCCGGCAGAGTCTCCATGGTATATTCGGATGGCATGACAAAAGTGATCCGGTATTTTTCGCCGACTCTTTCCTGATTGACAGGTGCCGTCATCGAGATCTTCTCTGATTTTGTTTCTTGGGTTACCGGTGCAGTCATCGAGATCGATTGCTTCTTGCGGTTCTTTCCTGAAATATAGTCAAAAAGCCGTCGGAAACCTTCATTGCCTACACCCTCGAAATCTCCATCTACCATGGTCTCCGCAACTATGTGTGGTTCATACTGCCTCAGTTCAAAATTGCCTTCTCTCTCCAAAACATTGTACTTAGCCTTTTCTATGGCCATTACATCCTCGACCGCAAGCGTTAAAGTGAAAAGAAACATGAGTGTTATGATAATTAAAGAAACTTTTCGGTAGTTCATTCAATATCCTCTCAGACAAACTGATAAGCCCAATACCCGGGTGCGCATCTTTCCAAACTAATCAGTTGTTGAATGTGCCGTTGTAGCTGCGACGTAATGATTACCTAACAGTTCATCTTGTAAGTTCTAGTTCATTTAACTCAATAAAATAATGCAGGAAAAGGAGTCGTCAATTAGAGGTTACTGTTTATCTGGCGGCTTGAGCCTGGTGCCAAAAATCAACACAAAGGCTATGCCAATGATGCCGTAGAGCCCCATATGACTGATTTCTTCCGGGCTGGGATATTTCTTGTTGGGGTAGCGCCAGAGGGTAATTCGTGGGTCCAGTTCCACGGACCTCCTGTAATCCGCCCGAGCAAGTTTATCTTGACCCCGATTCCAGTGGATCTTGAACCTTGTTTTGTAAGCGTCTGCCCTGCTTCGTGGGTCACCTCTGAGCTCGGTGGCTCTAGTGGCATCGCGCATGGCTTCCTGTTCCTTGTTCATCAACCGATAAGTTTCGGCTCGGGTGGCGAGAGCGCGGACTTGTGTGGGGTCCATCTCAATGGCACGGGTGAAGTAATGAACGGCAGGTTGATAAATTCCCTTTTTCATATAGCCAATACCCAGCATGGTGTGGGCATCCGCACTTGCTGGTGCAATCTCGATGAAGGTCGAGAAGTCCTCAATTACCTTTTGATATTCCTCTTGATAGTAATAAAGTAACCCTCGTTTTTCGTAAGCTTCGGCCAAGTTTGGATCCAGTTCCAAAGCTTTGCTGAAGTATTCGATCTTCTTACGGGTCACGGAACTCTGAACGCCAAGGTTGAAATATTTCATTGCATCTTCGCTGTGGGCAGGGGCTGCGTAGAGCAGCGTGAGGGCCGTAAATATTATCGCAATCTTTTTCATCTTCTTTTTCTTTCTCGTTAAGCAATACCAATTACCTGGTTTATAGAATCACTCTTCCGCTTATTTAGCTTTGGTGCTGTCCTTTGCAATATCGAATTCAATAATGTAAGCAGTGAAAAGATAAGGTCAAGTCTTCGTGATGTTTTAGTTAGGCTTTCTTCCTCTGCCCTTACTGCTATGCCGTTTTCTTAAGGAAATAAAAAGCTCCCGTGGCCGGTCAAACAGTCTATGGGAGCTCTATATTGGAAGTATCTTAGTTAGGGTTCAGATTTGCTTCAGGAATTACTTTACGTCTTTTTATCGGCATTCATATTCTTCTGCGTAGATTAACCGTTGCTGTAGTTTTTTGTGTGATATACTTGGCGAAATATTGAGGCCAAGCTTGATACATCCCAGCACAAATTGAAGATAATAAGAAGGTATCGTTTCCAGTGACCACACAAAATACACAGAGAAAGGTAATGACATGGGCGAACGAAAAGAACTGATGAGCATCTTTGATTACGATCCGCATTTTAAAGAGCTAATGAAACGCTTGCTGGAATCTGCGATGGAACACTCTTTCAATGGAATTATGATTACCAAGGCCGAACCAGGATATCCCATCGTCTACGTTAATGAAGCATTTTCAGAGCTGACGGGGTACAGCGCAGAGGAGGTCATCGGTAAGGCACCAGCGATTTTACAGGGGCCCAAGACGGATCGCGCTGTCCTGGATCAATTGAGCCAAGACTTATCAAAGGGCAAGCTTTTCCATGGTGAGGCCATAAACTATAAAAAAGATGGTTCTGAATTTCTTATGGAGTGGAAAATCGCCCCCATAAGAAACCTCAAGGAAGAGATCTCGCATTATATTGCCATACAGCGAGACGTCACCAAGCTCAGAAATCATCAACCGTAGCCCGAACGTACGAAGATCACTGAGGTGCGTGGGTAAACATGAAGATTTTTTATGGCGGAAGAGGTAATCAGGCGTGTATTGGCTAACTACGACTTGGGTGAACTGAGAAGTGCCCGACGGGTTGGTCGCGGTTTTGTCAACGAAAACTGGATTGTTGATACAACACGTGATCGATTTTTCCTCAAGCGTCGCCATCCTGAGCTGCGTAATCACAACCTCATCTGCGCCCAACATGCGCTCAATAAACATTTACGAGAATCGGGCTTCCCTGCCCCTGCTATTCTACACACCACTGCTGGCGAAACTCTCCTGGTACTGGATGGCGACTATTTCGAAATCCAGGAGCACATCGAGGGGGTGCCATACGAACATACAAATGACGCCCACTTCCAAGCAGCCGCATTCATGCTGGGTAACTACCACGCCTGCGTCCATGACTTCACTTTCCACCCGCACTGCGATCTAGGCGATCTTTACAGCCCACCCATTTTGGCCGAGCATCTGACTAGCTTGATCAATTTTTGGGAACTTGATCGAGACCCTGCTCTGGCCCAAATCCTTAAGCAGTTGGCGTCGCATGCTGCTGATCTTGCCGTCCAGTTTTCCGAACACCATGGGCTGCCTTGCCTGATAATCCACGGCGATTATCACGCGGGAAATCTTCTTTTCCAAGGCGACCGCCTGGTCGGGGTGGTGGACTTTGATAAGGCTTGCTGGCAGCCTCGTGTGGTCGAATTAGCCGAGGCCCTGATCTACTTCGCCTCACCTTGCCCGGGCCATTTGAAGCATTTGGTCTATCCCGGTTTTCTCGATTGGGATAAGTTAGAGAGCTTTCTGCGCTACTATTCTTATGGGTTCAGCTTGGCTGAAAAGGAAACTCCTTGGCTCCCATCACTGGTTCAAAACAGGGACCGCGTCGATTACCTGAAGGATATTTTTCTAAAAGACAAAGAGATCTTCGCCCTACCGAATTATATCTGCTGCATATGGCTATCGATTTCTCTCAAATGTTTGGCAGAAAAAGACGCCTGTCCGGCGCCAGCCTCGGAGGTGCTGCGTGAAATAGTGGATTTGGGTGACTGGTCAGTTACAAATAGACAAAGGATGATTGGAACAATTTGCTCGGTGATACAAACAGGAAGTGACCCCGGTGTTGGAGAGTATTCATGATAAAGGCCATCATATTTGATTTCGGAAGGGTAATTTCGGCCCAAAAGCCTCAATCTTTGTTTCGTCTTTACGAGGAGGATTTGAGGTTGCCGCCGGGCACCCTTAACCCCGTGATGTTCGGCAGTAAGGTCTGGGAGGAAGTTCTGGTCGGTCGCAAGACCATTGAGGAATACTGGCATATCATTGGACCCCAAATCGGACTGAACAATTCAGAGGAAATTGACACATTCCGCAGCCGTTACAGGGCCGATGAGGCGATCAACGATGGCGTTCTAGATCTTATTCACCGACTGCACGGCCACTACAAGCTGGCTGTGCTTTCAAACTCGCCACCTGGTCTTGACCAATGGCTGGAAGATTGGGGGATGCTTGATCGGTTCGACGTGGTATTTTGTTCGGGAGATGAGGGCGTGGTCAAGCCCGATCCGACCGCATTTGAGATTACCCTGGAACGATTGGGGGTAAAGCCCGAGGAAAGCGTGTTCATCGACGATACCATGCAACATGTGGAGGCATCCCGAAAGCTAGGGCTTCATGGTATTCTCTTCACCACCGCAGAAACGCTGGAGAAAGAGCTGGATGGTTTGTTGCGCAAGATGAGTCGCGGCTAGAAGCCGCTCCCACTTTTATTCCTACCTGTGGGAACACGCTCTGCTTGCGATAGTGATATGGGAGATAACATGACAAAAGTCGTTGAAAATGAGCACATCCGAATAGAGAGGCTTGAATTAGGTCCTTTTGGGACTAATTCTTACATCCTGATTTGCCAAAAAACAAACGAAAGCGTGGTGGTCGATGCCCCGGGTGAGGTGAACTTAGTCTTGGATAGGTTGAAGGGAACTCAGCCGAAATACATTTTGATGACTCATGATCATTTTGATCACATCGGTGGACTGGTAGAGCTAAGATCGGCCCTGGAGGTACCTGTTGCTGCCCACCCAGCAGACGCCAAAGATTTGCCCCTCGAACCCGATTTACTTCTCAACGATGGAGATGAAATTTCTATGGGAGCTATTGAACTGAGGGTGCTGCACACGCCGGGACACACACCGGGCAGTCTATGCTTCCTGGCAGGTAGATATTTGATTGCAGGAGATACTCTTTTTCCGGGTGGCCCAGGCAAGACCCAGTCGCCCAAAGACTTCCAGCAAATTATTGACTCCATTACCCAGAAGATTTTTGAACTCGCTGACACCACCCAGGTGTATCCCGGGCATGGGGAACCGATGACCGTAAAAAAGGCAAAACAACAGTATGAAATCTTCTCTACTCGTCCGCAGGATCCGAATCTTTGTGGGGATGTAGTGTGGGTCGAAGCGCAATGAGCTATGCGCTTCGACCAGTAGGCACCAGGCAGTAAGCAGTAGGCACCATGACTTGCGACCTGAAAAATCGAATGAGGAATCAGAATATGAGACTTGGAATTTTGAAGGTAATTATCTCTTCTGGTGCCTAGTGTCTAGTGCTTAGTGCCTAGTTTGCATGATCGGCTACCAGCTTATCTCGACCCTATGAAACCCCTCGGCCAGCTCGAAATCTTCACCCTCCGCCATCTCCCTGCAACGCTCTCTTAGCCACTCTTCCGGATTAGGGTTCGGAAACCCTTGTAGCTGGCTCTGGTGACAGCGCAGGGCCGAAATTTTGATGTCAAAGGTATCCGTGATGTCCGAGCGATAGTTTATATCTTCCGCGGCCCAGAACAAGATCTCCTCTACATTGTGAGGCTCCAAGCCTTCTTCTAATAAGTCAGGGTATGCGAGATGATCCCTGGCGTAAGGAAAGACCGCATCGAGCGTAACCTGGCCGGCAATACGATGGTCGCGATGCCAGAGGTAACGGCGGTAGGGGTCAGAGGTCACAACTATCTTGGGCCGATACATTCTTATCAAACGAACGATCTGCTTTCGAAACTCTGGAGTATCCTCCAAAGCCTGGTCCGGGTATCCTAAGAAGATGACCTCCCGAACACCCAAGACTTCAGCCGCAGCCCTTTGCTCCTTTTCCCGAATTTGCGCCAACTGTTCAGGCTTCAGAGTCCGGTCGCTGGTACCTTTGTCACCGCTCGTGCAAACAACGTAGACAACTTTCTTTCCTTCTCTGGTCCAGCGTGCCACCGTCCCTGCAACGCCGAACTCGGCGTCATCCGGATGAGCAGTTACCACCATTACGTCAACGGATATTTTCACAGCAAGGCTCCTACCCCATGGAGACATTTCCGCAACAGCAGGTTCCAAAATGATAATGTCTGCGCACTGCCGCGTATTCATCAAGCATGGCGGAGGCCACATTTGCCCAACTGAATCTGAGCACCGTTGAGCGAATTGCGTCTGCCGACGGTGGGTAAGGTCGTGAGATGAATGTTTCTATACCGTTTGCCAGTAAACGGGAAGAGCCATTTTCCACCACATGCCCCGTCTCACCATCCCTTAGAATACTCTCCATAGCCCCCACCTTGGTTGCTACCACGGGTGTGCCAGAAGCCAAGGACTCCAGTGCCACCAGCCCAAAGCTTTCATAGTGAGAGGGTACGACCAAAGAGTCTGCAGCACTGTAGTAAGGCGGCAGGTTATCTTGTTCGACCCTTCCCACGAAAGTAACGGAACGCTGGATCCCCAGATCCCGGGATAATCTTTGCAGGTTTTGAGATTCCGGTGTACCCAAGCCATCGCCACCCACAATTACCAGTCGAAGTTTCTGATAGTCCTTGAGATGAGCTACGGCCGCCATCAACCTGTCTATGCCCTTTAAAGGGGCGAATCTGCCGACAAACAACACAATGGATTCATCTTGAGCAAAACCCAACTGCTGCCGAGACGTAGCCTTGTCCAATGGACGGAAAAGATCCAAGTTGACACCGCAGGGTACGACACCAATCGTTTCAGGGGATGCTCCATAGTGATGCAGTAAATGGTCTCTTTCCTGATCCGTGGCGACTAGTATGCGGCTGCAATTTCTTGCCAAATATTTCTCGATGGCCGTGCGAAGTTCGGGTTCTTTCTCCGAACCAGCCGTACTGTTTTTTACTGCGGCAACCGTGTGGAACATGAAAACATGGGGGATCTGCCAGCGTTCCTGCGCCCAGTTCCCCACCCTACCGGAAAGCCAATAGTGACTGTGTATGAGATTATATTTATGGTCGCTAAATTCCTTCAGCTCCTTAAAGAAGTCATCCAGATGGGCGTAAAGCGCCAGTTTGTTCATATGACCGTTGCTTCCGGCTCCCAGATGAATAAGCCTCACGTTTTCATACAATCCAGCTATTCGCTCTTGTCTGGCATCTTTCAGACGGGTGAAGATGTCGATCAAATGACCGCGCTTTCCCAGTTCCCGGGCAAGCTCTCGGACATATACACTCATTCCTCCGGTGTCTTTTGTCCCCAATTCTCCTACAGGACTGGAATGGATACTGAGCATTGCAATTCTTAACTGTTCTGCTTCCACCTGAGCCACCTTTCTAGATTTCAGTCTGCGCTTCCGCTGTCATCCAAGTTTAACTCGACATCTATACAAAGGAACAGGCTTACCACCCAAGCGATGTTTATATTCCTCTGTGCCTTTCAGAAAATCGTAATGTTTTCTCCCTCTTTGAATGCTCTCTTTGATACTGATCACCTTACTCAGGAGACCAACGCTGAGTGAACTGAATCGGCCGTCATAACCATTGTTGTAAAGATACACGGTAGAATTGTAATCAAAGCACATAACCGCGGCCGCAGGTGTCCCATCAAGGTCGAGAAAAAAAAGTTTCAAGAGGTTTACTTTCGCCATTTCCTCTGCAAGTGACCGAAAATAATTAGCCATCTGACTTGTCATGAAGGTCGCCTTGTCCGAGCGGCTCAATCCGAACAGCGCCAGGAAAGTCTCCATCTCATCCACGACCGCGTCAACCTCCGCCACAAGCCGATAATTGATCTTTCCGGCCTCGTGTAACCTTCTGAACTTTCTTCTTACTTCATGTCGTTGCTTTCCGCTTAAACTACCCAAGAATGCATCCCAGGTGGCCGGCAATTCCAGTTCAAAAGTAACATCTTCGGCATCGCAAGACACATCGAACTCGAGACCTTTACCCGCAGCAACAAGTTCAGTAAGCGTTTTGGAGTCTTCGCGCATGGGTCCCAGATCCAGGTGCGTGATACCTTGCTGCCTCAGATGCTTGAGGAGAGTCTCGAAGAAATCCTGTCCTCTGCCGGGGGCTACGATGAAATCCTGATAATCGCAGACATCAGGGTCACCGATGAAACGTGCCTCATTTCCTTCCACCAATAACGGTGCAATACCGACGAGTTTGTTTTTTTCTCTTACAGCGCTAATCTGGGGAGTCCCACCTCCACTGAAAACACTCCACCATACCTCCAACCAGCCGGGCAAAACAAAAAGGCAATCCCATTCCAGCGGGTTTCCTGAATCCAGCCAGTATGAAGTGAGAGTATCGAAGGTCTCTTCTGTTACAGTAAATGTCATAGTTTTCTTCCCAGGTTAAAATCGACCTGGCGTAAAGTTTTTAAGGTCATTACGCTACGCTGTCATGTTCGAAAATCCGAAATCCGAAATCCGCAATCTACAATCGGATCGTTTTACCTGTTTTGGCCGCCTCCGCCAATGCGTCTAGAACTCGCATGTTGCGAACACTCTCCTCCGGCGTTAGGGCAAGTGTTGCTTTGCCCAACACCGCGTCGGCGAAATGTTCGACCATAAGCTCATACTCGTCCGCACCGGAGGTAACATGTTGCTCTCCCACCTCTTGATCTTTGTGTCTAACGGTGAAGATAGCGTCCTTTTCCCAAGGGATAAACGCATCATGAGGCAGCTCAATCGCCCCGTCACCGCCGATGATCGTGTACGTTTGCTGCAAGGCCGATATGAAACTTGCTTCCAGGGTAGCAAAGCCATTACCGGAAAATCGCAGTGAACCGACAAAATGAACATCGACCCCAGCGGAATGATAAACCGCCTGCGCTTGAAGCTGCGTGGGTTCCGCATCCAGAAACCAGCGAGCTACGCTGACACTGTAACATCCCACATCCAACAGAGCCCCACCGCCCATATCTGGTTTTAAGCGAGCATTCTGGCCGCTTTCCAACAATTCTTTGTCCATCGGGTAGCAGAAAGCAGAGCGTACCAACCGGACCGTGCCGATGGAACCGTTAGCCGCTATTTCCTTAATTCGCTGGCTCCTGGGATGGAAGCGATACATAATCCCCTCCATCAATAACAATCCGGCTTCTGCGGCTACGCTCACCATTTCTTGAGCCTCACGTGCATCACATGCCAGCGGTTTCTCGCACAGTACGTGCTTACCTGCCCTCAGCGCTCTCAAAGTCCACGGATGGTGGAGGTGATTGGGAAGTGGGATATAGACCGCATCAACCTCCGGGTCTGACAAAAGATCGTCATAGTCACCGTAGACACGAGCGATATTATTTTCGGCGGCTACTTGCCTGGCTCTTTCGGGAGAGCGGCTGGCAAGCGCATGAACCTTGCCGTTTCTGGATTTTTGCATCGCGGGGATAACGCATACGCGAGCAATCTCGGCATTTCCCAAGATACCCCACTTGACTGTCTCAGCCATCCAGCACCTCTGGTGTCCCACCATTGCTTGCCGACCTTGCCGCCGCCTCCAAAATTGCAACCACCTTCACCGAGTCCTCTAGTGGCGCCACTATCGGCTCCCCGGTCAACAAATGATCCGCAAGGTTACGGTGAAAAAGATAATGCTCTCTTTTGGGTAGCGCCAGTTTTTGGGCAACAATCTGGCCAGAATGGTGCCGACGGTGCAGAGTTAAGTCCGGCACCATTTCGGTGGCAGGAATGTCATGCTGGTGGAAATACAGTACTGGATCAATCTCATAAGTGCTCACATCCCGCCAGTGACCAACGATTGCCCCCTCTGTCCCCAGCAAGTACCACTTTGGTTTGCGCGCGGCGGCGATATCGGAGTGAATAAACTCAGCTTCCTTCCCCCCGGCGAAACGTATTTGAATGCGTTCCTGATCAACATTGGTCACATCGTGCCAAACGCGGTCTTGCCGGGTGGAGATAACCGCCAATACCCGCTCGGGGATCAAACTTACCATCCAGTCCAAGTAATGGGCTCCCCAATCGTAAGCGGTGCCTCCTGAAATCGCATCATGCGAATGCCAGTAGCCGCATGGATGGTTGAAGCCGCCTACAAAAGTTTCCAGATAAAACAGTTCGCCAATCAGCCCTTCAGCCAGAGCTTGCTTGATCGCCACGTAATCTACATCCCATCGCCTGTTCTGGTGACAACTCAGGTGTACCTGCTCCTTTTCAGCCATCTCCACCAT
>Ga0209536_100015865_pt1 | contig 10729 bp, 24 predicted proteins | sample DeeMarSeWOR28_12_FD_187461 | JGI IMG/M metagenome (GOLD analysis project Ga0209536, IMG submission 187461) | Marine sediment microbial communities from White Oak River estuary, North Carolina - WOR-2-8_12 (SPAdes) (version 2) | ecosystem: Environmental > Aquatic > Marine > Intertidal zone >...
CTCTACCGATAAATGTGTTGATTTTACTCTCCATATTTATTGGGTATCAGAATCAGACCACTGCTGCTAGAAATTACTTTTTCCTCCCGTTCTTTTTACTTCATTCGCTCCCACGTCGAAAGAACGTTCGCAACCATTTCTTTCGAATTCTTAAAGCTCGGAATTAATTGCCCGGATCCCTTGCGTTTTTCATGAACGGCTACCGTAATATGAGCAATATGGTTATCTGGGTCATGCCTCCAGTTCACTTCAACGCTCCATTTATTATTCAACGATACCGTGGCGTAAGGATTCACGGTAAATCCTTGATGAACCACCTTGATCGCCTTAAATTTCTTTTTAAGACCAACGATTAGTTGATCCGTTACCGTTCCTTAAAACTTACAGAAATCTATCTGTAATAGTTTCTTGTTTAATTCCTAATTCAACGAGACTGCTTTCAACTCCAACTTCGTTTGAAAGACTGACATTCTCTCCAAAGGCGTTAATTCCCGTGGAACTCACGGTATTTTCATTCATATTCTTCTAAATTTCTTCAGAATTAGAGGTAGCTGTTCGCAACCCTCGCTTAACTTGTTCAAATAATGTTTCGCTGGCTTCATGAAAATTCCTTTTCTCCGCATTTCGTTACACAAAAGTCATCATTCCTTTTACATTCTTCGCGATATATTTAAACGCCTTGCCTATATCATGATTAAGTGGAAACTCGTAATGTTCGTCGTCAGGTGGGTCTGAAACGTACACATCAACAAACATTTTATTCCGTATGAACTCAAAATAGACATCCACATCCACATTTTGTATATCAAACCCAAGAAAAACTTTAGAATTACCTGACGGAGTCATCACTGGTCTTTGTTTGATGCCAAGTACCTTCAAAAAAACGGGTAACTGCTCTCTCATAAACAGAGGCATGTTATCGTAGTAATCAGAAAGCCGAGTCTTGCCTTCGTTTATTATACCGATAAGTTCTTTTGCTTTGCTCATTATTTAATCCTTTCTTTAGAAACGGAAAATTTCTTTCCAATCCTTGCTTGTAGGCTTTCCTGTTTTCAAATTAAAATGCCCGTCGTCTTTAGCCTTCCACCAGTCCATTTCCCCCTTGCCCGTATACTTGTATATGGCGTCATAAGAAAAATTACGTGGCGTTAAGACTCCAGTATCAACCAGTTCTTTTTGAATCTCCCCCCAACGAACAGCCGCTTTATCGTCTTTCAAGGCTATCGCTCCGGCAACCGAGTAAGGCTCTGAGCCAGACTTCTCGCCATGAATTAGATAGTAATGGGAATTTCCCCGTAACTCTTTTTGTTCTTTGCGTAACGCATCCGCTTGCGCCCTTGAAATTGACGGACGCCTTTCAAGTAACTTTAAATAATCTTTCGCTTTTTTCATTTTAACCTCTCTCTGTGTCAGGCTGACATCATTCCTGCTTTCAAAGCAATACGGTTTAAAGCCGGAAGCCCAAACTTCCCGCTGATTCTATCAAAGGCAAAATGCTTTTTCATGGCGTTAAAAAGGTCTTCTTTTGTGCCCCTATTCCCAACCTCTTTTTTAATATTCTGAACAGCCCCCATGTAATGCGCTAAAGCATAACGGTTATAACCCGGCTTTTTTGACATCCTTTGATCATAAAGCGTCAGCTCCGACTGTATTGTTATGATTATTTTAGGAACGGGTGTTTCAGGAGTAAGATTCTTTAAAAACGCCCCCTCAAACACAGGCTTTAAGCCTTTCCCGTACTCATGCTCATACCTTTCATTCATGTAACCCATTTTAAAACCTCCCTCGTCTCTGTGATAATTCCTTGTCCCATTTCTTTAATTGTTGATCAGTAACAAAAAGCTCGCGTTTGTAAGGCTTGTATCCCCCCGCCGACGTCTGCTTGAATCCAGTACACTTCCCAGACGCATCACATTTCAACAGATCACGCCGGGGTCTCCCCGTTTCGGGATCCGTTGGCATGAAAGAAGGGTCTTCGGAAACCATGACTTCATACGCCATTTTCCAGCTCAAATTACCGGAAGCATATCGCCACAAAGACCCACGCTTTGTAAACGTTAAAATTCGCGTCGAATCCGTGAAGTGAGCATGCCCTATCTCCTTAACGTTCCCATTTCGAGGCATCGCGCGCTCAAGAACTCCCTTTAATTCAAGCACTTCTGACACTTTTTTTACTCCTCGTTAGACATTTTCCACGTCGTAAAGACCGTCTTGATCTCTAGGTGAAAAAGTTTTTGACAATTCTGGCATTTTGAAACCCCCTCCTCATAAAAAATATGAGCTTCCTTGTGTTCATACTTACAATAAGGACAAATCGGACAAGGCATCCTGAAATAATCCACATTGTGATAATCTCTCTTGAGCATTTCTGTCTCCACTATTTCTCTCTGGTTCTCTCGTTTCTTTTCATCCGGAATCAGACAAAAGCCTTATTCTTCTTCGCCTCCGCCTCTCACTTTCTTTATCCTTTCAGCTTCCTGCCGAATCATATCTTTCAAAAGTTTTTTGGCTTTTTTCAAAATCATATTCTTTTTCCTATCAGCCATTTTTTCAACACGCTCGCGTTCCGCCGGAGAAAGATCATTCGGGTTTCGACCTTTGAGAATCTTTTTGATAAAGGCTTTCCGGGCTTCCCTCTGAGCCTTCTTTTTTAACTCCTCAATATTTTTCTTTCGCTTCTCTTTGCGCTTTCTGGAACGAGCAATTTTTTTAGAAAGGCGTTTCATTAGCCTAGAACGTTGCATTCGCTGACGAATATTCAAGGCTTCATCAAACGCGATTTCATCGATATAATCATTCGCAAGCTGACAAAGCTCAGCGTCGTCAAACAAATCGACTTCTTTGAAGTATTCAAAGTCCGATGTTTCCCTCAAGCACTGTTTTAATGTGTCAAGACCCATTTTAGTGACTCCTATTTTTGCGCCCGCATTTTATAGGACAAACGGACGCTGTTCGCCGAATAGATTCGGAATGAACAACGGATGGTTTCAAAAAATCTTTCTTTTTCATGCGGTGACTTCCACTTTTTCGCCCTTGTGATTGTTCCCGTTCTTAACAGACGACAAAATCTTGTGAATGTTCTTGATCTCGTCTTGCGATACCTGGATTGATTTCTGAGTCGATTCTAAAAGTTCTTTTATGCGAGTAGAAGTAGTGGGCTGATCCGTGGTGTCTACGGTTTCTTTCTTGTCCATGATACAAATCCCCTTTCATTCGCTTTTATTTTAAAGTAAACTCAATTTTATCAACCATGATATTGAGTTCATTGATGATTTTTAAACGATGACGTTGAAGTTCTTTTTTTGCGTTTACCCAACCCATAACCCGAAGATTGCCCTCGTAACGATCAATGATCTTATTCTCGGCTTCATCAACAAACTTATCAAGCTGTTGAATAACCTTTTTCGCGCTCCGCCACGGATCATACGCTTTTTTGCCCTCTGAAAGACTAAACTTATCAAGCCATTCTAGCGTTTGACGTAACTGTTTTGTTGATGACATAAAGCCTCCTATTCATAAGCCCATGTTTCTGGAGATGGATGTTTAAGCAAAAACTCCTCAACACGCTTCTCCGCCCCCTTTAAGCCGATACTCACAACCTTGCCTAAATTAGTCTTGCCTAAATATTCATATCCTCTGCGCCAAATCTGACCTTTTTTCAAAAACTTTCGCAGTAAAGGACCGGGGTGGCTCTCAATCAAGTTATTTTCAAACATAAACAAGTATAATTCTTTGACTTCGCTCATTATGCTCGCCCCCATAAAAAGATATTCCTACCGGAAAGCTCGCCGACATAAGGCTTCCCGATTGTCTTGAACCCATGCCGAGTTAAAATTCTTTGCGGGGTCATGTTCTTTTCTGCAGTCGTCGCAAACAAACCAACAGCCTTATAGCCGTGTAATAGCTGAGATAACAACCGATTCATAATCCCTTGTTTCCGGTATTCAGGTTTTGTAAAAAGCCATCCGATTTCCAAAGAATATTCCTTTTGTAATTCCGGGATGCCCGCCTTCGTAAAAACTTTTGTATGATAACTCTCTCTCGGCTTTTTTATCGCGCCTGCAGCAATCAAAGAATTCCCGTCATAAACAAGCCCAATACGGGGAGCGCGTTCTATCTGGAGCAAAAGACCACGGCGCACAACCTCCTGACCGCTCACGAGTAACTTTTTCATTCTTTTTAATTCATTGCGGTCAAACTCTGACGGCATTCCGACTTTTATGTTTATCCCAGACGCATTGTTATCCGGCTTTGTAATCCCTTTTTCATTTATTTTTTTTAACAACTCGCTCGCTCTCATTCGCTTGCCCTCACAGGAATTGGTTCATACCGATAACCCCTGTCTTTTAACCACGCCTCGGCTTTCGCCCTTGTCCAGCCCCGATCTTTCCAGAAAAGTAATGTTGAAATAAAAGAAGTCCCGTCCGCAACCCCGAATAAACCTTGAATTCCCTTCGGCTCTGATAACCATTTGTAACGTAAAATTTCTGAATCCTTTTTCGGAAGCAACTTATAACGAAAAGTTTGATCAGTCTCCTCGCTTTCATTGAAAAAGCGATCTTTGACACGACGCACAAGGTCTCGTAATTCTTGAATGGAACATCGGTCAATATGATCGCTTTTTCGCATGGCTTACACTACTTTTTCTTTTCGTCGTAGTGAGAACACTCTACGACAACGTGTATCTTTCCCCCGATAGCATCCGGTTGTAAAGCTAAAGGAATGCAATTCTTTTCCACGTAAGAAACCCCTTGCTTCGGAATGGAAACTCCGCGCTTAAAAAAATTCTCACACGTATGACACAAATGAACAAGACCGTTACCGCCTGTTCCTCCCCCAGACTCAGTCGCCTTTGAAGTTGCCTTTTTCTTCGCTGGCATAATACGCCTCCTTTTATAAGTTAAAACATCATGTCTGCTAAAATCTCGGTATCTATCTGCCCGACGACTTCAGCGTTCAACAGAATTGAAATATTACTCCCCCTAATTTCCTTCTCGCTCAACTTTTTGGGAATCTCGTTCAGGTCTTTAACATGTAAAACCTTCTGACCTTTAGGATTCACCCGAAATTTTACATTAACTCGCCCATAAGACGCCTCGTTTATCGGCGATAATTTATTCAAGTGAATTATAGCTTTCATGAAACCCTCACCTTTTCTCTTCGAATTCCTCAAGAATATCGTTTATCGCATAAAGGGAAACCTCAATTTTACCCAGATGACCTGTAATCTTGAACACTTCATCTTTCAATTCAAAGTAAGAATCCATCTGGTCAGGAGTAAAAGAACGAAATCCCTTGCCAAGTGCTTTCATCTTTTTCTCAAGAACGTCGCCTAAAGAAACAACCTTCTCAAGCTCTTTATACGTTTTGACAAAGCCATCCCAGCCTTTCAGAGGATGGGACTCAAGAAGACCCTGTAATTCCTTGAGGAAAGACATTTACTTTTTCCCCCGGATCGGTCTGATAACCTTACCGTCCCAACAGCGGACATTCCCGCCCTGTTCTCTGGCTTCACGACCGCACGGAGCAGGAGTCACTGGCTTTGACGTACCCACACCCGTCACTCTCTCCTGTTTAGCCTTTTTACCGGGACTTTTTGAACCTTTCTTTATGTCTTTGTTTGCCCGGTATCCCTGAGTGTCATGAAACGTATTATATTCCAGTAACTCCTTTAATTTTTTCAAAGACGACATAGGAACCCCCTCGCAAAATTTTATTTCTTTTTGCGTTTTCTTGCCATCTGAACAGCAAAAGATTCCGTAAATTCTTTCGGGTCGAGCTTTGAGGTAAAGTCATCTAACGCCTGCATAAACTTGTTACTTCTTGGGTCTTCAGAAAAAGCCAAGCCGCGAAGTAACTGCACAGCTTTGCCTTGTTCGTCATTTGATCCTGACCAACCAGTTTTGATCAGTTCAGTGATGATCTTGGCGATATCAACTTTCTTCTTGTCATCCTTTTTCTCGCCCTCTTTTTCGCCCTCTTCCTCTTGTTCGGGAAAAGTGTCTTGTTCGATAAGGTCTTCTTTCTTTTCCTCACCGAGTAAGTTTAACAATTCTCGTGCTACCGACATGTAAGCCTCCTTCGGGTGTTCTAAAGACATACCCGCAAAAATTACAAATTATGGCGTCTGCCATAAGAACCATGATTTCTTCTGACCCCCCGCATTGGGGGCAACATTTTTCATTCTTTTCGTTTTTCATGCTTTCTTTCGTAAAAACTTAGCTGTTTTATTTGTCCAATCAACCAATTCATTTTCAGTTTCGTCCGAAGGAAGTCTCCTGATCCCTTTTATCCCCTGTTTCTTGATAAACGCAAGAACAGCATCCTTATTTTTATACGTCAAACCAAGTGAATCTCCGGTAATAAGTGTCGCTAGAGAATCTAAGTCAGACTTCTTCGCATTTTCATCACCATGAATCAGTAAGATATTAGAAAGATGAACGTTCGCTTTAACCACCTTATCCCCAAAAACTTCAGCATAATCCTCGCTGTCAGCCCAATAAACCCCACTTCCTAGATCACTTCCGTACCCCGCCCCATCTCCAGTTCCGTGATACATTATCTTCGGACCAAAACTTATGGTTCGATCTTTTATGAACTTCTTAGCAAGATCAATCTTTTTTTCGGACTCATGAAGCCGAAACAAAAAATCTTTCGCTAACATCCTCAATCCCCTACGTCTTCATGTAATAAATTTAAAAGGTTTGAAACTTTCTTACCTTCCGAAACCTCCTCAAGATTTGCCTTTATCCGACGAATTGCCTCCTGTAAGTCATTGCCAAGACAAAACACGGAAACAACAAGCTCTTTGAGCTGGCTAAAAGAAAAACCGTCGGTCTGTTGGGCTAACTTTTTAACACTACCAGCGCTTTCATTCGTGCCTAACTTATGCTGGAAGTAAGCTAAACGCCCCTCAAACGGGGGGTTATATACTTTAATTTTACGATCAAAGCGTCCCGCCCGGAGCATGCGCGGCGGAAGTTTGTCGATGTAATTTGTCGTGGCAAGATAAAGCACGCCGTCTTCTTGATTTTCCCCGTCAAAAAGCTCTAACAGAGCGTGTTCGTTGTACCTTGCAAGCTCGTCAATATCCTCAAGGACAGCAAGAACCCGACGCTTAGGTTCCACTTCTCTGAAAGTTTTTATACCGGAAACTAAGGTTCCGGGGCTCTTTGCAATAAAAGCAACGTCATCTTGCTCTACAACTTTGTTCATGACTTGTTTCAGCAGACAGGTCTTACCCGTTCCCGGTTCACCGTAAAGTAACACGCCCCTCTTCCAGCTAAAACCATAGTTCTTAAACTTTTCACCTAGCCCCCAAAACTTTTCTATCTCTGCAAGAATCTCCTGTAACCGCTTATCCTTGAACTCTAACAATTCATCAGTTTTGATCGAAACACGTTCAAAGAAAACCCCCTGCATGTCACTACCTATCTTATAAATCCCAGATTCTAAAGTCCCTTTCGTGAAACTAGTCGGACGTGAGATATTGCCAGAACCTGTATACTGAGTTAAAATTCGTTTGCGCCCATCAATAAAATCTTTAGCTTTTTTGACTTTGCTATCATCAAGTAAGATTGATTCGGCAAGATCAAAAAGTTCTTTTGCTTTCTTCACCGTACTTTCCTTTCGATTTCATCTATTTTTAAAACAAATCTTTCCAACGCCGGGCGATACAAACGCTTGATTGTTTTCATGTGACCATTCAAGTTCCTTGCAAGCACGACCAATTCACTCATCACGGGATCACCGTTTAGGGCGGAACTCGCCCTTTGTAACATTTCATGCAAAAGAATCACACGGTTTTGAAAACAATCAACGCTTTCAAAGACGTCCTGAAGCTGTTCCGCCGTTTCTTTCCCTAAATCAGTCGCTAAAAACCCTTCAAGGGTCTTAAAATCACGAGCCTGAAAGGAGTTTTTTCGCGTTTTTTCCTGCATACAACACATTAGAATGCCCCGGCAAAGCGATTGCCTTGCTCAAAAGTTTTCTTGCTCCCCTCTCGTTTAATGCGTCTATAAAAAAAGCAGTCCCCCAACCGTTATCCGCGTTGGCGATGAACTGGTAATACATTGTATTAAATTCAACAAGAGCCCGCAAGCGTGCATCAGAAACAGCCTCCCGAATGTTTTGATTCGATGACCAAAAGATATGTACCTTCTTTCCTTCGCTCATATAAGCAAGCACTCTCCGCAAAACATTACCTTCTGCCGTCAAATCTCGCCGAAATTTGATCTTTTTCTTCTTTCTGGTGGGTTGACCCCCAGAAACCTCTTGGGGGCGTACAAGGGCTAATTTCGCCCTCGGTGGCGTCCCTAAATCAGCAACCGTTCCAAACTCCCCTAAGCGATCAAGATACTTCTTCGCCGTCTTCTTGCTCGACGTCATTCTCCTCGCCTTCTGTTTCGTCAATAATTTCAGTTTCTTCACGCGCCATAAAGAACTCATAAAGACTTCTTTCAGCGTCCACGCTTTTAATCTCGTCCTCGGTAAATAAGTTCTCTGAACAAACTAAAAAAAGCATTTCAACGGCGGATTCCGAAACACCGCTGGCATTACTGCAAACAAGACAAGCCTCGATTTCGGAAAAGGCATCACACACCTTTTCAACAAAAATACTGTATTCTGCCTGCGATTCCTCAAGTTCAAAGAACTGGCTTTCCTTCAAAACGCCGACTTTTGCGATGTTTAAAGCCGTTAAAAACCCAAAAACTTCATAAGGATGCAACGCTTCAAGAATTTTACTCTCTTCCTTCTTTTCTTTCCCCGCTAATCTTTTCTTTAAGTTCTTTAACTTATTAGTCAAATACTTCAAAGAACTAATCTTGCCAGAAGCATTTCGATGGTATCTTTTCAACCCCATATCATACGAAAACCGATGCCTGCGCCAGCCGTACTTTGCGGACTGAGAGCGTTTCATATTTGTAATGCGACGTTGATAGTCCCATTTCCCCTTCAAATACACCTCAACAAGCTCCGATGTAGGAATAGAATCAAATTCCCTATCATCGCCCTCAAACATACTTCTCGCCAACAAACGAAAAAGCTGTTCTTGTTTATCACTTCGAAACTTCATACTTTACACCTCGCAGATTATTTAACTGAAGGTTCGGCTTCTTTCCCTTGATCAGCTTCGGCAAGCTCGAATTTCATTGAAACTCGCCCACGTTCCGGCACATGAACTTCAACAAGCTGAAATTCCCCAAAATCACTTGAGGTAAGAATTTCAATTATTTCCTCAGCGTTGCTTTCATCGCCTTCGTCAAAACCTGCGCCACCGCGTTCAACAAAAACAACGTCAACCTCATAAAGACCTCTCCCCGACCGAGTGCTGGCAGGGTCAACATCAAGGCTATAACGCTGAACAAACTCGCTTAAAACAGATTTTACCCTCTTCGAAAGATGCCGAATCTCCGCTAAAATTTCTTCCTCTTCGGGACTCGTCGTTAATAAATCCTCAACGATTGTTCTTAATTTCTTTATTTCACTCATCATTCCTCCTAAAATCCGCCACCTTCTTCCTCCTCTCCCTCGGCAGCCTTCGCCTCTGCAGGCGTCATCATTCTTACAAGATTTTCAGCCCCCGGCATCAGTGAAAGCATGGTGTTAAACATTCTGATCACTTTTTCCGTCTCGATTATTGCCTTCACCGAATCCGATTGCGCTAAAGAATCAAGGAACTGTAACATATCATTCAAGAATTGCGTAACCCCGACACTGTATTCAATCTTGTCAAGCTCGTCAACATTCACTATCGATTTAAACTTAACGTGAATATTATCCATTCTAACATTTAAGTTTTTTAAACTCAAATGGTATTTAATCAACATTTTTATTGGGGTTGCGATACTATCTTGTATTGAAACGAGTTTTCTTGAATACCGCGAAAAAACCTTTAAAAGCTCGACTTTGTTACTACTAGGGGCTTCCGTAACAGACAGGTAATAGTAAGGGATTCCTATCGCCGCAGCAATCTGTTGCCGGATCCGATCTATTTTTTCCATGTCAGTATCAGAATCCTCCCGAATCTGAAGTGTCTCAATAGCCCCTTTGCCATCACCGAAAGCAGGCAAAACCTTAATGCGACCGACGGATTGAAGCAAACTCAAAAGATTCATCTGGGTAAAATCCATCGTTGTTATGCTTTGATTCTGTAATTCCCTCTCATACTTTTCAAGAATGTCGGTAACATCTTCCGGCGTCGATGTGCCGGGAACAGCAACGGTGGCTATTACAGGCGTCAAGATTTTCTTTAACTCGTTGACAATGGATGAAATTTCCAGTAATTGAAGTTCCTTGAGCTTTGACAGTGACGAATAAATAACCGAGCGTCCAACGCGAACGTACTCCGGAATTTTCTTCCAATGACGCTTCTGTTGCGTAAAAGTTTTCAACCGGATTTTTCTTGGAGACATGCAAAAGTGAAGAACTTTTGTCTTATCGAGCTTAACAAACTTATCCCCACGCTTTTCAAAGAAATACTGCGGAACATCAATATCATAGATACCGATGGTATCGACAACGTCCATATCATCAACAATCCGCGTAACACCCTTATCCTTGCTTGACTCCACCCGCAAAGGATATTCACCGTAAAACAAAGCGTCCTCCATGATATCCTTCACAAGAGCCCTTAACCGTAGCCGATCAAGCAATTCTCCGATTTCCTCGTTTACTCGCTTTACTGTTTTGTTTGCGCTTTTAGAATCCTTTTCTTTTTTCTTATCTT
>Ga0209536_100015866_pt1 | contig 10729 bp, 8 predicted proteins | sample DeeMarSeWOR28_12_FD_187461 | JGI IMG/M metagenome (GOLD analysis project Ga0209536, IMG submission 187461) | Marine sediment microbial communities from White Oak River estuary, North Carolina - WOR-2-8_12 (SPAdes) (version 2) | ecosystem: Environmental > Aquatic > Marine > Intertidal zone >...
TCCAACTCTTGATACCCTTCTATCCGGCGTTGATCATATTGCTCAATCATTTTAACCAGTTCGTCCTTGAAAAGTTCAAGTTGACTATCAAGGTTGGACACTCGACCTAATTGGAGGGTCATTTTGGTCAACTTTGACTCAACATCTTTGATATGCTTTTCGCGATTTTCAAGTTCTCTTTCCCACGTTGTCAGGCGTTGTTCAAGCTGTACCATTCGCCGACCGTTCTTTAACCGCTCTTCATCCATCCAATCTAGTCGATTGCGAAGTTGTTCTAATTGATCCTGCTCTTGAGTACGCGTTTTTGCCATAGCATTCTCTCCTGACTCTGTTCGAAATAACTAAGATCTACGAGTCTTTCTTTTATTATGGTTAATTCATATTAATCCTAAATTATCGCATTATAGCTTGCTCATCCTCATGGTGCGAGCGGCGAATGACATTTCACAGCTGTCATTAGACGGCTTATAATCCCATCATGAGAATTGGTGTCGATACCCGGCTGCTTTACTATGAAAGAGGCGGAATTAGCCAATACATTTCGCAGTTGATAAGCGCACTGGGTGAAATAGATCAAGAGAATCAATACCATTTATTTTCTAGCCGGAAAATAAAGGAGGATTATCGGCCGAATGGATCCTCGAATTTCTACCAACATCAGGTGTGGACGCCCAGTCATAATCGTTTCGAAAGATGGGCATTTGCTATTGAAGTTGCACCCTATCACCTTGACGTACTTCATAGTCCAGATTTCATCCCCCCCGCATTTGGTGCCAGGCGGCGCCTGATTACGGTTCACGACCTGAATTTTTTACTTTTTCCTGAATACGTCAGCCCTGAAAGCCACCAATATTATACACAACAGATCAAATGGGCTGTCGACAAAGCCGATCATATTTCGGCCGATAGCCACCATACAAAAGCAGATTTGATTGAGCTGATGCAATTATCTCCAGATAAGATTACGACCATTCATCTGGCCGCGAAATCAGTGTTTACTCAAGTCCAATCGCAAACTGCAATCAATGCAACACTGGAAAAATACAAATTACCTAATGGTTTCATTCTATTTGTCGGCACATTGTCCCCAAGAAAGAATGCCCGTACCCTGATTCACGCTTATTATCATATGCTGCACGAGTCTAGAATTGATGTTCCTCTTGTACTCATCGGCAGCAAAGGTTGGCAATATGAAGAACTGGCCTCAACCATTAAGGAGTTGAAATTATCAAAATATATTCAGGTTCTTAATAACATTTATGATGAAGATTTGGCTCGGTTATACAGCGCGGCCGGTGTTTTTGCATTACCTTCATATTACGAAGGTTTTGGGCTTCCGCCCTTAGAGGCGATGCATTGTGGTTGTCCGGTTGTCGTGAGTGACCGGGGGTCGTTGCCTGAAGTTGTGGGCGATGCCGGGATAATTCTAGATCCCGATGATGTGGAGCAGTGGGCTGAAACATTGGTTTTAGTGCTTACGAACCAGGAAGTTCGAAAAAGCCTGGTATCAGCTGGCAGTACCCAGGCGAAGAAGTTTTCATGGCAAAAAACTGCTAAAGCAACGCTAAAATTGTACAATCTTGTTACTAATTTCGTATAGATATTAAATATAACCCAACACAACCAAACACAAAAAAGATCAACACATACAGATTCAGGTGAACCCTTGAAGCTCCTGCTGCTTACGCCACAGTTCCCTTATCCTCCCGAACAGGGCACCAGCCTGCGAAATTATTTCATTCTTCGAGGGCTGAAATTGGATCATGAAGTTTGTTTACTTTCTAACATAGAGTTAAATACCGAAAGTCAAACCTTAGCGGAACTCCCTGATATCTCGCTTATCGGCACGGTTCCTATTCCAAGAAGATCGAACAAGCGGCGATTCGCGCAAATTATCACGAGTAAACAAGCTGATATGGCCTTGAGGCTGCGAAATGACGAGTTTGAAGCTTTATTGGTGCATGAGCTTGTTGCAGCTTCGAATTTTACTGGCAATAGTAAGCCTTATGATATCGTTCAAATTGAGGGAATTGAGCTAGCTCACCTCATTCCAACCATCCGGCAATTCAGCCCACAAAGCAAAATCGTTTACGATGCACACAATGCCGAAACTAATTTACAAAGGCGTGCCTTACTGGCTGATACTTCGCGCCTAAGCCGTTGGCCGGCAGCAGCCTATTCCTGGATACAAGTGCGTCGATTACATACTTATGAGACTTGGGTCTGTCAGAAGGCTGATTGGATAACCGTGGTCAGTGATGAGGATTTACATCATCTTCGTGAACTGGTCCCTGGTCTTCAAGCTACAGTAATACCTAACTGCATTAACGTGGAGGATTACCAACAAGATACGAACGGAAGCGACAACGGAATCGCCAAGGAGTTCGATTTACTCTTCACCGGAAAAATGGACTATCGACCTAACATCGATGCGGTACTTTGGTTTGCTCAAAAAGTTTGGCCCATAATCCACCAAGCCCGTCCAAAAACAACCTGGGCTATCGTTGGCCAGAAACCACACAATCGAATCAAGCATTTATCTAAGTTTGAAGGAATTAAGATTACCGGCTGGGTTCAGAAAATCCCGCCTTATATGAAAGGATCGAAAGTCTATATCATGCCGTTCCGGGTAGGCAGTGGAACCAGGTTCAAGCTGATCGAAGCAATGGCAGCCAGCAAGGCGGTGGTTAGTACATCCTTGGGGTGTGAGGGTTTTCCATTGGTTGATGGACAAGATCTGCTGATTGAAGACGAGCCACAAGGGTTTGCACAAGCCGTGGTTCGTTTGCTTGATCAACCAGAAGAACGATCTCGTCTTGGTCAGGCCGCCCGGCGCCTGGCGGCCGATTATGATTGGCGAGTTGTAATACCTAAATTTAACGATGTCTATCAAGCGTTGCTCAATCTAAATGTTCAGGAAGAGTGATGCCTAATTCGGCCGAATGAAATCAGTGATTGATAGATATGATCGGTTGTTTAGGGCATTGGCTTATTCGATTACTGCCATCACTTGTTACGAGAACTAAATCCTCTATTCGAATTCCCCCCCAATCCGGCAGATAGATGCCTGGTTCCACTGTGACGACCATACCTGATCCTAAGGGATTTCCGTCGAATAATTGTGACAAACGAGGGTTTTCGTGAACTTCTAGCCCAAGCCCGTGACCCAATGAATGGCCAAAAGCTTTTCCATAACCAGCAGAATCGATTATATCTCGTGCTATTTTGTCAATTTCCTTGCCAGTTTTTCCTGGTTTAATATTTTTTATTGCCGCTTCTTGCGCGTCCAAGACTATATTATAGATCTCTAGGAACGTTGAGTTTGGTTCGTTTCCGAGAAAAAACGTTCGGGTAAGATCGCTACAATAGCCATTTAACTTTGCTCCCATATCGACAATGATTGTATCCCCCAATCTCAGTTGCCTATCACCCGGTTCATGATGGGCTCTTGCACCATTATTTCCAAAGGCAATGATAGTAGGAAACGCCAGACCACTAGCGCCCAACTCGCGTAGTCTCTTTTCCAATTCCCAGGCAAGTTGTTTCTCGGTTATCCCTGGATAGGCGATCTCATTTACTTGAGCCATGACTTTGTCGGTTAAAGTTGCGGCTTCTCTTATTGATTCAATCTCGCTTGGATGCTTAACTTCGCGGAAAATTTCTAGAGTATTCTCGAGCTTAACCCAGGCAACATCCGATACCGTTAATAAAACGTCAAACTGGTGAAGGGTGATGTGTTTGCCTTCGATGCCAATCGTATTGACGCTAGCCTCAGCTATGAATTTTGGCAGTTCTTCGCTCAATCTACCCTTAATTTCGATGAGTTTGAAATCTGGCGATTGATCCTGAGCCTGCTCCCAATATCGAAAGTCCGTACCCAGCAAAGCCTTTTCTTTTGTGATTAACAGCCAACCGGATGATCCGGTGAAACCACTCAACCATCGCCTATTGGTGGCGCTACCGATCAAGAGACCTTCAACGTTCGATTCAACTAAATATTCTCTGACTAAAGTGAGCTTGTCTTTCGGATTTTCATCCATTAATTATTGCCTTGTTCGATTTTTAATATTCGATCGATCTCGTTGAGGAGGATTTGGCGCATAATGGCCGACATCGTCGCGTAAGTAGGATCCATTCCAAAGTACGAAAGATTTTGTGTACCCAGATTTTTCCCTTTGCTAAATGGGGTATCTGATGCGTAGTGCAGGATACCAATTGGGAAAGGTGCATTGTGAAGATCGACCAATTCATTAATAGGGTAGCGCTGTGGTCTTATCATCTCATATATGCTGCTCAAATAGGGGCCGACTTCCATTTCGATAACCGTGTAGCCTTCGCGATAGAATACATCCATATAGCTTTCATTTTGTAGAAAGGTGCCCAGGGCCGACATCGATTTTTGATTATCCATGACAGTGCCATAAGCTAATTGTGGCGCCACGTCATCTGCACTGAAACAATTCGTAAAGAGAAAAGTATTTAATGATTGTTCGTCGTGGACGACATTCGGAATCATGACATCGCCGATTCGTCCATTTAATGTGGCTGCTTTTCCCATGATATATACACCTCGAATCTCGGCGATGTTTCGAGCAATCTCTGATAACACCAAATATGCCGCCATACCAAGAGGAAAATCAATATTGATAATGAGCGCATTACTGTTTTCAAGCGCTTGAATATGGGAAACATGTAATCGGGGATCGAGACACTGGGTTCGTAGCTTTCTCAACTCCATGACCTGAACTTCCACATCAAAAACATGACGACTAGGAATGCGGTGGATACCTAGCTGTTGCTCCTTTGCGATCCGGGCCAGTCTGGTTTCAGGGTAAAGAGATTCGTATTTTTTTAGTGTGTAATATAAGAAGTTTTCGCGGCTACTTGGAACATTCCGTTCTAATATATCGACATATTCGGTCTGCAATTCAGTTGTTTCCTGAGATTCAATATATCTGACCAATTCCGGTTCCATTTCGAGGGCAAAACCACTAAGCAAATTAGCCATGCTATGAGTGTTGCTGGAAACAAAATAAATCGGGTGTTTTTCGAATGAAATTTCGGGTGTCGATTTAACTACGTTTAACCACCAGCGACGGGTGGCCCGGCGATAATCGGCTAGTGAACCGGCTAGGAGGCGGACAGACAATGATTGCTTTTCACGAGCTATTACTAGTAGATTCGAAGCCATTGTATCCTGCCAGATTCGTCGTAGGCGATCGAGATCATCGAAGGAAATCCCGGTAAGAGTCGATAATTCAGACAGCAAAGGATCTGAAAGGGGATTGTCTATATTATCAGACAGGAGTTTTACTGCAGGGGAGTCACGGAAAATATGATAAAGCTTGCGACGTTCGATTTGATATGCTGTTAATGAAGGTATCAGATCGTCAATGTCAGAGCGACTAGCGATGTAAACGGCAATAGTTTCATCACCATCAAAGAAATTGCGTCTCCTTCTTCCTGGGGAGAAAACCGGTTGCCAAGATTCAACGTCCTCATAACCATGTTCGATAAAAACTTGTTCTGACTGACCCATGACGACAAGCCGGGCTTGGGCAATACAAGGTGGAAGTCGAAGAATGACGTAGATAAAAGCTGCCATATCAGGTTGAGGATCGTCGGCCGCTACATGAAGGGCCGAATTAATCCTAGTATGGGCTTCTATAAGAGTCTTTATTTGAACTTCTCGCGTACTTCGCAGCAGTGAGTAGTACGTTCGCAAATATAGGGCTATTTCATCGCTACCGCGACTTGGTACGGTTCGCTCCATAACTAGCCAGTACTGTCCACGACTTCGATATGGCCATCGCCAGGCAGTACCTCACCGACGATGGCTGCACCCGGTAGGATGTCCAAAAAATCAGATACCTTTGATTCGGGAACGGCCGCCAATAATCCACCCGAGGTTTCCGGAGTCCAAAGCATGTCTTGCATCAGGGTTGTGACACCACTTTCAAACATTACCCAAGGCGAAAAGTAATTGAGATTATTGGCCATTCCGCCAGGAAAAGCGCCATTCTTCCCATTGTCAACGGCACCCGGCAACCATGGGAGAGCCCGTAAATAAAGCCGGAAATTAACGTTTCCAAGATGGGCCATTTCGTGTGCATGTCCAAGCAGACCAAATCCAGTGATGTCAGTCATGCTTTTGACATTAGCAGCTTCGGCTGCTTCAGCTGCCTTAGAGTTTAAAGTCTTCATGCTTTCAATAGCCACCGCGACGTCTTCAGACCTCGCCTTCTCCTGTTTTAATGCAGTTGTCACAACACCTGTTCCAAGGGGTTTGGTTAAGATAAGTACTTCACCTGGCTCACTTCCACCCTTAGTTTTTATTGACGATAATTCTACTGTACCGGTCACGGCCAACCCGTACTTTGGTTCTTTGTCGTTGACACTGTGACCTCCAGCAATAACAGCACCAGCCTCGGCCACTTTCTCAGCGCCGCCCCTTAATATAGAGCGTAAATATGTGAGATCAAGATCGCTTGGAAAAGCAACAAGATTAATCGCGTACAGGGGTTTTCCACCCATGGCATAAATATCTGATAGCGCATTAGCAGCAGCAATTGCGCCAAAGTCGTACGGATCATCAACCACTGGCGGGAAGAAATCAGTTGTCGTGACGATGGCCTGCTTGTCGTCTAGGCGATAGACAGCCGCATCATCGGCCGCGTGTAGGCCAACCAAAAGGTCCGGATAATCTGCCGCATTAAAAATCTCACGTAAAGGCTGTAACACGTACGCCAGGTCGGCCGGGCCGAGCTTAGAAGCTCAACCTGCGCAGGAGGCTAATGAAGTGAGCCTGATTTGTTTTCCACTGATAGGCATATGCTGTTTATCATCAAAGAGGATTAAAGGATTTCAGAAGACAGACATACTCTTTGGGTCCGGAAAGTATACAGGAGCCCCACGTCATCGTAAAGAGCGTGAACAATCAATTGACCTGAGACTTTAACAATCTATAATCAAATGATGATGTCCAATATTGACCACTTATCACGATTTGAAAAATTTGCTCGAGAACTAATTGAAGGCTCGTTTGACCGGTTCTTTGCCGACCAACCAATGGCCAATCGAATCGCCAATGAATTGGCCAGGGTGATGGAAACAAGCCGTTCAGCTAAAGGTGACAAGGTTGCCACCCAATATACAATTCATCTTAGCCCAGAAACGATGAGTAAAACAAACCAAGAGCTGCCTGAATTAGCCAATAATCTCGTCGAATATTTGGATAGTTTGGCGCTAGAATTGGATGTGGTACAAGAAGATCCTTTTAGTGTACAAATAGTCCCGAACCCAGGATTAAAACGCCAAAAGATTATTGTTGAAGCAAGTGAAAGCGAACTTCCACAGGAGCCAACTAAAGTCGGACGTGTAGAAAACAATACACAAGTTTCAAAAGCAATTGAATCTGTTGATGCTTTTTTAATTATTAATGGTAAGCGACATGTCAAGCTTGAAAAACCCGTGGTCTCAATTGGAAGGCAATTGGACAATGATGTAGTGCTTGACGAACCGACCGTGAGCAGAAAACATCTTCAACTTCGTTGGAGATTTGGACGTTTCGTGGCACATGATTTGGGCAGTCGGGTCGGGACCATTGTCAACGGCAATCAAATTTCCACTTGTGTACTTCAAGCCGGCGATGTGATCATGGTTGGTAATGCGGCCATAATCTATGGGGAGGAGCGCCTAGGGGAACCAAGTATGCCAATTAGACCTCCGATGAGGGATGGCTCTACTCGCGAGCTTCTTCGTAATGAATAAGAATGAGCCCAGATACTGTCCTCCTTCTTCTCAGACTTCTGAGTGCTGCCATTCTTTTGGCATTCTTAATTGCCATCATTTGGCTTAGCTATCAAGATCTAAAGTCAGCCAATTATCGGTCCTCGGAATTAGACCAAACTCCTGGTTTAATGCGCATCGTCGGCAGCGAAAACTCTTCAAACATAGGCCGCTATTTCATCTTACATCCCGTAACGAGCATCGGCCGATCGGCTGGAAATACAATCGTTCTAGAAGATGATTTTGCTTCCCTGGAACATGCGCTTATTATTTTGCGTGGAGAGCAGTGGTTATTAGAAGACTTAGGTAGCCGAAACGGCACATTATTGAATGATATGCCTATTGCTACGACAACAGCTGTTGTATCTGGCGACGTCATAACGATTGGGCGCACAAGCTTAAAACTGGAAATGTAAACCTCCGATCGGATTAAAAGTGGTATACTGGCAGGAAAATTGGGGAGCGCCTTGTATAGGACGCAGATAATTGTCTAGTCAAGCAGAATAATTAGGAGATAAAAATGGGTTTCCACGGCGGTGGCTGGTGGGCATACATGAGCCATAACGAAAAAGAGGACCGGCCGACAGTCACGTCTTCTTTATTACACCGGGTCTGGGGCTTTGCCCGACCTTACCAATGGAAAGTTGCGGGTCTACTTCTGACGATCTTCGCTATTACTGGTCTAACCCTTGTTCCCCCTTTATTGATCAAGCAGCTAATTGATGTAGCCTTGCCAAATGAAGACACCCAAATGCTCAATCTATTAGCCTTGGCCATGGTAACCGTTCCAATTCTAAATGGATTAATCGGTGTCTTACAACGTCGTTGGAGTGCTGAAGTAGGCGAAGGCGTTATTTTCGATCTTCGCCGTGCGCTTTACAACCATATGTTGCGTATGTCATTGCGCTTCTTTACTCGTACGCGTACGGGGGAATTGATGTCCAGGCTAAACAATGATGTGGTTGGTGCCCAACAGGCCGTCACCGGCACTATGGTCAACATTGTCTCTAATATCGTAACGTTGATATCGGTACTGGCGGTCATGCTTGTAATCGAATGGCGTTTGACATTATTGGGGTTATCGATCTTGCCCTTGTTTATAATTCCAGCCCGACGAGTGGCCAGGAAGCTCCGCTTTCTTCGACGTCGATCGCTGGAGTTCAATGCCGAAATGAACGCCTCGATGAATGAAACGTTGAACGTCAGTGGCGCTTTATTGGTAAAACTGTTCGGCCGGGAAAAGAGGGAAATGGCAAAATTCGCAGATGATGCTTCTCGCGTACGAGATATCGGCGTGCAATCGGCTGTCGTCAGCCAATGGTTCTTCCTTTCTCTGGGCATTGTGAGCGCCATTGGGACAGCTGTTGTGTATTGGGGAGGAGGACATTTAGTCCTTACCGGTGTCTTCACAATCGGAACTATCGTGGCTTTTGGGGCGTATTTAACGCAATTGTACGGCCCACTCATCTCTCTTACGAACGCTCCAGTTGAATTTGCTCAAAGCATGGTTAGTTTCGAGCGCGTGTTCGAGGCTTTAGATATACCGACTGAGATTAAAGAATCTCCGGATGCCACATCTCTTCCCGTGGCTTTTGGAAACATAACCTTTGATCACGTGTCCTTTTCTTATCAGGAGGAATATGGGGATCAACAATGGGGGCTCACCGAAGTCACCAGGTTAGGGTGGGGGGCTGATCGGACAACCTTGTTAAAAAGAGGCAAAAAGTCAAACGGCAATGGCGAAAGTGATGTGATGGATTTGGTCCAGGAGCAAGCAGCTGACCAAAGATGGGCTTTGCAGGATGTCAACTTTACAATCGAACCAGGTGAATTGGTGGCTTTAGTTGGGCCGAGTGGGGCAGGTAAGACCACAATAACCTACTTAATACCCCGCCTCTATGACCCGACAGGCGGTCATGTGTTGCTGGACGGGCACGACATACGTTCACTCACCTTGCAGTCACTATCTAACAACATCGGCATGGTCACACAAGATACTTATCTATTTTACGATACGATTCGTAATAATTTGCTGTATGCTCGTGAAGATGCTTCCAACGCTGAGATGGTTTCGGCTGCCAAAGCAGCCAATATCCATGATTTCATTGCCGAATTAACCGATGGATATGACACAGTAGTTGGGGAGCGTGGCTATAGGTTAAGTGGGGGAGAACGACAACGAATTGCTATTGCCCGGGTGATACTGAAAGATCCTCAAATCCTAGTTTTGGACGAAGCTACCTCACACCTGGATTCGCTCTCGGAGGCGTTGATTCAGGATGCTTTACAAAGAGTGATGCAAGGTCGAACGAGCCTGGTAATCGCCCATCGTCTGTCAACGATTCTGGCGGCCGATAAGATCCTTGTAATGGACAAAGGACGTTTAGTTGAATCAGGAACTCATGTCACCTTACTAACAAATGGCGGTTTGTATGCTTCTTTGTATGAGACTCAGTTTAGAAACGAAACCGATGTCGAGCGTATCAGAGAGGTTGAAGAAATATAAAGGCAGCCGTTATTCGGCTACGTTCGCCAGTGAAACAGCCTCTTCCGGTGAAACATCTACGTTTTCAAGCCATTCAGATACGATCTGAACCCCAAGGACTGGTGCATAGATCCCTCGAGTAGTGGAAATATCCGAGTGTCCAAGGAATTCCTGAACTACCTCAATCGGCATTCCCTCTCGCAGCAATTGAGTTGCTCTATAATGACGAAAGTCGTGTGCTGATAAGCCTTCATGCAGATGAAGGGCTTTTACCGCTCTCTTGACCACATTGTGGGCTGAAGTCGTCGACAGTCGGGCGTTTTTCGCATTACGACTATGGGCGACGAAAAGGGCTGGATTGGTGTCACTTCGTTCAACTAAGTAGTTACGGATGGCTTGTCGCGCGTATCCTTGAATATAAATGGTCCTTGGCTTTCGACCTTTTCCGGTCACTGT
>Ga0209536_100015867_pt1 | contig 10728 bp, 11 predicted proteins | sample DeeMarSeWOR28_12_FD_187461 | JGI IMG/M metagenome (GOLD analysis project Ga0209536, IMG submission 187461) | Marine sediment microbial communities from White Oak River estuary, North Carolina - WOR-2-8_12 (SPAdes) (version 2) | ecosystem: Environmental > Aquatic > Marine > Intertidal zone >...
CTAGTTCGCAAAACGACTGTTTCACTCGCTCACAATCGCGCGCGCAAAGTTGACCCGCGATATCGTGGTTTAGATTCCCGCCGGGCCCGCCACTTATTTCAGGTTTGTTAAAGCGTATATCTTTCCAAATCAAACCGGGACCCACATTGTGGTGTAACGAAATAAAATGTTTCTCCACATTTTGTGCAACTGTATTCTTGGTTTTTGCTTTTCCTTATGGCTGTGGAACCGCATTTCGGGCATCGTATCTCAACAGTTGGCGTTTCTTCTTCATCCATAGTTCAGCATAAATTATTGAGCTATTAAAGACTATCACAGCAAATTCTATTCTTAGATCTCAAATGGTCTTTTGCCGAATATGTTTTCTTAAGGCAATAATTATCAACCTATTTTTCTGCTCCGAGATTGTTACAACTGATTCCCCCTTTAAACCATTTAGCTCGCACCAATAGCACATGTGGATACTAATAGAAATTATTCGCAGAAAACAAGGAGGGGACTATCTATTATTGATGCCCCTAACATTATTATAAAGATAAGAAACTAGACGCAAACAAAAAGATAGAAAAACAGACACATGTAATAGTATCTTAGTCTCTGGTGACTGTTTGTGACGCTGGACCACTTCACTTATCCAAAAGAGATTATAATAGACAGCGCTGGTTGGAGTGACCTACTTCTGGGTGTAGTGGTAGGCACGATTAAGCCTCCGGACCCTCGTTACATGGAGCGCAGAATTCCCACTGCGTCCTTTCAGCCGCCTAACTTCAAGAAAAAGAAATACTTGGACGATTCAGTGAAAATCGCCGAAGAAATCATCGAGGTTATGCAGCCAGACGGGGAAACTCACTTCAAGGTCAGTTCAGGTTACGTTCTCTCCAGCTTGCGCAGGTACCTGCAAAACCGTGGATACAGAATTGAAAAGGTCGATGCTACGGGCGAGCTCCAGGAGATGGTTGAAAGAGGCTACATTCGTTGGTGTGTTGAAGCAGGTGTACCTGCAGAACTGCTTAAAAGTAAGAGGCGCTTCTGGACGCTGCTTGAGTGGGTTGCGGAAATACCTCGCTTGAGAGAAGGGTTAGTTAAGACTGGATGGGCAAGCTGGGAACGAAAGTGGCGAGAAGAAATTTACAAGAAACCTCAGGACCTACAAGGCTAAACTATTCTTTCGTCTAGCAACATAATAAAAGCTATTTTGGAGGGCAAAAGCTTCATGGGTTTTTCAGCAGGTGTCCTTCGCGGTCTATCTCGCCTTTGCGGATTCTTGAGGTTGAGATAGGTTTGTAGTTTTCCGCGGGCACCATGTTTATCGTGATTATTTTGAGCGGGGGCAGTTTTGCTTCGCTTCGTTTTTGGTTGATTTTTATGGCGGTTTTTTCGGTTTCTTCACTCACCACTAAAGCCTCTATGCACTTGTCGGTTATGGTATTGCCGTAGGGGTTTTTCAAAGGAATAATTTCTGCCTTGTTGCTTAGTTCGAACTTTTTCAGAAAGGTTTGCAATTCTTTCAGTCTCGCTTCGTAAGGCGCTGTTATGTGAGGCTTAACCATTTTTTTAACGAAGTCATCAGTGCACAAGCCGATTAGGACGTTTTCGCCAATCTCGAAGGCTTTAACAAGGAGAACTCTGTGTCCCTTGTGGAGTTCATCGAAGGTTCCGCCAACCGCTACCTTTCTAAACTTTTTCATTTTCTACCAGCCTAGCACCTTGAAAGTCAATTTTTGTTGTGATAATTTGTTCGTTGGGCAGAACCTTCTTAAAAGCTTCTGTCACAGAAAGGGCTTTTTCTTCAAGCACAACAGCGTGTACTGCTTCGCCGATCATGTTTTGGGTTGCACCTACCGCCCCAGCCTTCTTGGCTAAATTCACCAGTTGGCGGATGTTCTCAGTAGTAAAACCTGCCTTCTGAGCAAAGTTCCAGCAAGAAACCAAAAAATTCTCCAAAGTGGGCTCGGCAAGTATTTGCTTCAGCGCTTTCTTGCCATAACGGTTAATTTGCACTTTCCGCTCTGGTGAGGATAAAACGTTTTTTGGGATTTTTGAATTATAGAAGCCTGCGACTATGACATAGTCAGGGCTTATTGGGATACGGTCAATCTGGCAGATGCCTGGTGCTCCTGGTTCAGTGACAAGTATAAGACCACCGCCAACCGTTAAGGAACTAACCGTGCCTAAGCCTGTCTGGCACTTGATTTCAGAAATGTGTGCTATTTTGCCAATCTGATTATATGTTAAGGGCATGGCTAATGCTTCTCTGAATGCTAATCCCGCGGTTAAGGCGCCTCCTGCACTTGTGCCAAACCCCATACCGATAGGAACTTCAATCTGATGTTCAACTGTAACCTTGTAGTTTCCGCTGGTTTGATTGAGAAGTGTTTGAATTACGTTTTCAGTGGTTTTAGCTTCTACGGTAGGTTGCGAATTAATGAAAACTTTGAGACTGTTCACTGCTGCCTTTTCAAGTGTAACTTTTGTGTGTACACCGCTTTTAATCCCGAAACCGCCACCCCTCGCGCCTACCTGCTGCAAGTCAGTGAGGGGGTTGCCGTCGGCTGTGGTGTTGTGTATTTCAAAGAAGCTTGAGATTGCTCCTGGGGCAAAGGCTTTGGCTGTAAGCTTCACTGGGTTTCACTTTTGTTTTCGTTGTCTGGTTTCATTAGTGTTGGGAACGCTTTATGAATTGCTTCTATAATGGGTGGTCCGAGCACTAGCATAAAAGGTATTTCTGTTACAAATGTCCATGTGAACAATGTCAAAATACCAGCATCAGTTAGTCCTGGAAAGACTTCTGATCCGGGAGCGAAAAGTGCAGCGTACACGGGTACCATCACGCCTATGATTAGGCTTCCAACAAGTAAACCTACTATGGAGCCGAGTTCATAGCTAGCCAATTTCTTTCGGATCCAAACTATAGCTAGAAAAACTGCGTAGCATCCGATGATTATTCCTACACTGACCGGGTTCGTGTAGACATAGGCTATTACGGCAACTAGGGCTGTGAGCGCGCCGTATATGAGCGAGGATTTTTGTGGGTCAATTTTCTTGTTAGCTATGTAACCTAGAAGCCAGAAGCCTATAAAGTTTGATGTTATGCCTGCCATTAGGCTTAGCACTGGACTTCCGTGTAATGCAATGTCACTTATGAATATGCCCACGGCAGCTCCTAATCCGCCTACCCAAGGACCAAAGACAGCGGCGAAAACTGCTGGAATTATTACTTGTGGCCAGAACCTTACACCTCCAAAATTTATGGGAAGAATTGTGGATACCAAAATGCCTAAGGCTACATATAACGCCGCGTTTAATGCAAAAGCTGCAATGTGCAGTGTTTTCAATCATAATCACTACAGTTAAGTTACACATTGGAAGCGACTGCTGGAATTAAGTATTCCGTATATAATGTTTAAACATGTTTAAACTTCTCATGCTTTTATTTAGCATCAAACTTGTTTAGTAGTGACAATGAAACGGGTGTGACTATGAAAATGTTTGTGGATACTCATGCTCACCTCCAATGGACCAGCTTTGACAATGATAGGAAGGCCGTTTTAGAGAGGGCTAAAAAGAATTATGTAACTCGTATAGTGAACATAGGCTTTGATGTTGCTGGAAGTTTGAAAGGCATTAAACTCGCTGAAAACCACAAGGGACTCTACGCAACCGTGGGTATTCACCCTCATAACGCAGATACGCTAAGCGAAAAAACCGTAGATAAACTGAGAGAACTTGCAAAGAATCCTAAAGTTGTAGCGATAGGTGAGATTGGCCTTGATTATTATAGAAATTTATCTCCTAAAGAAGTTCAGAAGCAAGCCTTTGAAACCCAGCTTGCTTTAGCCCAAGAACTCAAGTTGCCAGTTGTGATTCACGACCGAGAAGCACACGACGATATTCTTCGAGCTCTTTCGGGATTCAAAGGAAAAATCAGGGGTTTAATGCATTGTTTTTCAGGAAACAAGGAAATGGCGCAACAATGCATAGATTTTGGCTTTAAAATTTCTTTCAATGGAACCATTACCTACCCAAAAAATCATGAACTCCGCGAAATCGTCAAATGGATAGACGTGAAAAACATGGTTCTTGAAACCGATTGTCCTTGGCTTGCACCTCAAGATATGAGAGGAAAACGTAATGAGCCAAGCTTCCTTCCTATGATTGCTCAGGAAATCGCGAACTTGAGAGGTATAAGTGCAGATGAGGTGGCAGAAAATACCACACGGAACGCGGAGGAACTTCTGAAATTGGAATCGTCATTTTAGATGAGAAGAGATTGATATGTATAAGTGAAACACGCAAAAAAGGGAAATGGGATCGCAGCGGGGAGAAATTTACACAAAAGTAAGGATTTTGTTTAGCATGTTTGGACCTGGCAGTTATCTTAGGCTTATTTTTTCACTGGTGGCTATGTATACTATTGCTTCGCCGACATATGTGGTGTGGTCTGCGATTCTTTCGAGGCACCGCGATACTAGAAGGTTGCACATGACGCATTTGTTTTGTGCACGAGCTGTGGAAAGCTGATTCAGATACGAAAAGTAAAGCTCATCCACCTCGTTTTCAGTGTCGGCTAAAGTTTTGGCCAGTTCTGCATCATGCTCCCTCAGGGCTTTTACGCTTTTGCTGACCATTTCGGAGACTTTTTCAACCAGTTTCGGCATCAAATCAGAAGCAACAGCACATTCGCCCAAGCCGCCTAGTTTTTTGTGGGTGAAAGATATGTCCCAGGCGTATCTGCCGTATCTTTCAAAGTCATATGCTATTTTCATGTAGGAGTTTATTATCCTCAGGTCGGATGCTACTGGCTGATACTTTACTATCAACTCGAAAGCTTTATTTTCGATTTCCAAGGTCATAGAGCTGATAACATCTGAAAGGTCATGCACATCATCCATTACATCTTTACTGTTCATAAAGGCGCTGATGGACAGGTTTATTGCGTTTTTAGCTATTTCACCGCTCTTGTATACCATCACAGTCAATTGCTCTAAACCTCTGTCTAAAAGTCTAGCCATACTTTCACCTAACCAAATTTCCCAGTTATGTATTTTTCTGTTAACTCATTTTTGGGGTCCTCAAATATGCTGTCGGTGCCATCATACTCCATAAGTTCACCCAGATACAAAAAGGCTGTGAAGTCAGAGACACGCGCAGCCTGCTGCATATTGTGCGTGACAATTACCACGGTGTAGTCACGCTTAAGCGACACGATTAGTTCCTCAATTTTGGCTGTGGCTATAGGGTCCAGTGCTGAACAGGGTTCATCCATCAGAATAACTTCAGGCTTCAACGAAATTGCCCGCGCTATACACAGCCGCTGCTGCTGACCCCCCGAGATGCTTGTTCCAGACTTCTTAAGGTCACCTTTCACCTCATCCCACAACGTTGCCTGCTTGAGACTTCGCTCCACGACCTCGTCGAGGTTACGTCCTTTTTTCGCGCCTGTTAACTTTAATCCAGCGGCCACGTTATTGTAAATGGACATTGTGGGAAACGGATTTGGCTTCTGAAAAACCATGCCTACTCTTCTGCGGATTAAAACAGGGTCCACGTCGCTCGCGTAAATGTTTTTTCCGTCGAGAAGAACTTTCCCAGACATTTTGGAGTTTGGAACTAGCTCGTGCATCCGGTTGAAACAACGAATTAGTGTAGATTTTCCACATCCAGAAGGACCTATTATGGCCGTGACAGAGTTAGCTTTGACGGGGAGGGTTATATTCTTCAAAACATGTTTATCACTAAACCAAGCGTTCAAGTTTATGCTTTGCATTTTCTCGCTTGTCAATACTGCTTCTTCAACGGTTTGCTCTTCAGCTTTGTCAGTAGACTTTCTTGGCCATATCGGTATCTTCAATTGTGTATTCGACCTCTGCTAACTAATCTGACGCCGATATTAAGACTTAGCACTATTAAAATTAATACTAAAGCTGCACCCCATCCTTGAGCTTGAACGGCTGCAGAAGGTTGAAGGGCGCTTCTCCAGATCATTATGGGAAGAGAAGCCATGGGCTCAGCAAACCCCTGGAAAAAGTATCGGCTACCCAAGACAGTCATTATTAGAGGCGCTGTTTCCCCTGCGATTCTAGCAACTGCGAGAAGAGCACCAGTTATCAAACCTGATTTTCCAGCGGGCAAAACAACTCTGAGAATGGTCTTCCATCGGTACACACCTAATGCCATTGATGCTTCACGAACCGAGTTAGGCACCAACTTCAGAGATTCTTCGGTGGTTCTAGCGACAATAGGAATGAACATAAAAGACAGAGCAACCGCCCCTGCTATGGCAGAAAAACTTCCTACCATGCCAATTACTATGACGACAGAGACAGTAATTCCGATAACTATTGATGGAAACTCCGTCAGAAGGTCATTAAACGTCCGCATCCAGCTAGCATACCTGTTGTTACCGTACTCTGACAGGTAGATACCTGACATAATGCCAATCGGTATACCGATTAGGCTGGTAAGCCCTATCAAGATTAAGGTACCTTGTATGGCTGGACCAATTCCGTTGACGGAAAAGAGAAACTCCAGGTTTATTTGCGAAGCGCCTCTTACGATCACTTCAATAAGAATGCTCAACAGAGGTATTATGGCGATAATGATGCAAATCAAGCTGAGTAAGAAAAAAAGCCTGTTCTTAAACTTTCTATAAGCATAATTATCCATTACGCCACAGCGCCCCCCTTGATTTTCAGTATCCGGGTCACCATAACGTGAGCTATCACGTTTATGAGAAGCCCCAGCAAAAGCAGAGTAAACCCAACTGCTATGAAAGCAGGCAACTCAAGAGATGCGGGAGACGCCTCTAAATAGCCGTTAGCGATAAGAGAAGCCATTGTTTGACCAGGCTTGAAGAGAGAGATAGGAACCGCACTAGGCCCTATGGCGTTACCTATCACCATTGTAACTGCCATTGTTTCTCCTACTGCCCTGCCTAATCCCAAGATTACTGCGCCGAAGATTCCCGAGCGACCGTAGTTTAGTACCCAGTGTCTGATTACTTCCCATTTGGTTGCGCCTATGCTGTAGGCGCCTTCTCTGATTGAGTTGGGAACTGCTTGGATGACTTCTCTTGTAACGGAAGAGACCGTTGGTATTATCATTATAGCTAAGATTATTCCTGCGGTAAAAATGTCGAGACCGAAAGGAGTTCCACTGAATATGGGAATCCACCCCAAATAGGCAGAAACAGGTTTTTCGATCAAGTCGAGAACCCAAAACCGGAGCACAAAAAGCCCCCAGAGACCGTAGATGACACTAGGAACAGCGGCAAGTAACTCCACAAGGAATGAAACAGGCACTCTCAGGGTTTTTGGAGCCATTTCTACAAGGAAAATTGCTATTCCCAAACTTATGGGTACGCCTATCAAGAGAGCAATACCTGAGGTAATGAGGGTTCCGAGGAGATAGGGAAGTACTCCAAATACTTCACTTCCTATAACGTTTCCTTGCCATTGTGTTCCCGTGAAGAAGCTAAAACCGAACCGTTGAAAAACAGGTAGAGAACCGTTGAATAGTGTGATGGCGGTCACTAGAAGGATGAAGGCAGCTGTGGCGGCGAGAATAGTGGCTAACGTTTTGAAAAAATTATCTCCCGTTAATCTCCAATGCATCCTGAATTTTCCTTTCCTTCTCCGCTGAGTGGATTGTTTGTTTTTGAAAAAAAGGTTTTGGGTGATGATTTGTAGTTTGTTATTGTTTCTAGCTAGTTGGCAGTTGTTGTCCGTTGAAGGTAATTGATTGAATTGACGCTTCGTTTATTTGTACTACGTTGTCTGGTAGGGGCGCGTATTCAAGGTCTGGACCGAGTGATTGCCCGTCATGGACAACCCACCATAGGAATTGAACGAGTGCTGATGCCTGACTTTCTGTCATGCCTGGAACAACGTTGAGTTCTTTGTATACCAGCAGGTACGTGAAGCTTACTATGGGGTAGGCTTGATCGCCTGGAGCATTAAGAACGTCTACAGCAGACCAACTTACGTCTCCAGCAGGTAGACCTGCTTGTGCTTTGCCTGCCACTGCTTCTGTTGTGGTTTCGAGTGAAGGCGATACGAAGTTACCTGCAGGGTTCTTAATGGCTGCCACAGACATATAGTTTTCTAGCGCGTACGCCAACTCAACGTACCCAATGGAATATTCTGTACCTTGGACAATTCCTGCGACGCCAGAGTTGCCGTTTCCCCCGAGTCCGACGGGCCACTCTACTGTCTTACCTTGTCCTAGTCCTGCTGTGTTAGCCCAGTCGTCACTGACTTTAGTGAGGTAGCCTGTGAAAATGAATGTTGTTCCAGAACCGTCTGATCTGTGAGCTACGACTATTTCATGGTCTGGGAGCATAATGTCTTGGTTGATGTCTTGGATTGTAGCGTCATTCCAGTTCGTTATTTTTCCTTGGAAAATGTCGGCGATGATTTGACCAGTTAGGTGAAGCCCTGTGGCAAAATCAGGTATGTTGTACGCCACAGTGACGGCGCCGATGGTTTCAGGTATGTGAAGTGTATTGGGTGCTATCTCTCTTTCAGCTTCTTTCAAGGGTGCATCTGAGCCTGCGAAGTCCACTGTTTTTGCTTGGAGTGCAGATATTCCGCCTCCGCTGCCTATGCCTTCATAGTTTATAAGAACATTTGATTTGACTGTACCGTATTCGGTAATCATTGCGTCAAGCAGTGGGACTGGAAAAGTTGCTCCTGAACCACTGAGTAATACTTGTTCAATGCTGGGAGGTGGAGACAGGAGAATGTAGCCTGCAACTCCTCCTACGATAATTGCGATTAGTATTATTGCAATAATGATTTTGTATGTATTTTCCATTATTTCTTTCCTTCTTTTTGGCTATTATGCATATTGAAGTGTCATATATATTAGACTAATAGAGTTTATAGAGAACTATTGCAACTATATAGGCAATTTATTTATTAATATAACGCAACCAACAATATGTAAGGTTATGTAGATTGCAATCGAAAATAGAAGAAACAAGAAAACTCCAATTCACTGGCGGGTCGACTTATATAATCTCATTGCCTAAACGGTGGATAGATCAAAACCAACTCAAGAAGGGAAGCGAAATAAGACTTCGTCAAGAAGAGGGTGGCTTGTTATCGATTTTACCTAATAATGCTGAATTGCCACATAAACGTGATGAAGCCTGGATAAAAGTCAACCTAAATGATTCTCCTGAGTTGGTAATTAGAAAGACAGTTTCAACTTACCTCGTAGGATACAGCGTAATACACATTAAAAGCGAGGGAGAAAAACAGTTATCCACAATACAAAGACGCGAATTGAAAACTTTTTCCCGCAACATGCTTGTTGGAACAGAGATAGTTACAGACACCCCAGAAGAACTGACTCTGCAGGTTCTTTTAAGTTATCCAGAACTTTCTATTCAGAGCGCCATGAGACGAATGAGCATAATTACTGTTTCAATGCAACGAGACGCCATAGCAGCCTTGAAAGAACTTAGCAGTCAACGTGCAAAAGAAGTTTTAATAACAGACAACGAAGTAGACAGGTTCAACCTCTACATAGTTAGACAACTTAAAAACGCAATCCAAAATCCGAGAATAATTAAAGAAATTGGTTTGAAAAACGCCCGTGATTGTTTAGGTTATCGTCTGGTAACCAAATCAGTAGAAAGAACAGCAGATCACGCAGCTAGAATAGCTGAAAACGTCTGCCATTTGAAAAAGAAAATAGATCCAGAAATAGTTGAATTACTTGAAAAAATGAGTGAAACAGCAATTGCAATGTTCGAAGCATCTATAGAATCACTTTTCAGGCAAGATTACTCAGTCGCTGAAAGCATAGTAGAAAAAACAAAAGTCGTGATCACAATGGAAAAAAAATCGATTGCCTTTGCTCAAAACATGGATATCGAAGAAGCACCATACGTACGACTGATAATTGAAAGCATTCGCAGGATCGCGGAATATGCTAGTGATATTGCAGAAATTGTGCTTAATTTAACTGTTGAATCAATACTGTCTTAAGAAGACTAAAGCAATTGTCAATTAACGGCACGGTTACTGATTCATCTATTGATGCGTAATCCACCAGATGAGCTATACCATCTGGAAAGTAGACTTTTTCCCCTTTCTCGACTTTATAATAGTATTTGCTACATAGCTTCATATTGGAATACCCATGGCAATCTCGCGAAAGCAAGTCAATCACCCCGCTTAACCGAAAAAAATGCTCTGATCCAATATCTGAACACACTTTTCAAAAATGTTCTTTCGAGAACGTCTAAACTCAAACGCATCAAAGTCAATAGCTAACATCAATTCAAGCACATCTGAACTTATGCTATTCAGTTTTCTCTATGCTTGATTTTCAACCATATTGATCACATTTACGGATGTTAGTCAAGATAAAAGGTCCCTATATATAGACAAAAAACCAAGATGACTCTGTTTCTTTTTTCCGAGCCACGCGAGCCTTATCTTGTTTATGTTTCATTACATTTCACTGATACTCACAACGTTGAAGACATTTATCTGCCATTCCCAAATACTCTATTGAGAACAGTTTATTCTATATAGAAATAAAAAGTTCAGAAATGGGCAAGTTGCCTATTAGAATCTAACTCCATACGTGCTGTTTCCAAAAGGGATTTGCAGTTCAAGTACATTCTGCTAGATGTTTAGCGAAAATGTCATAAATTAGATGCATATACAATAAACTTAGGTTTAAGTGTGCTAGACGAACTGGAACTTCAGAAAA
>Ga0209536_100015868_pt1 | contig 10727 bp, 7 predicted proteins | sample DeeMarSeWOR28_12_FD_187461 | JGI IMG/M metagenome (GOLD analysis project Ga0209536, IMG submission 187461) | Marine sediment microbial communities from White Oak River estuary, North Carolina - WOR-2-8_12 (SPAdes) (version 2) | ecosystem: Environmental > Aquatic > Marine > Intertidal zone >...
TAATTACAACCCGCCTCAAAAGCCATTTCAAAAGCTTCTGCCGGAGCGCCGTAGCTGGAGGAGATGCCTAACCTGCCTACCTTGAGCCCTGATCTCCCTAATGAAACCTGATCCTTGAATTTCATTTTCAATGCTATAAAAAGTTAATTTTTTCTATCTCGGAAGAGGATAACTACAGTCATAAGAAAAATTCCTCCATGTTCATCTAATCCCAGTCACATAAACGATCCAGGTAATCCGCCGACCCGTCTCTAAGCCACGCATCGAGTTGGGCCACTTCCTTCAGTTGCTGCCCTCTTTTCCTCGGGACCCAGACATACTGACAATTCAATTCGGGCAGTGCCGTCATATCTCCCCAAAGTTTTTCAAATTGTGTGACCGGAAAAATGTCCTCCTGCCCCTTTCCCCAACGCTTTTTCACATCCTTGATGGTTATATAAGTAGGCATTCTTTTTGACATCTCCCAAACTCCCGAACGAATTTTTATCTGGTCGTCCAGATCCTCTCGTGAAAGTTGAAATGTGGCCAGTAAATCATCGATAGTAATCCAGAAAGTATTTGAATTGTAATAGGTCAGATGGAATTCTATCTTTTCATCCGGGAGTGCTAATCCTTCCACCAGACGAATCCTGCCATCAATTTTTGCCAGCCCGCCTCCACGGTCATCAATTAATCGGTTGATTACTTCAACCGTCATAACACCCTTCCCGGATATATGAAGTCCCAGCAGGGAAGGATCCACATTCGCTCCAAGCGTATCGATGTTATGAACCATTAGGTATTTCAAACGGGGATGATTCCGTACCAATTTATACATCATACCGTTTAGTAACATATTGGGTATTTCAAACCAATGTCCCACCGGATGAATACACTGATGCGGCAGATTATCCCTGTAATCGCCACCCTCTCCCTGGGACTTGGCCCAGTGAATCAACGCTTTATGCAGACTTTCCTGTACCTTCTGAGCCTGCTCATCCAGAATCTGCTGGGGCATTTCCTCCCAGATAAAATGCAGGTCTCTTTCCATTGGAACAAGTCGTAATCCGACAACCTGACCCGGTGATAAATACAGAGGCCCCTGATATCTGAAATTTCCCACCCTTCGGAGATAATTCTCAATGGCAGCATGCGTTAAATAGCTGGTTGTAAAGACATGGGGTATGGGGACTGAAAAAGATCTGCTTATCTGTCTGCTTTTTGCCAGATGAGCTTCAATGAAATTCCTGTGTTTCCCACATAATTTTACGAAAGGGTTAAGTGATTTGACAACACCCGCCCCCTTGGTCCAACGACTGCCTGCTCCTCCGGCGAATGAAACCACGGCCAATTCTCCTTTTTTCAGGGATTCGATACCCAGCTGATTCAGATCATCCAAATTCATCGTAATTGGTCGATGGATCTCATCGGCTGATACATCAACAATCTTAACGTTTGCCGGTAACCTGTTCTGAGCTACTCCAATTCTTCCTGCTTTAAGTGACGACTGGATCTGATGGTGTAATTCCGGATCAAATCCTAATTCATCAAGGAGGGTATCCAATGATTGTTGAGACCCATTTTCACTGCCATCATGGGGCATCATACGTTCAAAAAGATTGGATACAAAATTGCCAAACTGAGTATTTGATCGATAGCTTTTACCCAAAATTTCAAGTTCATTACGTTGTGTGGGGATCAGATCCTGTACATTTCTTTTCAGTAAATCAGGAACGGTTAAGGTATAATACCCAACCGGCATCAGCGCCTGCTGTGCAGACTTCAATTCTGCCATGCTCCCGTTTTCATTGATTTCGAAATCATAAACTACGGGATCCATGGCGAAAGGTATGGCATGTTCGAGCTTCTCCTTTGTTTCGAGCATGATTTCTTTCAATCGTTGCTGGGCTTTCTTTTTTATCTCCGGTTGAAACATAAATCCCATACCTCCTCCAGACATTCCTCCCATCATCCAGAATCCCCAAAATTTTTCTTTAAATTCCTCCCTTACCCGGTCGATAAGCAATTCCGTATATAAATTACTCGCCCAGGGAATAATGGCCTGAATAGGACCTTCAAAATTCTTTTGTGTAAAATTCCCAATTGCCCGGATAACCCCATCCTTAAGCTCTTTAACAACCGCATCAAATAGACGGATGGCCTCCAGACGGGCTTCCCATTCTTTTCCTGACCTGAGTAAATATTTTTCAGTAACCATTTCAAGAATCGGACCTACATCCTGGGCCATTCCTCCATGAACCATTACTAAGCTATCCTGTAAGTTTTTCCTTGTCTGGCTGATTACTTCTGAAAAATCCAGTAGGGTATGATCAGGAAGGAGCCTGCCCCGGCTGATCCCGTATTCCGGATCCCCGTCGGATGCACCCACTCCCCGTATCAGTTTGATGCCCGGCCATATTCCTCCTGAATCCTGCCAACCCCCACCGGATCCTCCCAACCATTCGCCCAGGATGGCCCGGGCAGCAATGAGCCTTCTTTCATCCTCCTGCAAAGGTCCGGTCAGCGACTGGATCTGTCCGGTGGCCCGCATACAGACCGCAATCAGGGAAGCCAGCAGGTTGGTGGATACCGCCAGTCGCGATCCCTTTGGGATCCCGTTTACCAGGCTTACAATCTCAATACCCAGACCGACCCCGACAATCTTTTCCAATACTTCCGAAAGAGGAATTTCGGCTCCTTCGATGCCCGGTGGAATAATACCTGAAGCAATAACAGCCGCCTTTAACAATCCCAGGTAATCTTTTGCAAAATCAAATACGTCTCCAAGATGAGTAATGGATACGGTAGTTCCGAGGTCTACGCTCGTGAGCTTCAGGACAGGTTCCTCTATCACCCTGATAAATGTTTCAATGGGCGGTACCGGCATTTTTTCTTTTCCTTCTCTGATACTCAGGTTTACAGAAATATTCAATACCTTCGCTCCTTCCGGAAAATCCATGCCAAGAAAAAAAATATCACTCCAGCCACTGTGAGTTATGTCCATTCTGACTGGGGTAGATTCATTTATTAAAGGATATAAACCGGAATTCCGGTCTTTAATTAATAACTCCTTTCGGATGCGAAGTGGGTGGTCGTCCGGATGTCCTGTCCGGAACATCCATTGGTTGCCCGGTGTGGATTTCACACTCCGGCGCACCTGATCTGCCAGGGTCTGGAATGCCATTTGACGATAGGCATCCGCTAATCCACTGGATATCCCTTCATTGGGTCCTTTAATCGATTGAACTGAGAGAAACAGTTCAACTGCTTCCTCAAAACGTCTTTTAAGCATATGTTCATATGCTTCATATGGAATCAATCCTTCATAATTAATGCCTTCGCGGAACGGTATATGAAATCGGTGAAGTGCATATAAAAAAAATAGCGCTCTGACACGTTCATATAGATTTTCACTTTGCCTGCGAAAATGGTCAAGATCCTTACTTTCATTCAATAATTCCTGTAATGATATCGTTTTTGCGTAATTATCCAGTGATTGGTTCCGTTCTGCCGGATCATCCGAAAGGATAATATCAACCAGCCTGCCCATGCCTTACCTCCCTGCTGAGTCCATATCTCTTACCATAAAGAACTCCAGAAGCTCCGAAAGAAGCCGGTCGCGTTCTTTTCCACTAATTGCCAGTGCCAACTGAGCTTTCATTAGGCCATACTTCACTCCCAGATCAAACCGGAAATCAGATATCTCAAGTGCCATGTATTTTTCCTTCTGGGATAACTCATTTAAAGCGCTGCTGAGATTCAGCTTCCCTTGGTTGCCCGCATTATAGCCTGCCTTAAGCATATCCATTACGGTGGAGGTCAAAACATGCATCCCAAAAAAACAAAGGTAATATCCTGCGCGTAGACCCGGCACGATCAGCTTCTGCTCCGCTTCAGTAGGGGTGGGTTTTTCAATGACCTTATCAATCTTATAAATATCACTTTTACCCTGAACACGGGCACCTCCCACTACTCCGTAATGTGGGATCAGACTTTCACGCGTTGCCTGCACAGCTGATACTGAACAGGATTCGTGTTGAGCATATTCAATCAGTTTACTGGCACAACCTTTTTCAGTGCGATTCACGTAAAGATGATCCCCAACCAAATGTAAAAAAGGTTCCTGCCCTGTGAATGATGAAGCCGTAAGAATAGCATGACCATAACCCAGTGAATTTTCCTGATGAAGAAATTGTACCTGGTCCACATGAGGGCCGGCTATCCTTTTATAACTTTCTTCATCTCCGGGATATACAACCACAGCTATTTCCCTGATACCAGCAGAGCGGATCTCTTCAATCAGAATTTCAAGCACTGATTTCTCCGCACCATCCCGGTCGATCAGGGTTTGCATTGGTAATTTTCGCTGATCGGGTCCTGCAGCGGTGATCACGGCTTTTTGAACTTTCATGAGTTAAAATTGAAAAACGTATATGATATTTCGGAATGCAAAATTAAGGAAATAAATATGGATTGAAAGAAAAATGGGCAGTTTGAAAAGCTCCCTTTTAATCTCAAATTAACATATAAACTGCTCCTTCCGATAAGCCGGTAACTTGATCCGGCTGTAAATAATCGCAACCAACCCATTGATAGGATAACGGGTAAAAAGATCCTTTGAAATTGACCTATTCTTCGGGTAAAAAAGCATTTCTCAGCTCCCGGGAGTCACCGTACTTATCCATCAGCCCCTCCAACTTTATTTTAAGATCTTCCACGGTTCCTGCATATCCGGGATCATCGTAAACATTAGTCATTTCGCCCGGATCCTTATCCAGATCATACAGTTCCCACTCATCCACATCGTAGTAAAAATGAATTAATTTGAATCGTTCCGTTCGAATACCGTAATGACGCTTAACCATATGGACCGATGGATATTCATAATAATGATAATATAACCCTTCCCTGTCGGCATTAAATTCTTCCCCCTTCAAAAGAGGCAGGAGACTGACTCCCTGCATATCTTCCGGAATGGGGATCCCCGCAACATCCAAAAGGGTTTCGGCAATGTCCAGGTTCTGAACGAGATCCTGATTCACGGTTCCCGATGGAACGATTGCAGGCCACCTCATGATGAGCGGTGTACGGAAAGATTCTTCGTACATAAAACGTTTGTCGAACCATCCATGTTCACCCAGATAAAATCCCTGATCCGAATTATAGATTACCAGTGTATTTTCTCGCAGACCATTTTTATCAAGAAAATCAAGTAACCGCCCAATATTATCATCCACTGAAGCGATGCAACGAAGATAATCCTGCATATAATACTGATATTTCCTTTTTAAAAGTTCCTTTTCATCTTGAGGCATTTTATTGAAAAATTCCGCATTTCTATGATCGTATTTTTCATGCCAGGCTATCCGCTGGGCCTCATTCATCCTTTCCAGGTTGTTCCGATAGGCACGCGGGCCCCAATCTCCGGTCCCGGTTATCTTATACTTTTCTACCGAATCGGCATACAGCTTGTTGTCCCCTGCCGGATGCATGTGATTGAGGATTTCCATTTCCTGCGTTCGGGCAGAAATCCCGCGTCCTTCATAGTCATCAAATAAGGTGGCTGGTTCGGGAATATGGTTATTAAATAAATCAAAATATTGCGGCTCGGGCCACCAGGCTCTGTGAGGTGCCTTATGCTGGTACATCAATAAAAAGGGTTTCTCCGGATCCCTTTCTGTCAGAAATTGGATCGCTTCATCTGTGATAATATCGGTTACGTATCCTTCGATTCGTTCCATCCCATCCGGTGTCCTGAAATCCGGATTATAGTAATCGCCCTGACCCGGCAATACCTTCCAGTAATCAAATCCGGTGGGCTGTGTTTTAAGATGCCATTTACCGATCATGGCAGTTTGATAACCTGCCCGTTGCATTAATTTCGGGAAGGTCTGCTGTGTACTGTCAAATCGTGTACTATTGTCAATTATTCCATTAAAGTGGCTGTGCTTGCCCGTCAGGATCACTGCCCGGCTGGGTGCACAAATGGAATTAGTGACAAAAGCATTGTTAAAGAGTATACCTTCCCTGGCCAAACGATCAATATTGGGGGTTTCGTTGATCTTAGAACCATATGCTCCGATTGCCTGATACGCATGATCATCCGTAAAAATAAAAACAATGTTGGGCCTTTGTGGTCGGTTCTCCCTGGACAACTGACAATTAATTAGGATCGGAATTAATAAAATTAGAATAAAAGTATTCCCTCGGGATTTCATTTATAATTGGTTTTGTATTAGACATTGATGTAAGCTAAAAAATTATGATAATTATTCAATACGATTTGTCAAAAGAATTGAAGAGGTTTAATAATCAGGTTATAGGCAACAAAGGCCATTTATATTATTCCATATAATTTTATTTTTACTCCAGCTTTCCTATTTTGCTTTTAACAGAACTGTTAGTAATGCCTGTACTCATATTGATTATCGGAATTTTATTGCTGATCTTTTTGACCGCCATCATCAAGCTGGATGCGTTTGTATCATTTATTCTGGTAGCCATATTTGTTGGCCTGGCTACTGGGATGGATCCACTCAACATCAGTTCATCGATTCAAACTGGGATGGGGGGTACCCTGGGTTTCCTTGCCATCATCCTCGGATTCGGTGCAATGTTAGGGAAACTAGTGGCCGACAGTGGAGCGGCACAACGGATTTCCATCACGTTAATTGAACTATTCGGGAAAAAGAAGGTACAATGGGCATTGATGGTTACTGGATTCCTTGTCGGAGTTCCACTTTTTTATTCGGTCGCCTTTGTATTGCTTGTCCCGTTGCTATTTACTGTAGCCTTTCGTGTAAAACTGCCGGTTGTTTTTCTCGGCCTTCCAATGATTACCGCACTTTCGGTGACTCATTGTTTATTACCTCCCCACCCGGCACCCGCCGCATTGGTGGATCAGTTTTCAGCGGATATGGGAAAAACCCTTCTGTATGGATTAATCATTTCGGTTCCAATGCTGCTGATAGCAGGACCTCTCTATGCGCCGTTCTTAAAAAAAATTATTTCAAAACCGCTTGCGGCATTTTATGATAAAAGGGAATTAGCCAGTGAAGAAATGCCCGGATTCCGCATCAGCCTGTTCACTGCATTGTTCCCTGTTATCCTGATGATTGCTGCTTCACTCGTCAATCAGTATTTTCAGGGCGATTCATTGGCCCTCCAGATCATATATTTTATTGGAGATCCCACCATCGCTATGGTGTTGGCCGTAATGCTGGCAATTTATACGCTTGGGATACGACAAGGTAAAAAAATTACTGAGATTGCCGATAGTTTGATGGAAGGGGTAAAGAGCATTGCCCTTATCCTATTGATCATCGGAGGAGCAGGGGCGCTGAAACAGATTCTAACCGATAGTGGCACCAATGCCTATATGGCCATGCATCTGAAAAATATAAACTTATCTCCCATATTATTGGGTTGGGGGATGGCGGCAGTGATCCGGTTGTCGATTGGATCCGCAACCGTAGCAGGATTAACCACTGCCGGGATCATCGCTCCCCTGGTGGTGCAAACCGGAGCCAATCCTAATTTGATGGTATTGGCCGTTTGTTCCGGGAGCATTATTTTTTCACATGTTAACGATTCCGGGTTCTGGCTATTCAAAGAATATTTTAATCTCAGCTTCTGGGATACCATTAAAACGTGGTCGTTAATGGAAACAATCCTATCCGTAGCCGGGTTAATCTGTGTGCTTATTCTTGATTTGTTTATTTAATCATTCCTTTGTTATTTTTCATTTATTATATGAGATAAACTGATTTTTATACAGTAGATGTATGCTTCTGACTCCATTTCGACGTCAAGAATTGCATCAGGGAAAAATAAATATACTGGATTTTCCTCTTCCCTGCGGATTGATTGCTATCGGAATACTTAATATCTTTATTTGCAAATATTTCTATTATGGACACAATTTCTCCAGAGCAGCGATTTCAAAAATTAAAGCTTAAATTACCTCCTGCACCAAAACCCGTAGGTGTGTACCGGCCTTTCCTGATCGATGGAAAACACGTCTACGTTTCAGGTCACGGACCCTTCACTACCGAGGGCAACCTGATAAAAGGTCGAATTGGAAGGGATATGGATGTGGAACAAGGGAAAGAAGCGGCAAGGCAGGTGGGGCTTTCCATCCTTTCCACCCTTCGCCATAACCTGGGCACATTGAACAGGATCAAACGTGTGATCAAGGTGCTGGGAATGGTGAACGCCACCACTGAATTTGAAAGACACCCCTATGTAATCAACGGCTGCAGCGAATTATTTGTAGAGGTATTTGGTGAAGAAAATGGCGTGGGTGTCCGAAGTGCCGTGGGTATGGGATCATTACCCGACAATATTCCGGTAGAAATCGAAGCGGTGTTTGAATTGATCTGAAATGAAAGATAACTGGTTTCTAATCAGGGACGTCGATGAGTTGGATTCACCTGCCCTGACGGTTCATAAGGACAGGATTCAGTATAATATTGATACGATGATCGGGATGGTGAAGGATCCCCTCAGGCTGCGTCCTCATGTTAAGACCTACAAAATCCCGGAAATCGTGAACATGCAGATCAGGGCAGGCATCCGGAAATTCAAATGCGCGACCATTGCCGAGGCTGAAATGCTGGCCCTGACGGGTGCCCAGGATGTATTACTGGCTTATCCGTTAGTGGGGCCCCGCTTGAACCGGTTTTTCCAACTCATTCCCAAATATCCCGATACGAAGTTCTCAGTGATGATAGATCATGAATCAGGTGCCCGATCGGTTGCCGAAAAAGCGGTCAATTCCTTCGTCCCCGTAAATGTTTATCTGGATATCAATAACGGCAATAATCGAACCGGAATATCACCGGATCATGCGTTCGTCCTGTTCAAAAAGTGTTTTGAACTGAAAGGAATTAATCCTTTGGGATTACATGTCTACGATGGTCATATTCGGGAAAACGATCCGGAAATCAGGAAAAGAAAATGCGATCTCGATTTCCAGAAAGTAAAAAACCTTGGTTTATTCATCCGGCAAAAATTAGATTTCGAGCCGGTTATTGTAGCTGGCGGTTCCCCTACATTTCCGATTCATAGCCGAAGGGAAAAGATAGAATGCAGTCCTGGAACCAGTCTTCTGTGGGATGCGGGATATAGTGAAAATTTTCCGGATATCCCCTTCCAGACCGCTGCGGTGGTAATCACCCGGGTAGTTTCACAACCCGCTCCGCGAATTTTTTGTCTTGACCTCGGTCATAAATCCATTGCATCGGAAAATCCACTTAACAACAGGATCCGATTTCTAAATAAAGTGGGTTTGGAACCCGTGAACCATAGTGAGGAGCACCTGGTGATTAAATCTGAAAAGGAGGATTACCTGGAGGTGGGAGAAGTACTTTATGGCATTCCCTATCATATCTGCCCCACCGCAGCCCTGTATGATGAAGTGGCGGTAATCAGGAATAACCTGATCGTTCATACCTGGAAAATAATGGCCAGGAGTAGAAAAATCACGATCTAGTTCCCATGATCCGGTTTATCCTTGATACCCATTTCACTCTGGTCATCAACGTTAGTTGCTGAAGCCGCGAATCGGGTCATCCGCCTATCCCTAATCGAAATCCGGACAAAGACATGCAGGATCAACAGGAGCGAAGAAATGGAACCGCTTCCGTCCGGCATATACTTTATCGTCGTGAATACACGGAACACGATATTGAAAACGTTATGTATTTAAACTTTTTACGTATTATAATCATGGTATGGGGTGATGATTAAATTCTTAATAAATAATTACACAGTTTCCTGGATAGGAAGGAGCTTATTTCTCATCCTGGTTTACGGATCCCTGGTTCAGGATACCGAGAAAAAAGAAGCAATCAACCTGTATACCGATCTGTATGCGGCAACCCGAATCAGTCATATCCCATGGAACGGCTCGACCGCTAATTGTAATCCGGGTGAAATACCAACGAATATCCTGAAAAAAGCAGAAACAAGGATTAACTATTTCCGGAAAGTTGCACGCTTAAATCCGGTCACCCTTTCGGAGGATTTTAATGAAAAAGCCCAGCACGCCGCCCTGATGATGACGGCCAATAGACAGATCAGTCATACTCCAACAGTAAACTGGAAATGTTATACCGATAAAGGGAATGAGGGCGCCAGAAATTCCAATATAGGCATCTCGGATTTTGAGAATTTCCCTGAAATTTCTTTTGTCACAGGCTTTATACTGGACTACGGCCCGATCAACCATTCCATTGGTCACAGGAAATGGCTTCTGAACTCCAGGGCACAAACCATGGGATATGGTGCCACCGGAAAACATGAGATCATTTACGTGACCGGTGTCCGGACGGAAGCCAGTCCGGAAGGGCCGGAATACATTGCCTATCCGCCGGAAGGATATTTCCCTTATAACCTGATTTTTGAGAAATGGAGCTTTGCCATTCCGTACGGCAATAAGGTAAATTTCAAAAAAGCAAAGGTGGAAATGGAGGATAGCCGGGGTAAGCTATTATCAACCAAAATACTCTCAACAGAGGATCCCTGGTATTTTGACCCGACCATCGTATGGGAGGCAGAGGACTTATTCAGCCAACAGGAAATCAAATACGTTAAAAACAACCTTCCTGAAAAAGGCTATCTTAATAAAACAATTACCGTCAGGATCAGCCACGTGATCGTAAATCAAGAAAGAAAAGATTACGAATACAAGGTGATTCCGTTCGATCCAACCAACTAATTTACAACCCGGTATTTTTAGTCTCCAA
>Ga0209536_100015869_pt1 | contig 10727 bp, 9 predicted proteins | sample DeeMarSeWOR28_12_FD_187461 | JGI IMG/M metagenome (GOLD analysis project Ga0209536, IMG submission 187461) | Marine sediment microbial communities from White Oak River estuary, North Carolina - WOR-2-8_12 (SPAdes) (version 2) | ecosystem: Environmental > Aquatic > Marine > Intertidal zone >...
TGTTTGCCTTCCAGGGGAAAAAGCCGTATTCCCCCGTTAGCATAAATGAGCCCTTTACAGGGCTGGGGCTGAGGTCCTTGCCCCCGCACCCAATCAGCCATTGCCCTGCCCCTCGCGCGAGCCAGCGCATAGCTTGATCTTCCCGATGATCCGCCTATGCCCATGATCGCCATTTAGATAGTTCTCCTCTTATCCATGCTGCATATATTTCGCGGGGAAACGGAAAAAATTTCAGGTGTGGTCAGAGAATAAGAGGCCAGGTCAGCGCAGTCGCCACCACCTGGATAGGCGGTCAATGCCCTGCTTCATCTCGCTCAGCTTGATCTTGACCTCCGCCGTCAGGTGGGGATGCTTCCACTGCTCATCGACAAAAAGGCGGACGCTTGCCAGTGACTTTTCCTCAAGCAAATGCGCGTCCAGATGATGGAGCCGGGCGTAGGTCGTGACCTCGGCCCAGAATTTGTCCATCTGCCGGTTGCGCGCCCAGTTATAGAACTTCTTGAGCAGCAGGAGGAGCAACAGGGCCAGAAGCGCGATGACCACGATCTCAAAAAGATATTCCATCATCAGCGCACCACCATCGTGCCGATACCGGTGTCGGTAAAGAGCTCCAAAAGGATAGCGTGCGGGATCTGGCCGTTGATGATGTGGACCTGCTCCGTGCCCTTCTTCAAGGCGTGCAGGCCGCACTTGACCTTGGGGATCATCCCGCCGGTAATGGTCTTGTTCTTGATCATGCGCCCCACGTGCTCCGCGTCCACCTCTGAGACCAGCTCCCCCTCCTTGTCCAGCACCCCGCGCACGTCAGTGACCAGGATCAGCTTGTCCGCGCCCAGGTGCTCGGCCACCGAGGCCGCCGCACTGTCCGCGTTGATGTTAAAGAGGCGGTTCTTGCGCCCCACACCGATGGGCGCCAACACCGGGATGTACCCCTTCTTCATCCAGCGCTTGAGAAAGCGGCAGCGAATACCTTCCACATGGCCGGTATAACCCAGGTCATGGTATTTGCCGTTCTCATCCTTGACCCAGAGTTTTTTGGCCTTGATCACCTCGCCCTTGCGGCCGTAAAACCCTTTTGCCTTGCCGCCCTGCTTCTTGAGAAGGCGGACGATCTCGCGGTTGACCTTTTTGCCGAGCACGTTCTCCACTACTTCCATGACCTTCTTGTTGGTCACGCGCAGGCCCTGGACAAAGCGCACCTTGACGTTGCGGTTCTTAAGTCGCCGGCTGATCTCGGGGCCGCCGCCGTGCACGATAATGGGATGCATGCCCACGTATTTGAGGAGCACGATGTCCTTGAGCAGGCGTTTTTTAAGCTCCGGGTCCACCATCGCCGCTCCGCCGTACTTGATGACAATGATCTTGCCATAGAACTTCATGATGTACGGCAGGGCCTCGCTGACTATGGTCGCTCGTTTGATCAATCGTTCAAACATTTAAGTATGGTACTTGGCGTTGATCCTCACATATCCCGCGCTCAGGTCACATCCCCACCCCACTGCCGAAGTTTTTCCAACGCCCAGGTTCACCGCAATAATATCCTCTTTGGCGCCGATTTTCCAATTGAATTTGAATTTGTTCCAGTTGACCTTGGCCCCGGTCGCCCCTACTGCCTGCAGGATGCGGCCCACGTTGCGGTCGCGGCCGTGCACCGCAGCTTTAAGAAGAAAAGAACCGATCAGGGCTTTGACCACTGCGCGCGCGTCCTTTTCGCTTTTGGCCCCGCTGGCCTTGACGGTCAAGAGCTTGGTCGCGCCTTCGCCGTCCCGCGCGATCTCCTTGGCCAAATACTCGCACACGTGCTCGAACGCCTTGACAAAGGCCTTCGTCGCCCGTCCCCCGACCCTCGTCCCGGACATTCCGTTCGCCAAAGCCAGAACGCAATCACTGGTCGACATGCAGTTATCGACCGAGACCATGTTAAAGGACTTGTCCGCCGCGGCCTTCAATATCTTGCGCAGCAGCGGCGTACCGATCTTGGCATCTGTGGTAATAAAGGCATGCATGGTGGCCATGCCCGGTTCGACCATGCCCGCGCCCTTGGCCATGCCGCCAATGGTAATATTGCCGACCCGGACCGCGATCTGCTTGACCCGCGTGTCCGTGGTCATGATGGCGCGTGCGGCCGCAGCACCTCCCTGGCGCGAAAGCTTTTTGGCGACCTTGCGCATACCGGAGCGCACCTTTATCATAGGAAGCGGCCGGGCGATCACGCCGGTGGAAGTCACCAGAACGTCGTTTTCGCGGATCCCCAGGGCTCTGGCCGTTATTTCTGCCATGGCAAATGCGTCCTTCAAGCCCCTTTTGCCGGTCCAGGTGTTGGCATTGCCCGCATTGGAAATGACCGCCTGCGCGCGGCCGTTCTTGAGATTGGCCTGGGAGACCAGCACCGGGTTCCCCTTTACCTGGTTGGTGGTAAAGACCCCGGCCGCGGCCGCCGGGACCTCGGAAAAAATGAGGGAAAGATCGGTTTTCCCTGAAACCTTTAGCCCGCAGGCGATCCCCGCTGCCTGGAAACCTTTGGGGGCGGTGATACCGCCCTTTATCTTCTTCACTACGGATACACCCCGATCTGGCCCAGCCCGGTGGTCTCGTCCAGCGCAAAGAGCAGGTTCATGTTCTGCACCGCCTGGCCCGCCGCCCCCTTGACCAGATTGTCAATGGCCGAGGTCACGATCACCGCGTTGGTGTCCTGGTTGACCTCTACTCCGATATCGCAGAAATTGGTGTTGCAGACGTTCTTGGTGCAGGGCGTTGGATAAATGCGCACGAAAGGCCGCCCCGCGTAGAAGCCCTTATAGATCTTCATGAGCTCAGCGGTAGTGGCCGGCTGCTTGAGCTTGGCGTAGATCGTGGTCAGGATGCCGCGGTTCTGGGGAATGAGATGAGGAACAAAGGTCACCTTCATCTCCTTGCCCGCCACCTTGCTCAACTGGAACTCGATCTCCCCCATGTGGCGGTGGTTGGTCACGGCATAGGCCATGACCCCTTCATTGCGCTCACAGAAAAGGGTGGTAAGCTTAACTCCGCGGCCGGCCCCGGAAACACCGGACTTGGCGTCCACCATGACCGACTCCAGATCGATCATTTTTTCCTTGACCAGCGGGGCCGCGCCCAGGATGGCGGCGGTCGGATAACATCCCGGGTTGCCGACCAGCCGCGCTTTCTTGATCTGCGGCTTGTAAAGCTCGGGCAGGCCGAAGACCGCCTCCTTCAACACATCCTTGTCGCGGTGCTCGACCTTGTACCATTTCTTGAAGACCGATTCGTCGTCAAAGCGGTAGTCAGCGCCCAGGTCGATCACCTTGGCCCCGGCCTTGAGGATGCCGGGCACGTGGTCCAGGGCGATGCCGTGGGGCAGCGCCAGGAAGACCGCGTCCACCTTCTTGGAAAGTTTTTCCACCTGGTCCAGGGTCTGGCACTTCAGGTCGCAGATACAGGTCAGGTGCGGGAAAAGCTCGGAGATCTTTTTCCCCTTGTGCGCCTCCTCGGAGACCAGCCAGTTGACCTCCGTCTCCGGATGCCGCAGCAGCAACGCTATTAAGTTAACGCCGGCATAGCCGCCGGCGCCGATAACTCCCACTCTCACCATCAGTGAAACCTCCTTACTTCGAATTTATAAAGCTCGACCGGCTCGTCATCATTGATCCACGCCTTCCTGCGGCAGATGGCGATCTGCTCTGCCGCCGTATTGACCCCGGGCAGATCGGGAAGAAGCAGGCCGCTTCTGGTCCCGGACTTGACGATCACCCCGTATTTTTTGGCGTCCAGCTCCTTTTCTGACTTGACCGCTATTGGATCGGTCAGGACATCCACCGATATCTCCAGGTCCGCCAGCTCATCCGGCCGCACGGGCGGGAAGCGCGGATCCTGGGTGGAGGATTGGACCGCGTTGCGGATGACCTCTTTGGCAACGTTCTCCATGGTCGGGCCGAAAGTGCCGATACATCCCCTCAGCTTGCCCTGCCGGTGCAGGGACACAAAGACCCCGGCCTTATCCCTCATCTCGGGGGTCGGATCCGGGGGCGGATCGATCACCCTGCTTTCCCTGACGTAGGTCTCGATAGTCCTGCGGGCCAGCTGGACCAGCGGATGTTCGCTCATTACGTTTCAAAGGATGCGACCATATAGCCGACACCGAAGGGGCCTTCGTAGGAAAGCACTTCGTGCCTGACCTTTTGGCCATCCAGAGCTCCCAGCAGCACGGCGATGGACCAGAGCGCGTCCTGCCCCGCCTCCTCGGCCAGCGCGGGATCAAGATCCAGGATCCCTTTCACGTCGTAGTTCCTGACCAGCTCCACCAGTTTCTCGTCGAACTCCCTGCCGCGCGGGCTGTAGCCGGCGGGCGCGTCCGGCGTCAACCGGTGAGACATGTCAGCGGAAGCGATCACCGCGATCTTTCGGTCCAGGCGCCGGGCGGTTTCGGCCAGGGCCCGGCCGAACTCAAAAAGCCTGGGCAGCGGCATAAAGGCGATCGCCACCGGCAGGATCGGCTTCCTTATCCCGGTGGAATAAGGGAAATACAAGGGCACCAGCACGCCGTGGTCCAGCAGGGTTTCCGGACAGCTCGTGGCCAGATCGCTATGCTTGATCACGGCCAGGCCCAGTTCGGGGTCGCCCTTGAAGCTGAAGACCGGCTTGCTCATGCCAAAATTGCTGAAACTCCCCTCAAAAACATGGCCGGTGTATACCGGAACAGATGCCTGCCCCACCTGCCCATGGGGAGTAATGACCACCAGGGTGTCAAATTCCCGGCCCTTGAAGCGGCGGGAAACCTCTTCCAGCCCCTTTTTGCTCGCCTTGGCCTCGCTGATCCTTCCCTTGCCGATGTCCGGCACCAGGATGGGTGGATGCGGCATGATCGCCCCAAATACCGGATTGGACATATTTTCGCGTTCTCTCCTTAAAAAAAGTTTTTTTAAGTCTATCAATTTATGTTATAATAGTCAACTTGTTATGACCCTGAAGATAAGTATTTCTGGTGTTCGCGGCACCGTGCCTGATTCCCTGACCCCCGATATCTGCCTGGACTTCGCCCGGGCCTTCGGGAGCTTCGTAGCGGACAGGGGAACGGAGGCCGCTCCAAAAGTCGTGGTGGGGACGGACCCGCGCGCTTCCTCCGAGTTCATCAAAGGTATTGTCTTTTCCGGATTGCTGTCGACCGGCTGCCGCGTCATTGACCTGGGCGTCTGCCCCACCCCCACGGTGGGGATCATGGTCCGAAAGCTCAAGGCCGCCGGGGGAATGGTCATCACCGCTTCCCACAACCCGCTTCCCTGGAACGGATTGAAATTCATCCGCAATGACGGCATTTTCCTTAACTCGCAACAGGCGGCACGCCTTATCCGCATCTTTGAGAGGAAAAAGTTCACAAAAGGGATCAATGGAAGCCTGGTGATGAACCCTTGCGCGCTGGATGTCCATGTCAAAAGTATCCTGCGCCTGGTCAACGCCCGCGCCATCCGCCGCCAACGCTTCCGGGTGGCGGTGGACAGTTGCAACGGCGCCGCCTCGGTAATAAGCCTTAGGTTGCTCAAGGAACTGGGCTGCCGGGTGAAAAAAGTGAATTGCGACCTCTCCCGGCCCTTTCCTCACCCCCCCGAACCCGTGGCCGAGAACCTGAGCGAACTATCCGCACTCGTAAAAAGGAGCGGGGCTGACGTCGGCTTTGCCTTTGACTCGGACGCGGACCGCCTCGCCGTCATCTCTGAACACGGAAAAGCGATCGGCGAGGAAACGACCCTGGCGCTGGCAGTAAAGTTTGCGCTCGGCCATACTCCGAACAAGAAGATCGTGGTCACCAACCTTTCCACTACCCGGGCCATCGAGGACATCGCGGCCGCACAGGGCGGAAGAGTCATCCGCACACCCATTGGAGAGGTCCACGTGGCAGAACAGCTTAGAAAGGTCCAGGGCGCGATCGGCGGCGAGGGCAACGGCGGAGTGATCTATCCCAAGCTGGGGTTCAACCGTGACGCGCTTGTTGGCCTGGCCCTGATCCTCAACCTGATGGCCGATTCCGGCAAAAAGATATCCGAACTGGTTTCCGAGCTTCCCGCTTACCGCATGATAAAGAAAAAGTTCGAATGCCGGGACCGCAGCCAGGCAGAGGCTTTCATCCGCAAGGCGAAGAGAATCTTCAAGGAGAGCGACCTCATCCTGAGGGACGGGGTAAAGGCGGTGCTCCCCTCGGGCTGGGTGCACGTGCGCGCCTCGAACACCGAACCGGTCATCCGGGTGATCGCGGAAGCCGAAAAAGAGAAAGAAGCCAGAAGGTTAATCGACCAGGTCCTTAAGCCGCTCCACTAGCACGGACTTGGGCACGTCCAGGAACCGGGCCACCCTTGAGCTGTCATCATCCGATTTTTTCAGGACCAGGTGGTAAAGGTCCTTTTCGAACCTTCTTTTCGCTTCCTCCAGGGTCAGGTTCTCCGCCAGCCCTTCCTTGACCGAAGCCTGCGCCAGCCCCCGGATGCCCACCGGAAAGTGCTTGAGCTCCAGCTTTCCGCCCGGCGTACTGAGCACGGCCTCCTGAACAAGGCGCTCCATCTCCACGTAATTGCCGGGATAATCATGGCTGGCCAGCAGATCGAGCACCCCGGTGGAAACAAGGTCCACCGATTTATTATAGCGCTTGGAGTATTTCTTCAGATAAAGGTCCAGCAGAAAGGGGAGGTCTTCCCTGCGTTCGCGCAGGGCCGGGACCTCGACCAGGGCATGGTCCCGGATCCCCGAGGAGCCGCGGAAAACGAACTTGGGGATCGAAGCCTTGGCGTAAAAACCGAAGACCGCGCGCACGCTCTTGTCGATCTTGCCCTTGCGCTCCCTGAAGAAATTGAAGATCGCCTGAACGAAATGCTCGTCCAGGCCTTCGAGGTTGTCCAGGTAAAGGAGCCCCACCCGTTCCTTCTCGCTCTGCAGGGAGGTCCCTTCCGGCAGGGCCATGAACTCCTGCACCGAAGCCCAGAAATGCGGCTCCAGGGATTCCTTGCGGAAAGACGACATATCGAGCCGGACCATTCTGCGGTCGCGGTGCGGGGAATTGAAGTTGATGAATTCCGCCACCTTTTCCTTGGGGACGCCGCGTTCGCCGACCAGCAGGATGTCCCTGCCGCCCTCGATGGCCTGCTGGATATCGGAGAACATCTTGTAGATTCCGGCGCCTGTGCCGCGCAGCCACTCCAGCCCTTCGATCCAGCGCAGCTTGATCTCCTCGCGCGCGATATTCTTCGCCACTGCGATCTGCAGCTGCTCGGCATTGATGGGCTTGCGCAGGAACTCCGAGACCCCCAGCTTGGTGGCGGAGACCGCCAGCGGGATGCTGCCCGAAGCGGAAAGCATGATCGCCTTGGCCGGCGCCTGCAATTCCTTGAACACCTGGAGGCCGTCCCTGCCCTTGAGGTCAAAATCAATGATGATCAGGTCAGCGGATTTTTTGGCCAGGAATTTATCCGCGCCCTCGCCGTCCTTGACCCTTTCCAGGTCGTATTCCCTGCCCAACGCCTCCCTGATCGAGGCCTCGGTCTTATGGTCATCTTCTATCAATAGGATCGTTCTTTTCATGGATTAATAGTTTTGGGTTTAGACTTTTGAGTTTTGTGCTTAATTATACCAGCCCCTGACTGACCGGTAAAGTTATGATGAAGGTCGTCCCCTTGCCGGGCCGGCTCTCCACGTCAATGTATCCCTTGTGGCCGTCCACGATGCTGTGGGTGATGGTCAGCCCCAGGCCGGTCCCGCCGTACTTGGTAGTGAAGAACGGGTCGAAAAGCTTCTTGAGCTTGTCCTCGGGTATGCCGTGGCCGCTGTCCGAGACCTGGACCTTGACGTTCTTGAGCGCGTCGTCCACACGCTTGCCCGGCATGGTCACGACCTTGAGCTCGCCGCCGCCGGGCATGGCCTGGATGGCGTTCAGGATCAGGTTCGAGAACACCTGAGAGATCTGCCCCTTGTCCACTTCTATCTCCGGGATATCGGCGAACCCGGTCCTGATCCGGACCTGCGCCGCCTCCGCCTGGTCCTTGAAGTATTTCAGGTTATCCTCCAGGATGTCATGGATATCGGCCTTCTCAAAGGTAGGGGCGGTGGCGCGGGCAAAGCCCAGCAGGCTTTCCACGATCCGGTCAATGCGGTCGATCTCCCGCGGCAGTATCTCCTGGAGCTTCTTGCGGTATCCAGCGTCGTCGAACTTCTTGGGGAGGAGCTGGGAAAGGACCTTCATCGAGGAAAGCGGGTTCTTGATCTCATGCGCCATGCCCGCCGCCATGGTGGCCAGGGCGGAAAGCTTGTCCGCGCGCCGCACCTTGTCCTCAAGCTCCTTGACCTCGGTCAGGTCCTGGATGGTGAGCAGGGCGCCGATCTTCTTCCCATGATGATCGCGCAGGATGGTGGAAGAAAAGGACACGGGAACAAAGCCCCTTTCGGGAGAGGCGATGCTCGATTCAAAGTTCACGTAGCAGCGGTCCCGAAGCGAGCTCTGCACCACCTTGGTGATCTCGCCTTTTTTACCCCACAGCTCCTCGCAGCTTTTGCCCAGGACCTCGGAGACCTTGCGGCCCGTGATCCTTTCCGCCATGGCGTTGTAGGTCACGATCCTGCCCTTGTTGTCGACGGTCAGCACCCCGTTGATCATGGACTGCAGGATCTCCTCGCTGTAATCCTTCATGTTCACGACCTCGGCGTAGAGGCGCGCGTTGTCCAGCGCCAGGGCGGTCTGGTTGGCCAGGGTGCTCAACAGGCCGATGTCCTCGGTGGTAAAAAGATCGCCCGAGAGCTTGTTGCCCAATGCGATGATGCCGATCAGCTCATCCTTGGAAATGATAGGGACCCAGATGGAGATCCCAAGCCTTTCCATCTCATCCCTGACCTCCCCTAGACTGCGCCGCCTGACCTCCCCCTCCCGGCCCAGCGCCGCCTGCCGGGCGATCTCGCCCTCGATCTCGTCCCGCACCAGGATGTCCCGGGCCCCGGAAAGCCAGCTGACAATCGGGCTGACGGTGTCGATCTCAATGCGTTTGTAGCGCGGCAGGGAAAGCGCCACGGAGCGGAAATGCTCCTTTTCCCTTTCCAGGAGCAGGAAAGATATCTCGGAAACTTTCATGGTGTCGATAAAGGAGGACACGATAAGCCGCGTCAGCTCCTCCAGGCGGATGACCGCCGCGATCTTGGTGCTGATCTCCCTGAGCGTCTTCTGGTAATCGTAGCGACCGCGGAAAAAGAGGCGGTCGGTCACGCTCTGGAACCACTTCACCAGCGGCTGATAAAGCACCGCGATCAGCAGGGCGGCGCCGGCGGTGATCAAGAGCGATGTATAGCCCAGGATCTTACGGAAAAAGGTCTCGGAAATGATGACCGCCGTGGCATAAAGCGCCATGATCAGCACCGTGGCCACCCCGTAGACCGTACTGCGCTGAATGACCACCTCAATGCTCATCAGCCGGTGTTTGACGATGGCATAGGATATGAGAGCGACCGCAATGATGGTGAAGGAAGGCCCGATGCCCGCCAGCTCCGACCGGCCGAAATAGGGAAGGAGCAGGTTGGTGATGACCGGGAAGATCGTTCCCAGGAAGAATCCCAGAAAGATATAGCCGACCTGGAGCCGGCTCACGCCGGTATATGAATAGTACTTTCTTACCAGCCTCAGGAACGCGTGCGCGGTGAGCACAACGAAATAAACGATGAAGAGCGCGAAGGCAGGCCCGGGCACCATCTCAAAATGTCCGGCCCTGACCAACACATCCCTTACCACCAGGTTCGCCAGAGAGAGCGCGGCAAAGAGGGTGGTCATCACGAACCAGAAGCATCCCGGATAGAATTTAAGCGGCCGGTCTTCCTTGGGGAAGAAATGAGTAAAGAACAAAAAGAGCATGGGAATGTAAATAGAGGAAGCGGCCGCCACCTTGCTCCATAGAAAAGCATCAAAGATGGAGCGTGACTCGGCGTAATTGAAAACGGCCGTGTTCCAAAAAGCAACCGCAAAAGCGATAAAGGCGAACGAGATATTGACCTTGCTTCTTCGGTTATTGAAATAAACTATGAATCCCAGCGTCAGATTGCCCAGGCCGGTGTAAAAAGGGAGCAGCACCTTAAAATTATTGGTGAGGACCAAAAAGATGGTCCCCGCTGCCCCGGCAACGGAGATCAAAAAAAATATTACTCGCGAGAAATAGGTCTCGGCCTCTTTAAAGTTCGGAAGGCGCACCATTGATCATTGAATTATAGGGTTTATCGGGGCGCGAGTCAATTTATGGAAGGCTTTCTGACGATCAAGAGCCAGGCCTGGTCGGCGTAAACCGGTTCGCAGGCCACGATCTCAAAACCGCCCGACCGGTAGAAATCAGCCAGTTCATCCTTCTCATAAAAATGCCAGTCCCCGACCACCGCCTTGAGCTCCGCGATCTTCCCGAAGATTATGGCGATGATCGCCAGCGGCAGTTTTTTGAGGTTCTCGATCACGGTGCGCTCCTCTTTGCGCTGCCTGGCCTCCGCCTTGAGGACCTTGAAGAACTTGGCCCCCCTGCGGGGGGTCACGATGGCCAGCATGCCTCCGGGCTGCAGCACACGGAAGCGTTCGGCGCGGGCGATCTCCCGGTTCCGCAAGTATCCCTCCACCAGGATGCTGCCGATCCGGGAGAAGCTTTCATTCCTGAAGGGTATGCCCTGATTAAGATCGTGGCGCACAAAATCGGCTTGCGGCGCGGCGGCCCAGGCCGCCTTGATCATTC
>Ga0209536_100015870_pt1 | contig 10727 bp, 6 predicted proteins | sample DeeMarSeWOR28_12_FD_187461 | JGI IMG/M metagenome (GOLD analysis project Ga0209536, IMG submission 187461) | Marine sediment microbial communities from White Oak River estuary, North Carolina - WOR-2-8_12 (SPAdes) (version 2) | ecosystem: Environmental > Aquatic > Marine > Intertidal zone >...
CCAAATAAGCAATGATACCAACAAACAAACCAGCTGCTGTGGTAAGCATCGCTTCATAAATTCCTCCGGAAAGCAATTTCGGGCTCACAGCACCTTCCTCCTGCGCGATGGCGATAAATGCACGGATCATACCAGTTACTGTCCCTAAGAATCCAATCATCGGTGCCGCTCCTGAAATGGTTGCTAAAAGTGAAAGGTTTTTTTCCAGGTTGTATATCTCGATCTTACCGACATTCTCAATAGAGACCTCGATGTTTTTCAACGGGCTACCAATTCGGCTTAAACCTTTGCCAATCATCCGGGCAATTGGTGTATCACTTTGTTTGCATAGTAATTTTGCTCCGCTTAAATCTCCTTCTGCTACCAATTTCTTAATGTTGTCCATAAAGCCCATCGGAGTTTTTGTCGCTCTACCTATGGTTCTTATCCGTTCAACATATATATAAACGGCAACAATTGACAACAAAAAAATGGGGATCATCATGTAACCCCCTTGAAATAGTAAATTAATTAATGCCATTGAGTCCTGACCGGTAGCAACATTGAGGGTGTCGGCCGGTGAGGACGTAATAATCTGAAGTATCTCCATCTATTAATATCGAATTACCCAAACATCTTCTCCAAGTGTGCTCTTCAACTGCTCAGCCCTCAGTGCTGCATCATTGAGGGACACAAAATCAGCAACGGACAATCTGTGGAATTTTCGGTTTCCCCTTGGGGCAAGTATATTGCACATCATGCCCTGTTTTGCCAATTTATTTCCATAATCTCGTACCAGATCTTTATCTATTGAGCTGGCAACAATAACATGATAACGTCCGGTAGGTTCATTTATTTCAAAAACTCCAGCTTGTCTTACTGGTTCTGGCTTACGTTCTGGTTCGACTTTTACAGGTTCTGGTTCTGGCTCTTTGACAGGTTGCTGAATCACAGGTTGTTGAATTGTTTGTATTGGTTCCTGCGTATCTCTGTTCAACCACCAAAAAACCCCGATAATGATAGCGATGAGAATAAATACAGCAAATATGATCCACCCAACCGGATATTTCTTCTGCCCATATTCCTCTTCATAATACGAGGACCGATATTCATCTCCTCCAGCATTGACCTCATCAGTTTCATCATTTAAGGCATAATTTTGATCGAATTCATCAGTGGTTGCCGAATATTCTTCAGTTGAATCAGCATAATCAAATGCCTCATCTTCTTTTTTATCTTCCCAGTTTTCTTCATAAGGTTTACCTAAATCCTCAGTTGGTTCATCGGATTTTTCTATTTCAGGCAATCCAAAATCATCAGCATCTTCTTCTTCTTTTTTTGATTTAGGATTCTTTTCATCATCCTCGTTATATAGTTCTTTACCTTCCATGTAATAAAAGTTTTGGTAAAACGGCAGTAAACAATAATAATTTAGTAAATGTATAATAAAAATATTGCAGGTTCAAAGCAAATAGTTAATTGTTTAACCGTATTTTCAACAAAGACCTACTATTTTTCATAAATTTTCAATAACCCAATTAAAAACTTATAGAAAAACCAACCATGGCTAATAAACCTCTTGTAGGATATCGATAATAAAGCTGATAATTATTATTTAACAGGTTATTTACACTTACAAATACACTATAACGTTCAGATAAAATATAATCAACTTTCAGATTAAGATCTGCGGCTCCACCCAGTTTACCAGAAGTAACCGGAACCGTTCGGAGATCAGGAGCTTCAATTCCGGACAAGACAAAAAAGTCAGTGGTAAACTTGACTTTATCAAAGAAATTATACCAGAATGAGGCATCAAATTCGAATTTCGGCTTATGCCAGGCTTTTTCCAGATCTCCTGTACCGTATGCATTAAACCTGGTCGAAAGAGTTGCTCCAACTGTATTATCCCTAAAGTAAGATAGAGAGGCAATCCCCTGAAATAGAGTAGTATTGCCCCCATCATATAAAATGTTAAACTTGTTAAATTCCAACGGATCATTTACATAAAAATACATGTTCTTATATATCGCTGAACGAATACCCACATCAAATGCCAGATATTGGATAATATTTCCTTTTAATCCGAATTGAAGGTCCAGGTTCTTATTGGTATGACCGACAGGCAGGTCACCTTTTACATATGGATTTTCAGTGGCGATACGCTTAAAAGTAACTTCTTCAACATCGCCATCAAGTCTTCCATAAGCGGTGAAATTATCTGTTATATCATAATCTACCTGAATGGATGGGTATATTTGGGTGTTGTTATTATGGTTTAAGGTATCATTGTGATTAACTATTTTCATTCCAACATCGACGCTCAGCCCAAAATTGGTATAGACAAACGAAGGATAAACCCTGACCAATGACCGACTTATTTTATCCGGATTTTTATAGGAAGCCAAAAGAAAATCCAATCCGAATTTTGCCTGCATGTTTTCATTGATCATATATTTTCCTGAAAGCCCCGTTTTGAATCCCAATTCGCTGGCATTGAAATTATCAGCTATATGATGCAGTTTTCCATTGATTCCATACTGAATTGGATTCTCTACATCACTGCTTTTTATTTCAAACCCGAGATTTATTTGATCAAATACCTGTTTTATTGTATCCTTACTCACTTCAATACCATCATCATACCCATAAAAATGATATCCATCTCGATTATATGATAGGTCACCTCCTATACTGGCTTGTCCTCCCATATATTTACCAAAAAGATCGATTGCACTGTGACTATCGCCTGAATTATCTTTATCAACCGGTCCGTTTCTGGAAGAAAGATGATAAAATTTTATTCCATAATTACTGGTCTTATTCACACCACTATTCAACCCTGCCTCAAGATATGGTGTAAAAAAATTCCCAAATCCTATATTGAAATAACTGCCAGGTTTTGTAGTAACCCGTTGGTCCTCTTTGAGCTTAAGTACGCGCAACCTGGTTCGTATATCATTTAGCTGAGGCGTATAATCTTTAAATGTATATTCAAGAGGTTCAGTTTCACTTGCATTTGTTTCATCAGGAGGAACTTTTTGAAAAATACGTTGAGCAGAAGGCAAAGAAATTTCCAATTCCTTATTGATCAGGAATTCTCCTTCGACAACTTCTCCCTCCTCGTTAATAAACTCTTCCTCCTGGGCAGAGACAGGTAGTATACTAAAAAACAGAAAAACAATTATGATATATTTCTTTAACAAAGTATGCATAAAATTACCTGTTTTGAACATCCTCAACTTCCAATGTATCCAATTCCGTTTTTTCCAATTCTTCTGCCTTTTCCTGTAAAACAAGAAGTTTTACCTGAGCTTCATCTACAACCTCTTCAATTGGCGAATTATCTACTACTGACTGAAGAGTAGCTTTAGCCTGGAAATCCTCCCCCATGGCCATGTAATTATCAGCTATCATTATAAAAGACTTTCCAAGCCATTTCTCATAAATGGAGAAATTACTATTCAGTTGAAATAGTCTATCAATGGATTCCTGGTATAAATCATTGTCATACAATAATTTGGCGATCAGATAAAGCGCCTCCGCTCCATTTTCATCCTTGGCAATTTCCACGGTTTGTTCCAGGTAATCTCTTCCCTGAGTCTTATCTCCTTTTGCCAGGGAAGCTTTACCCATCATTAATAAAGCTTCATTTTTCGCATTTAGCGTGACCTGTCCTTTTTCAAGAATTAATTCACCATATTTAATTGCATTATCATAATTATTCGTATTGTAATACGAACTCATTAAACCGCTCCAGGCAGTCAATTCATCTTTTTTGGTGGATGCGATTTTTTCCAGCTGCTTAAAATAATCAATAGATTTTTCGTAATTATTTAGTGATAGTTCCAGCTCAGCTATCCTTTGGATGACTCTGTTGTATCGGTTAAATGAAATCTCATGTGCGATACTGTAATAATTTTCCAAAGCATGCTCAGGATCATTGATTCTATAGTATGCATCAGCAATAAGATATTTAGCTTCTGTAATTTGCCTGCTGCCCGGGTATGTATTTACAAACCGCTCCAGACTTACAATGGCCTCGTTGTATTGTTGATTGAAATACTGTGATTTTGCGGCTTCGAATTCAATACTTTCCAACTGATTGCTTTGCGGATTTGCATTTCGATATAACGTCATGTAGCTATCAAATTCACTTGAATTACCTGTTTTTTGTAATACTTCCTGAAGTCCTAATAAGGCATTATTGGCCACTTCATTTGTCGGATAATTTTCCAGGATCATTTTATAATCCAATTCTGCCGATTTAAGATTCCCAATATTTGTTGCAGCTATTGCACGGCTTTGTAAGGCATACGGCACATAATTACTTTCACCGTAATCATTTATGAGCCTTGCGAACAGATTAATGGCATAGGTATACGATCCTTTTTCGAAATTGAATTGAGCCTTCTGATAAAGTGCATTTGGTAAATGCCTGGAATTTGGATATTCATTTAATACAACATCAAAACTCTTGTTTGCTGCTTCGATATTATCCATTATTCCATAGATCACCCCTTTCCTGAAATAGGCATAATCTGCCGATTGTCTATCCAGACCAATTACCTGGTCAAAGACAGCCAATGATTTCTGGTATTCTTTCGTGGCATAGTAACAATCGCCTAACCGCACCAGCGCGTCCCGGTATTTCACGTTTTCAATTTCCAAGGATGTTTGTTCGGTATAATATTTAAAATGATCCAGGGCTTTTGGATACTCTTTTAAATTGAAATATGCATATCCAATGCCATACCGAGAATCCAGGTATTCCGGAGAGCTCCTTTGGTCATCAGCTCTAAATACGGCTGCATAGGATGCCACAGCTTCTTCGTATTTCAATCCTACTGAATACGCTTCCCCTTTCCAGTAATTCGCTTTTATTACAAAATTTTTTACCAGGGGTTGCTGAAGTGATTTATCAAAAAGTTGCACCGCCTGATAAAAATTTCCATTATTAAAAAGTTCTGTCCCTTTAAAAAACGCAATTTGCTGGTATGCCCGGTTGATCCGTGCACTTCTGAATTTCATGCTTTCGATATGCTGAAGCGCTTTATCATAATTTTTTGAATTCAAATAAGCCTCAGTAAGAATTTCATCTATATTTTCTACCCGTTCACTGCCGGGATACTTGCTTTTATATTCATTAATGGAGTTAATGGCTTCATCAAAATTTTCGATGTCCAGATTCAATTTGGCATACTGAAATAACGATTCCTCTTCAAGTTTCTCATCATAGGCATTATCTTTAGCTACCTTAAAGGCAGATAATGCATAGTTTTTATTATCCGTTTTGATATATAGGTTACCCAGGTAATACGATGCAATAAAACCCAGTGTATCACTCTTCAATGCCACCTGCTTAAAACTTTCTATAGCCTGCTCCGGATGATTGGATTGCATCTGAACATAAGCGATCCTGAACAATAGGTCGCGGTCCGTACTGCCTTTTTTACTGGCTAAATAAACATCATAATACTTTGAAGCATTGGCATAGTCCTTTTTCTGAAAATAAGTCTCTCCCAGGTATAAGTTGATTTCAGATTTATCGCGAACATCATTTTTATTTAAGGCAGCTAATCCATAGGTGATCAGCTCATCATACCTTTTTTGTTTATAATATACTTTAACAAGCATTGATGGGATTACAGGAGCATATGCGGCGTTTTTTTCTGCCCGTGTAAAATCATAGAAGGCACGATCATATTCTCCCTTTTCAAAATTGATATAACCCGAATAGTAGCTGGCCGGATATTGATATTTATTTTCATCCCGCTTTAACTCATCAAACATTTCATAAGCCCGGTCGAAATTTTGCTGGGTAAAATAGGAGTAGCCCAGCTTGAATTTTGCATCGTACTGAAGGTCCTTACCCAGCTTGGGCATATAGAGTTTTTCAAAATACTCGATGGCGAGTTTATAATTTTTCTCATTGTATTTAAGATTGCCTAGTTCATAATAGGCAAGAGCAGCTTTTGTGTGATTAGGATATGTATCGATAAATTCTTCAATCAAAGCTTCCCCATCCTGGTTTTTTAACTGAAGTGCACAATACGCGATAAAATATTCCGCATCCGCAAGTTTAATTGGATCATTTCCTTGTGACAAATAGGTTTCAAAAGATTTACTGGCACCGAGATATTTTCCCTGATTAAGTAGCTCCAAACCATTTCTATATGGAGTATCATTGGAAGTAAAATTAAGGGATGATTGTCCCAGTGTTGAAATTATAGAGATAAGAAAAATGGAAAGGCTAAGAAAAAGTGCTCGCATATATTATAGTCATCTGAATAGAAAACTGCATTTCATTATCAAAATTGTCTTTCACAAAAATAATTTTATTGTGAGAAGATGCATGTTTTTTTGCTAAAAAAGAATAAAATACCATATAGAAATTCCCTGAGATGGTCAATGCATTATTTTAAATATCAACTCTTTGAGTATCTGTCCATCCGGGAGGTTTGATGCATTCACTCCTTTACTTTGAAGATCTGCGTGCCTCAAGTCATGGATTACTCCTACTACTTTTTGAACCGGATAATTTTTCATGGCTGCCATATAATCTCTGATAAAAAACCGGTTTATTTTCAACACCCTGGCAAGATTTCCATCCGATTTATCTGTCGCGGAATGACCCAATAACAGTTTAGAAAAAAAAGAATAAAGCAATGAAATAATGGGTATAACAGGATTATTTTTAGGATTAGCCTCGAAATAATTAATGATTTTATTAGCCTTCATGATTTCTTTGTACGCCACTGCTTTTTGTAATTCAAAAGCATTGTATTCCTTACTTATCCCTATATACTTCTGGATATGATGATCATTAATTTCTATTTTTTCCTTGAAATTGATCAACATTTTGTCAATTTCATTGGATAATCGTTCCAGGTTATTTCCGATAAATTCAGCCAGCATAAAGACGCTTTTATCCGTAATCTTGAATTCCTTCTGGCTAAAGTACCCTCTGATCCACTCCGGGATTTGATTTTCGTACAATTTACCGGAGGTGAGTAAGACTGCATGCTTCTCCAACGACTTGTATAGTGCTTTTCGCTGATCCAGCTTTTTATGTTTATAGCAAAAAACCAAAATAGTAGATGGTAATGGATGCTCTAGATAATGTAGTAATGGTTTCTCTCCTGCTTCTTTGCCCAGGTCGGGAATATTTTGAGCTTCCTTTACGATCACTACCTGCCGGTCAGACATCATAGGAAATCTTTTGGCATTGCCCAAGATATCATTTACCCCTACATCCTTTCCATAAAGGATGATCTGATTAAATCCTTTTGCTGAAGCGTCAAGGGCATTTTGCTCAATATAATTGGAAATAAGATCAATATAATAAGGTTCTTCTCCCTGCAGGAAGTATATCGGTGCATATTGGCCACCCTTAAGATTTTTTATGATCTGTAAAGCTTCCTTCATTCTTCTTCGGGCTGGTAATAACTGTAATACTCCGTAATAATGCCTCCTTCACTTCCTGCCCGATTCTTATATTGAAGGCTTACAAATTGAGATGTGATGCTCGTTACGAAAATGGATTCTTTCTTTTTATTTATTTCAAAAACAAGTGTATCTGACCGGTCATTTTTAATAAAGGGTGCCTTAGCGTACCAGGTTCCAATGTATAGAACGCCATCGCCCAATGTTTCACAAAACGAAGGATCTTCCTTGCATAATGCTGTATCGGATTTACAAAAATCCGGGAATTGAACGCAGAAATCAAGACTATCGCAAACCAATGGATTATAGGCATAAAGCAGAGGTTTAGGTTGCCCAATGCTCCCCTGAATAAAAATTAGATAATTATCCATACCACAATCATCAGGTACCACTTCTACGCCACCTTCCTCCTTTGATACCCTTTCCCAAACCTTTACATCATGGGCAGCAAGTAAATATTCCAATTCTTTTTGGGTAAAACCATCAAACTCCTTAACCTTATCCTTACATGAAAAAATCAGGATTATTAAAAATATTATGAATGCATGGTGACGCATATACTATAATTATTGATTTTACTCAATCTAACGTGATACGAATTAAAAAATTGAATTGTGAGAAAATAGGTTAAATCCAATCGACCTGATTTTTATTGGATGATAACTCCTTCAGCTATAAATGTCAGTTCCTCTTGAGGTTCATTAATTGCATTTATTTCAGCTTCCGATTTTCCTGCATCTTTTGCCAGATGCTTTAATTCATCAACACTTATAATTTCCTTTTGAGCCTCTCCCTGCATTATAGCCGTTTTTCCAGCTGAATTTTTTGGCACAAAAAATCCATAGTCTTTAAATTTTACTCTCAATTGCTGATTATCCCCAAGATCAATGGTCATCCAGCAACCTTTTGCCTGGCATACTTCAATGATCCTGCCTTGAAGTTTGATGTCCAGTGGTCCATCACTACTCACCTTCTGTGGTAGCATTTTTGCCGAAATCGCTCCATCTGTTGTAATGCTCTTACCAAATGACCCTGTTTCTTTTTGATTTTCCTGACCTAACAGAATATATCCTGAGAATACTATTAGTGTTGTAAATAAAAAATATTTCATTTTGTTGATATTAATTCAAAAACTCATCAAACATCAAACTTACATAGTACAATCCTCCGATCTGGGAACTGCCAAAACTGGTTGTATAATAATTATTGAGGACATTGGAACCTCCAATCTTTATAATTGATCTTATTTTGGGAATTTTCACCGCAACGTTTGCATCCAATGTGCCAAAGGCAGGAATTTCAGCTACGCCAAAATTTGATTCCCAGATAAATTCATTCTGCCACCTGTAATTAAAGTGGAAACCTAAGTTTTTAAGGATATTCCTGTTACCAAAACCAATATTGAAACGGTAATCCGGTGTATTGTAACGCGTTTGTCTGCCCGGATCCGTGGAGGAATCATCCAACTTATTATATGCCAGATTCCCGCGCAGATAATATCCCTTCATCAGGTTAAGATCTGCCCCAATTGCCCATCCATATGACGATACCTTGTCTTCTGTACTGATTGTGGTCTGAAATCGATTTTCTTCAGGCGTGAACGGATTTTGAGCCAGCAATTGGATTCCTAAAAAACCTTTATACTCATTTCTGTAAACGTAGGCATCCAGAAACAACATCCTATGGAAATTCAATCCTTTATAACCCAATTCCATAGCTTTCACCTTTTCAGGTCTGAAGGCAGGAATAACAAACGGGCCATCGTCAATAATCGGCTCATCTGTAATGGGATTGGTGCCTGAGAGAGGATAGACAGGATTTGTATTAAAACCATATTTATCCTGTAATTCGGGTAATCCCCCAATAGCACGATAATATCCAATATCAAAATCAGTCCATTGGTCTGCTGTAGAGGGGAATCTAAAAGCTGTCTGATATGAAGCTCTAATATTATGTTCTTTTTTGGGATCAAGTGAATAGATCATTGAAAAGCGGGGCGTGAATTCTCCATCAAAATTTTCGTGCTTGTCGTATCTTCCTGATAGGGCAGCTTTGAATCGCTCATTCCAGAATGCTTTTGAAAATTGTGCATAAGCTCCAATAATATAAAAGGTAATTGGCTTCCCCGGTTCATCAGCAAAAACAGTTCCCTTACTATCGATCCAGTAATGCCTATAACTTGCTCCCAGAACCAGTTCGATAATTTTTATTCTGTTTGAAAGATTGATCATCCCCTCTGTATGCCAAAGTTTACTCTGATCTGTGACCCCAGCACCTCCATCTGTCACTGGTTTTTTGATGATATCCTGGTATAATGTATTGAATTCTTCCGTATTTGGAAGTGGTAGAGCTGGAAGACCATCTGCAAATACATTTCCATATTTGTCCCTGTTATCTGCGATCATTCTGCCAAATTCGTGTGCATCGTCCTCATCTCCCCCTAACAAGACGGTTTGTGCAAAAGCACCAATATATTCTTCATACCAAACTTCACTAGGTTTCCAGGCTTCGCTGAGTCGTAGTGCTGCACCGCCCAGGTCGTAGGAATCACCGGCGTCTTCTATTACAGCCCACGTCCTGATAAAAAACTCCGGGCTTTTAATTTCCAATTTCCCAAACCCAATTTCGAAATCCTGTATGGCAAACCGGTTTGTAGTAGAATACAAACTGTTACCTCTATTATAATTAGCCTGTGCAATTGCCTCAAGGTTATCATTAAATCTGTAATGCAGCGCACCACTAAATTTCATATTAGTAGTCGTGTAATTTGCAAGATCTTTTTCTTTCCAACCGGTTCGGGAGACTATCTGATCAGGAAAAGCATTATCCACCTGATTATAAAGCGCTTCATATTCAGGAGTACCCGGTTGAATTCCCTGGCTTTCTGCGATGCCAGCGACGACATTGGGGACAACATCCTTTAGATTTACAGGCACAACAATATCATCTCCATAAACATTTACTCCATCATATCCAGGATTTGTTTCGCGTGAAAGGAGAGGATCTTCAATATTATTTCGATCCCGAAGATCTGCTGCATTCCAGTCTATTGCCTTTAGATAATTACCAGTTATTTTAAAGGCAAATTTATCTTTAAAGGACTTTGCATAACGTAAACTCACATCGAACATCGGAGAAATGTCTTGTTCATAAGGTGCGTTTACATGCATGACCCCTGTTTGAGCCACAAAGCTCAACCCCTGATACTCAAATGGATTTTTACTCGTCATCAGCAATGTGCCATTCATGCCACCCGGTCCGTAAAGCGCAGAAGAAGCTCCTACTAATAATTCTACACTTTC
>Ga0209536_100015871_pt1 | contig 10726 bp, 8 predicted proteins | sample DeeMarSeWOR28_12_FD_187461 | JGI IMG/M metagenome (GOLD analysis project Ga0209536, IMG submission 187461) | Marine sediment microbial communities from White Oak River estuary, North Carolina - WOR-2-8_12 (SPAdes) (version 2) | ecosystem: Environmental > Aquatic > Marine > Intertidal zone >...
GGACCAGGCCCGATACCGACCAGTTTCATTATATCATTGCCGTCAACCCTTAGGTCGTTAACATGAAGCGCATTCTCTTCATCAAGCACCTTTTTGATCCTGCTTTTAAGCTCTTTCAGATATTCGTCTCCTATCTCCCTCTCCATTGCGGCAACATCTGCCTGTCTTAAAATAAAGAGATCTTCAAGATTTTCCACTCCAACTCTTCTCATAAAACGCCTCACAGCCGAATCAGACCAGTTGCTCTCATAGTTGAACATGTGATTCTTTGTTAAGTTCATTACATACTTGATGTCTGCATTGCTGAACTTCAGTCTTTTCAGGATATTTTCTATCATTTCCGCGCCCATCTGGTCGTGGTTGTAGAATGTCATCTCTTTTTTGCATCTTGGTTTTGCTATATCGTGTAGAAGGCAAGCGAGCCTAAGTAATGGTTTTTCCTTCGGAGCCTCATCGCATGAATGAATGCTGTGCTCATACACGTCGTATTTATGGAAAGGCTTTGGCTGTTCGCAGCCTATTCCTTCTTCAAGTTCCGGAATGATAAGCTTTAAAAGTCCTGTCTGTTTCATATATTCGATGCCGACCGAAGGTTTTTCTGCTGCCATCATTTTCATGAGCTCATCGTGGATCCGCTCAGGAGCTACCATTTTTGTTTTGTTAAGGGTTTCTGGGATCGCTTCAAGGGTATCTTCTTCGATCTTAAAGTTGAGCTTTGCGGCAAAACGGCATGCCCGGACGGACCGGAGCCCGTCTTCGTTGAATCTTTCGTAAGGATTCCCCACTGCGCGTATCAATTTCTTCTTTAGGTCGGCTTCCCCTTCAAAAATATCTATGAATTCCTTTGAAAGAGGGTTGTAGGCCATTGCATTAACCGTAAAATCGCGCCGGGAAAGATCTTCGTTAATGGTTTTTGAAAAAGTTACCTTATCCGGGTGTCTTCCGTCAGTATATTTTTCATCCGAACGGAAAGTCGTGACTTCGTACTGTCCGTCATCAAGGATTATCGTGACAGTGCCGAAATCAATGCCTGTTGGAACCACCTTTTTAAATAGTTTTTGGCTGACTTCGGGCCTTGCTGAAGTTGTGATGTCGAATTCCTTGGGCTTTTTTTTAAGCAAAAGGTCCCTAACGCAGCCTCCGACAAGATAAGCCTTCTGGCTGCTGTTTCCCAGCACTTCCAGTATATATAATGCTCCTTTTGGGAATGATTTTTTGTTGAATTTAGTCAACATTTCAATAAAAGTTTACACGAGAGAGGGGGCAAAGTAAAGAAAGAAAAAAGAGGCAAATCTGGTTGACTTGCCTCTTTTGATAAAAAATAGACTTAATAGATTATGGGGTAAAGTAGACAATTTTAAGCGCCGGCCTGTAATTTGCATTAGTGTATTCTCTTGAATAGAAATTAAAACTATTGTCATTAGTTATTATCATGCCAAAATTGTTATTTGGATTGTTTATCCAGTCTTTAACAGTGTTAGTATCTAATGGAAAGTCATAAGGGCGAACTTGATTAACTACAACATAGGATATTTGATTTGCAAAGTCTCCGCCTGGGCTGGTCCATTGAGTGCTTGCTTCTGCTGATATCCAATTTACCACTGTTTCATCCCAATCTTTATCGAGACACTTTATATATACAGGTCCGGGCACTTGAGAGCTTACATATAATGTCAGTATGGCTGAGAAGACTTCAACAGTCGGAGTAATACTTGATAGATCAAATTTTATTAAGCCTCTATCTGTTGTGCTATCTACAACTATTTCCTGGGTTGCCCCATAGTTTGTCAATGGGTTTGTTGAAGATATATATGAATCCCTTGTCCCATTATAAGCGCTTGTTGGATATGCTCCATCCTTAAAAACAATAAACCCTTCTGCTGAAGGTCCTGCCGGTCCCTGTGGCCCTGCCGGTCCTTCTGGTCCTTGACCGCAGCCGTAGATGCTCAAGATACCGAAAGCGAGAAGAAGAACCAAAGAAACAAAATACTTTTTCATGAGACACCTCCAATACTAATTGGGGATGCGGAATCTACGTAAATTTTAGCTGATTTATGAGCGATGTCAATGATATTTTTGTTTGTGGGAGAAGGAGAGGAAATAAAGACAAGACCCCATGACACGTAGACCCCAAGACTCCAAGACTAAAATGCAAATCGGCATGTTATTATTGAGAGGGGGGAACATTCTGAATGGCTTCTCTTGCTTTCTGATTTTCCTCTTCAGTATTAATATGTTTTGGATCTATAGAAAAGCCAAAAAGACTTAATTCTAAATTTAAGGACCTGATTTTTTTGGGAGAAATATACTTGTTAAAGATATTGTTAAATTGATTGAAAAACTTATTTTTTGCATCATTATTGGGAAATATTGTGTCGGCGAAAATAGAATTTTTGTAGCCAAAAAGTATGTTGATTTTATCGGCCAGATTTCCTAATGCTTCCGTGCTCGGGATCGTCTCTTTATGTGCAAGGAAATATTCGAGAGAAGATAAAATAGCTCGGATCTCCAATATTATCATTTCAAATATGTAAACAAAAGTATGTTTGTATACTTCGTTTGTGAAGATGGTTGAGGAAAGGGCATAAAGCTCATCAACGATGCTTTGTTTTGTTCCATTAAGACAATCTTCTGCATGTTTGAGTTCATGAATAAGAGTACAGGTTATTAATGCTTTTGGAGCGGTTTTTAATTTTTCATGTATCACCATTAATACCGCTGTGTCACTTTCATTTTTTGGGGGAGAATCAACGAATTCGCCGTTTTCGTTCAGTTTCCCGTAAAGAATGTAGGCAACTTCACTTCCTGTTACCCCTCCTGTTACCCCGGATTTTCTGATAGATGCTCTTGTTGAGAGTGAAATAGCCTTATCATTCACCGCTTCGTTAAAATACATTGCAGAGAACTTGCCGTCTGACGAAACAAATCTGCCCTTGCTATTGATCGCAGAGATAAATTCATCAACAGTCGGAACAGTAGCTGCAGCAGTTTTCTTCTCCTCTTTTTTAAGAGAAGCTTTAGCATTGTCTGCCTGTGCTAATTGTATTGAAACCGGATAAACCATAAACATCCTCCTTATTGTTATCGACAAAGATCGGGATAAATCCCATTTAAATTACAGGCCCAAAGATGCAAAGACACAGAAACACGAATGTAAATTAATGTGTCTTTGAGTCTATGTGTCTATGGGTCTTTTGCTTGGACAAACCAAAAAAATTGTGTATAATTTTTACTAGGCGGCGAATTTCCGTTGCGATTCTTCGTCCCCCGACGTTCCGTCGGGGTCCTCAGAATGACAGAAGGAAATAAAGGCATGGCAGAACAAAAGCAAAGACAACGATGGGGAACGAAAATAGGAATAATCCTTGCGGTTGCGGGGTCTGCGGTGGGCTTAGGGAATTTCCTCCGATTTCCTGTTCAGGCGGCTCAGAACGGGGGAGGGGCATTTATGATCCCTTACTTTATTGCCTTTCTCCTTCTGGGAATTCCTTTGATGTGGATCGAATGGGCTGTTGGCCGCTACGGCGGACTCTTCGGCCACGGTACGGCTCCGGGAATGTTCCATCGCCTTTCGCAAAACCGCTATGTAAAATACTTTGGCGTTATAGGCATCTTTGGTCCACTAGTCATCTTTATCTACTACACATATATAGAATCCTGGTTGCTTGGGTATGCATTTTTCGCTCTAATGGGGAAACTTTCTCAACTCGAAGGTGCGCAGGCAATGGCATCTTTCTTGTCCGGCTATCAGGGGCTTGTACAAAATGAATTCTTCTCAAGCATTGCGCCGGCCTACATATTCTTCTTAATTACCTTTGCTTTGAATGTTTTTATTCTCTGGCGCGGCATTAAAGGAGGAATAGAAAAACTGTGTAAGATAGCAATGCCTCTTCTCTTTGTTTTTGCAATAGCAATTGCAGTCCGAGTTCTAACCCTTGGAGTGCCAAACCTTGCCCGACCGAGCTGGAATATATTGAACGGCCTTGGATTTTTATGGAATCCAGATTTTTCCGCTTTATCCCAGGCAAAGGTCTGGCTTGCAGCTGCCGGACAGGTATTTTTTACCTTAAGCGTTGGGATCGGAGTTATTCTCACTTATGCAAGTTACTTAAAACGAGGGGATGATGTTGCACTTTCGGGTTTGACCGCTGCTTCTACAAATGAATTTGCTGAAGTTATTCTTGGCGGGAGCATTGTTATCCCGGTTGCTTTTGCCTTTTTTGGCCCCATCGGCATTGAAGTGGTAGCCAATAGCGGGGCATTTAACCTGGGCTTTGTTACGATGCCTTTCATATTTGGACAGATTCCTCTAGGTGTCGTATTTGCGTTTCTATGGTTTTCGCTTCTCTTTTTAGCCGGTCTTACTTCTTCCGTCTCGCTTGCTCAGCCTGCAATAGCTTTTATGGAAGATGAATTCAGCATTGACCGCAAAAAAGCTGCTTTGATCTTTGGTGTCATCGCTTTTATACTCTGCCAGCCGGCGATCTTCTTTTTAGGCCACGGAGTTGTAGATGAGCTCGATTTCTGGGGAGGAACTTTTGCTTTAGTCCTTTTTGCAACAATTGAGACCATCCTCTTCACATGGGTCTTTGGAATAGACAAGGCATGGGAAGAGATCCACCATGGCGCAGAACTTCATCTTCCGAGGATATATAAATACATTATTAAGTATGTAACGCCGCTTTTCCTTTTGATAGTTCTCTTTGCGTGGTTTTTCCAGGACGGCTTTAAAGTGATATTAATGGACGGGGTGTCTCCCGAAAATGTTCCTTTTGTGCTGGGAACAAGGATCATGCTTTTGGCAATGTTTGTTGCCCTGGGGATTTTTGTGAAGATGGCCTGGGCCAGAAAAAGGAAGTTGGGGCTTCTTAAATCAAAGGGAGAAAACAAATGACTTTAGCAGGATGGATATTTTTAGGTGTTTCTTGGAGTGTTATTTTAGGCCTTCTGATATTCTGCTTTGTCAGGGTTTTTGAAGAGCCCGAGGAAGAGCTTTAATCCTCTTTGGTCTTATCATTCTCTTTTATCCCAAGAATTCGATTTGCGGCATTCTCTATGCCGAGAGAGCGTTTTGCAAAACAATCAAAAATGTCGAGAGATCTGCTAACGGCTTTGAACATCATCATATCAGCTTCGCCGACAGTTAAATGCTTAATTCTGTCGTAAATATCCCTGGGAACTTTAAAGGGTTTCCAATTTATTATTCTTGAACATATTCTGTTTAAGTGAATTGAACGTTTCATATCTTTATTCCTTCTTTTTTGCGGCCTGCTCCAGTCCGTGAAAACTCCATCCAAGGATAGCATTTCTTAAAAATGGATTTTCGTCCCTGAAGGGAAAAGCTGACCCTTGATAAAGCAGGCTTAGGCCTGTTTCTTTAACTCTGTCATATTGTTCGCCGCTTATCTCGACGTTTATTAACGGCAATCCCAGGGTCAAGGCGGTTGCAACGGTATTGTCCAAAACACAAACTGCAAGGAGCGTTCCGTGGCCGCAAATGCTTTTTTCCCATGTTTTTCCGTGATTATCAAAGACTTTCTTTGTTTCGTTGTTTATTTCGACCTCTTTTTCGTCGAATTTCAGTCTTCTTAATATTTTTGCGAGTTCCGGATTTATTTGCGCCTTTATGTAATCCTTACCATTTATTTCAACGTGCTCTGGCATAAATTTTGCGTGATATGGTACAGGGCGGCATTCATTTTCTCTCCACCTGTGAAAAACGGTTGAAAAGTCGCTTGAGATAAATGATTCCGGTCCTCGTTCTGCCGCCGTTTGGGTGAACCACGGATGTTCTTTTCCCCTGAGCGGAGGATCTGCCATTTTGAAAGGCGAGTCTTTATCAGTTGAAACGAAAAGAGATAATCTTTCGGGTTCGTCCCTGAAAAGATCAAGGGTATCCTTCAGAAGCATATGCTCCAGTCTGTATTGTCTGTCGTTAAAATGATGGAATTTTTCCTCCATCTGGAGTTCAGGGCTTATGCTATGATTTGCTATTGTAGTTATATTGAGATGCAGAGAGGGGTCTTTCTTTGTTTTCTGTGTCAGTTCCTTATAATAAGGAAATAGCCCTCCCGATGAAGGGTGAAAGAAGGGATGCACTATAGAGTGAACCTGTTTTAACATTTAGATTCTGCCCTTTCGTTATAGTTCAGTAATACTTCGAGAAATTTAGGGCAGAATTTCGGTTTTTTTGCGTTTTTATGAAAGGATATCCGGCCTATTTTTTATTCCAGTTCTTGTGATATTCTTCCATTATCTCACTGATATTCTTTCCTATTGCTTTATAAGCATCGTCATCCAGATTTGCGAGAGATATTCGGAGCGACCACTTTGGCCCCCTGAATCCTTCTCCGGGCAGGCAAATAGTGAATTTCTCCTCTGCAAGCTTGAACAGGAACTCGATCATTATGTGCTCATGAAGAAGCTCTTTTGCAAATTCATCCCCGTATTTTTCCTTTGCCATTTTCTCAATATCGATCAGAGTATAATAATATGTATGGTCGGGGCCTTCAAAAAGCTTTAAACCTAAATGGCCATAAAGATTCTTTATCCTTTTCTTAAGCGTCGCGTGAATGGATTTCTTATATTTCAGTTCTTTATCCATGAGGTTGAAGAGAGAGAACAAGCACATTATTGCCTGTTGAGGGCAGGAAAGTCCTCCTGTGTGAGCCAGGGCAACATCGCGGCTGTCCATTTCCAGCCTGTCGATGAACTTGATCTTTTCGGGCGTTGCAGAATCCATTTTATATCTTTTGTCGAGCTCCAGAATTTCTTTCTCCGAGAGAGCTTTGATCTTTTTATCAATGATGTTGTTCTCATGGAGCATTATCACTCCAAGCCTCCAGCCGGTCACCCCGAAATATTTGGAATACGAATAACAGCAGATAGTGTTGTGAGGCAAGGTTTCAACAAGCGAATGGAATCCGTCAACGAAAGTCGCGTAAACAGTATCCGTTAAAAGTATCAGGTCTTCCCTGTCTTTCTTGACGAGTTCCGTGATCTTCTTCATTGTTTTCTCGTTAAACTTAACAGATGTCGGATTGGTCGGGTGGACCATGAACATGGCTTTTATTCTTGAGTCTTTTAGTTTTTCAACCTCGGTATCAGGAAGCTGCCAGTCCTCATCTTCGCTTTGCTCAACAAAGATTTCCACAAGTTTATAATCCGCAAGTTCCGGGATCTCAAGATAAGGAGAGAATATCGGCGTTACTATCGCAATATGATCGCCCGCATGGAGGATCTTGTTTTCTTTAAGTGAATTGAATATGTATACCATTGCTGCAGTTGCGCCTTCAACAGCAAAGAGGTCGAACTGGCCTTTTGCCGGCGGATTGTTCGGACAGAGGACCTGAGTTAAATAAGCGTTCACGATCTTCTCTGTGTTCGGGAATATCCTTGGCGGGGAAGGGTAGAAGTCGCCGAGCGCTGCGTCAGAGATCTCGAAAATGAATTCATCAGGGTCGAGCTTGAATTCTTTTTCAGCGAATTTTACGGCTTTCTTTAAGAATTCCGCCGCTTTTCCGCCGTTGCATTTATTTAAATATTGCTCGAACTGCTTCGCGATGCCTTTTTGAGGAGGGCGAAGTCCTAAATCGGGAGTTTTTATCATCTGGTCTGCAAGCCCTGTCACAAAAAGATTAAGATATGAGAAAGCTTCGCGCACCGTTGTGTTCAAGAAGTTGGGATTGCCTCTTCCAGCGTTAAGCATGCTCTTGCCTTTTGAAGCTGCGGCTTTTTGAGCTTTTTCGATCAGGATGTTCTTAAGTTCAAAGGGGCTCATGTCATGGTATTTTTTTAGGTCTTTATCCATTGTTAGTGCCTCCTTAGTTTGGAGATTTTATATCTAGAGTATTTCTTGCTTTTCTTAAACGCGAATACTCACGAATTAGTTTATCGCGAATAACACAAATTCGTTACATTTGGTTGGGTCTTATTAGAGTGATTTGAGAACGCCTCATTAGTGAAAATTAGCGTTTTAAGTGATCAAAAAAAATCATTTTTATTCTATTTTTTCGCTTTTACTTTCCACTTAGGGCTTTTCAATTGGTATATTATAAAAGGAATAGCATATATAACAACAATTCCACCTATAAGAACTATCTCGTAGAGCATATTGTTTCCTGCAGGAAGTTCTGCCGGCGGGAAAAGCGCAACGATGAATCCGCCAAATAAAGTCAGTAGACCGATAACAGATACTACCCATATACCGATCTTGCCGCCGGGAACCTTGTATGCTCTTTTTACTCTTGGCGCTTTGTAGCGGAGATATAATCCCGCAAGTATCATCATAGTGTACATTGCAAAATATATCATCATGGCCATTGCGGTTGAGGTCCAGAATGCTATGTTCAGATTCGGCATAAGCAGGAGTGCGCCGCCGACTATCGAAACTAAAATTGCCTGGATGACCAACAGATGTTCCGGCGCGCCGAATTCATTTGTTTTTTGAAAGTATGGCGGGAGCTCGCCGTTTTGAGCCGTTGCATGAAGCCCTTTTACAGGGCCCATTACCCATGTGCTGATCCCTCCGATTGCACCAAGAGCTATAAGCAAGCCGAAAACAGGAACCAAGAAGCTCAGGTCAAACTTTGCAAGAAAGACCGTAAGTGCTTCCATAATTCCTGCTAAAAGACTGATCTTTCTTTGGGGAACAACGATGCCCACTGCCAGGGAGCCGAGGATGTTTAGAATAAATCCAAGAGCAACCACAAAGAAAATGGCAATAGGATAATTTATTTTCGGCTTATCAACTTCCGCAGCATGTGAGGAAGAGGCTTCAATTCCTGAGAAAGTCCTCATGAATGCCACAAGAAGCACAAGGGTTCCTATGTTGCGAAGGCTTGGGAATAGATTTGCTCCTGTAAGTTTTAAACTCATCTGCGGAGCATTTCCCATCAGGAGATATGTAATGCCAAGTCCTATGATCACGGCTCCGGGAAGAAGAACCCCGCCCAAAAATCCTACCGTGCTGATCATGCCGGAAACTTTTTGGCCGCGAAGACTGGCAAATGTCGCGCCCCAAATTACAAGAAGAAGAACTGCATAAAGAAAGGTTTTGTTAGCCGCAAGCGCAGGTGCAAATACAAAAGCAAGGGAGCCCCCGACAAAATAAAGCATTGCTATAACTCCGATAACCATGTAGTTCCACTGGAGCCATATGCTTACAAAACCAAGCCTGTCTCCGAATGCCTGCTTTACCCAGGCGTAAATCCCTCCCTGCTTGGGCCAGCCTGTTGCAAGCTCGGCTGATATAAGTGCTACAGGGAGGAAGAATCCTACAACTGCGATCAGACCAAAGAATAACATATGCAGCCCTGTTTCAGCTTCCATCGGAAAATTCCTGATACTTACTACGAATGCCGAGGATATCATCATTAAGGTGAAGAGGCTGATCTTATTTGAGGAAGTTCTTTTCTTTGTCTTTTTCACGGGAGCCTTTTTATTTGCAGCTTTTTTCTTTGCCATGTTTATCCTCCCAATATTAAAATTAGTGAAATCATACCATTTAAATGTTTGAATGACAATTGAGATTTGTCATCTGCTGCTTTGCACGATATAATTATTGTTAAGGTGATAAATGGCGAGCGAAATAAACATAATTGTTCTGATCGGTGTTTTTATTTACATGGCTTTCATGCTTGGCATAGGCTACTGGTCAAGTAAGCAGATAAAGAATCTGGCTGATTTTTTAGTCGCAGGAAGAAGACTTCCTTTTTATCTTGCAACGGCAACTCTTTTTGCCACTTGGTTTGGGGCAGGATCTCTTATGGGAGCTGCAGGAACAGCTTACACGGATGGTATTCTTGGAGTTATTTCTGATCCTTTTGCTGCAGGACTTTCGCTAATTCTTGCCGGTCTTTTCTTTGTAGCGCTTCTTCGGAGATTAAAACTTCTCACTATAACTGATGTATTTGGCAAATACTATGGCAAGGGTGCAGAAATCTTTGCTTCGATCTTAATGGTCCCCGTTTATATCGGCTGGCTCGGAGCCCAGATGGTTGCAATGGGATACATTATGCATATGCTGACCGGAGTAAATGCGACTTTTGGAATAATGCTGGGAGCGCTTATTGTACTTATTTACACTTTTGCCGGAGGAATGTGGGCTGTTACTCTTACTGATTTTGTTCAGGTTGTTATTCTCCTTCTTGGCCTATTTATCATTCTTCCCGCTACGTTAATGCACGTTGGTGGACTTGGAGCCTTACTTGAAGCAACGCCAAAAGAATTTCTAAGATTTATCCCTAAAAATCCGGGTTATTATGGATGGATGACCTATTTCGGACAGTGGGGACTTATGGGCTTAGGATGCATAGTGGGGCAGGACCTGATCCAGCGATCCCTTGCAAGTAAGAATGAGAAAGTCGCAAAGTGGAGCGCATTTACTGCCGGGGTAGGGTATATCATTATCGGTTTTATCCCGATCACACTCGGTTTTGCAGGAAGGATAATCTTTCCGGCGATAGGGGACTCTGAACTAGTTGTTCCTCTTCTTGCAATTAAATTTCTGTCGCTTCCTCTTTTGATGTTGTTCTTAGGGGCTCTAATTTCCGCAATTATGAGTTCTGCTGACAGCTCGCTTCTTGCCGCAACATCTCTTTTTGCTCATAACATTATATATAATGTATGGCCGCACAAGAGGGGAGAGAATTATCTTCAAGTCACAAGATATACAACGATCGGCATTGCAGTTGTTTCAATGCTTTTAGCTTTATATATAAAACAG
>Ga0209536_100015872_pt1 | contig 10726 bp, 9 predicted proteins | sample DeeMarSeWOR28_12_FD_187461 | JGI IMG/M metagenome (GOLD analysis project Ga0209536, IMG submission 187461) | Marine sediment microbial communities from White Oak River estuary, North Carolina - WOR-2-8_12 (SPAdes) (version 2) | ecosystem: Environmental > Aquatic > Marine > Intertidal zone >...
CTCGATGATTCGACCGTACTGCTCAAGATTGCCGACCCAACGTTCATGAGCGGGAAGGAGCTGGTGGATTGTTTTGTCCGCGATGAGTGGTTGTCGCGACAGATCTCGCATCCGGTCATTGCAAAACCGGCCACCGTTGCCCGTGGCCGGCGATCCTCTCTCTACTCGGTACTGCAGCCGGTTGAAGGCGAGAACCTGCACGCTCGCGTGGCACGCAAGGGAAAATTATCGCTGGGTGAAGTAAAACTGATTGCCAGGCAGATGCTCGATTTTCTCGAGCATATTCACCAGCAACACATTGTCCATCGGGATATCCGTCCTGAAAACTTTATCCTGAACAAGAAGAACAAAACGGTTCACCTGCTCAGCTTTGACAGCCACCGAATTCGCTACTGGCTGGGTCAGGGGCAGGAAAAGGCACTAGAGGTACTGAGCCCGCGATTCCTGGCCCCGGAGTCTTTCACAAAGAGCGGTACCGATGCCCGGGCAGACATTTATGGCGCCGGCGTTACGCTGTATTACCTGCTTAGCGGAAAGTTACCGTACGGAAAGGTAAAGTCACTGGCGGATCTGTTGTCACGACCGTATCGACCCCTCGCCAAATATAACGAGGCCGTACCTGAATCCATGGCAGAAGCGATCGCCCGGGCCTGCTCGAAAGTTCCCGATGATCGATTCGCCGGCGCGGTTGAGTTCCTTGAGGCGATGATTGATCAATAGGTCAAGCGTTACCGTTTTCAATCGGGCGAATCTTGCCAATACCCCAGTTGATAATGCCGGTAAATTTGTACTCAGAGCCGGCATCCAGCGTCTGTTCAGGTTTGACGCAATAGATAACGACTGTACAGGGACTGCTTACCACCCGCTCAATCGGGTCGTCGTGACGCGGGCGTACGATTATTTGTTTGCAATCCAGCGACTCGACGCAAAGCGTATCGACCAGTTCCAGCAAGTACGCCTTGCTGCGCTCCGGTCCATCGATGATGCCGACCGAATGCGCGCAGAGCGGTAGGGGTCCATCATAGTCGGCGGGCTCGTATATCTCGATACAGTATTTATAATTCTGGTTATTGTCTGTCATTGGTTTCTCCCAAATACTGCTGCGCAGCCAACCAATGTTACCAGTGTGTTACCGTTGTGGCATCCTGCCTAGTTTCGACAATACGCATAGTCCCAAACGAAACCGGTGAGGTTTTCCAGGGTATCCAGCAATTTCTCACCTGGCACCGCTTCGCCGTCATGAACACCCTGGATGTTGATCCACACCCGGCCAAAACCCAGACGACGACGCCAATTCCACTGATGCGCCCTGCTCTCCTTACCACAGTGCTCGCATGCATGTGATTCCAGCGCGGTCGACACCGGCGAGCACCAGTGCGAGTTTGTTTTTCCGCAGTGCGGGCACTTTGGCTGGATACTGCGGTTGTCCTGAATAACGCTAATGTCGACGGTTGGTTCGGGCAGTTCGATATAGTAGCGATTGGGCGTATCGTCATCGTTCGGGTCTTCAGTCATCGACACCGTTGGCGAACATCCCAGAAATGTCACCAGTGACATGAACCGGCTTCCCGGTTGATACAGGCCGGCGCCACGACTTGACTGCGATCCGAGTAGCCCTGCTGACAGCAAACCATCGAGCAGTCGTCGACGATCGGGAGCGGCTGACTCTGCATCCGCGGGGTAGAGAACCAGTCGGACAGTATTCACCCGCGAAACCTCATGGACCGGGATAGCGCTCCATCAGATAGCACAAACAGTCCTGCCGAATTGCAGTTTCGTCCATCGCCAGCATTGATGGCATGAATGACAGCGTTGTTCTGAGCTCGCCATCGGCGATTTCAAAATAGCGATCGGTGACTTCGGCTCCACTTTCGTCGCGCACCTCCAGCCTGAGCTGGTCACCCGGCACCCTCGCGAGCGTGGTACCCACCGGCAGCTCACGGAAATTGAGGTGATCAAGGTCCTCGACAAAATTGAGATCATGCCGATCACCACCAAAACCAAAGCTGGCTTCTGCCGGAACCTTGCATACGGCGACTGTGTGATACAGATCGATATCGTGTGCCGGCACCGGATGATCCGGCAGGTGTGACAAATGCAGGCAGGCATCGAGAAACGCCAATGTGTGCTCAAGGCCGTGGCTCTGGCCCGCTTGCCCGGCCTCGATCGTGACCGACGGACATAGCTCGGCGAACGGCGCGGTTTGCACGCCCGGCGGTGTACGAAAATAGACAACAGTGCGGGAGAACAGCGTGGCCAAATGCAGGTGATGGCTTTCAAGCTCGCGCACGCAGGCGTAGTGCGGGTTGAGCCCGGTATTGTTGTGCACGTCGACGGAGGCAAATACCTTGCGTTCACGCATGGTGTCGACGACCTGCTGCATCATTTGCCGTTCGGGCAACGCCTCGTTACCCGCTATGTCTTCCCAGACGCGATTGTAGTCCGGCTGACCTGAAAGAAAGCGTTCACCTTCTCGCGCGGCATCGACGTTACCAATGAACAGCGATAACGCACGGGGTAGCTCCTGGTCCCGAAACTTCTTCAGCAGCTCCCGCATGGCCTGCCAACCGGTATCTTCATTGCCATGCAGCAACACCGACACGAACAGCGGTTCCTGGCGTCGACCGGAAAGATGAATCAGTGTCGGTCCTGCCAGCACCTCGTGCAGGTCACGCGCCTCCCGTTCCAGAATGCCATCTGGCAATGTGTGAATAACGTTTAACATAATAGAGTCAGTTAGATTTTATCATCCGGGTTAAAGCTGCCACTCGTGAACCGGTAGCCCACTTTGTTGTTGCTCGGCATAGGCAGCGGTCAATGCCCGCATGTCGGTGCCGTGTTTCTCGACCCAGGCCCGCTGCCAGGCAGCCCCATTGCACCAGCTATTGAGGCGCTGGCTGATCACGTCGAGATACCGATCGATATCTGTCGCATCGAATTCCTGCTGTTCCAGGCCCTGTCTCGCCATCGGCAGCAACACATCTCGCAGTAATCCTTGTACCGGTACTTGCCGCTGACCGATCCAGTCAATGTGCGCATTCAACCCCCGCTTGGCCGCCAGATAAAAATTACCACGGGCCTGATTGAAACTCAGGATACTCTCGGGGGCCTCGTCCTGATTGGCGAGATTATGAACCAAACCGAAAAAGAATGCGGCATTGGCGATAGTATCAATCACGCTCGGACCTGATGGCACCACGCGATGCTCGATGCGCAGGTGCGGCTCGCCGTTCTCTTCAAATCCGATCAATGGCCGATTCCACCGCCAGATCGTCCCGTTGTGCAACAACAAATGACTGAGACTCCCCGGATCAGCATCCATGTGCTCCGGCAACAGTACCGGGTGCCTGACCGTGTTTTCTTCAAAACACTCGAACAATGAGTGTTGCAGGTAGCCATGACCAAATGTCACCCGGTCCGACCAGCGAGACTTCGGCGAGCGCGGTGATACCGCCTGTTCGAACAACGGGATCCGGGTCTCGTCCCACAAGTCATGACCAAACAGGTATGGTGAATTGGCACACAGTGCCACCATTGGCGCGGACGCGATCATCGCGGCATTGAAAACACGCACAGATTCCTCGAGCGAAACCTTGAGGTGAATCTGGAACGACGTGGCGGCCGCCTCCAGCATGACATCCGGATGTGTAACGGTCAGTGACTCACGGCCGCTGATATCCAGCTCAAACGGGTAGCCGTGACGCAGCCGCATCAATTGCTCGTTCAGTGCCCGATATCGGGTCATGTGGGAAATCTGCTCAAGTGTCAGGTCCTGTTCGCGCACTGTTGGCAAGATGCCGATCATCAGCGCCCCGGCGCCCAGCGCCCGCGCACTCTGCTGACAAAATGCCCAGGTCTGCTCCAGCTCGGTTTGCATTGCCGACAGGCAGTCGCCACGCAGCAGGCGCGGTGTGCTATTGAGTTCAAAATTGAACGTGGATAACTCAGGTACGACCAGCGGGCTATCGACCCGGGCGAGAAACGCCTGGTTAATCGGCGCCGGCAAATACTCATCGCCAATCAACCAGGCCTCGACTTCGTAGCCTCCCGTTTGTGCGCTACTGGCAAACGCGCCCTGGTCAAAGCGTTCACGCAGCAATTCGGTCTCGGCGCGCAAACGTTGCTCGAATTCGTCGAAATCGTGCTTGTTATAATGTTCCTGGGCGATTTCCTGACCCATTCCCTGCGCTCCGGTTGCTGACAATTGTTCGCGATGGTTTCCCGGCTTTACTCGGCCGGTATCGGCCTATACTTTACAAGACTATTTTCATACCACTTAATCTACCAGAAATTGTAGAATTGGCGGTTTGCACCATTCCTAACGGATTTTTGACGGAGTTGTTATGCGTCCTGCACAGATTCTCGCCATTCTTGACGGCGAATTCCTTAGCGCAACGGAAGGCCACCATACGCCGGTGATGCTTTGGGGGCCGCCCGGTGTCGGCAAATCACAAATCATCCAGGAGATTGGGAAACGCCACGATGCGCCGGTTATCGATATTCGCCTGTCGCAGATGGAACCGTCGGATTTACGCGGTATCCCGTTTCGATCGGAAAACACGGTGGAATGGGCGGTGCCGGCAATGCTGCCCGACAGCAATCGCCATGGTAACAAGGGTGTTCTGTTCCTGGACGAAATCACCTCGGCCGCGCCCACGGTCTCGGCGGCCGCATACCAGCTAATCCTCGACCGGCGCCTTGGTGAATACCATGTACCGGACGGCTGGGTGATTTTTGCCGCGGGTAACCGCCAGGGCGATCGCGGCGTGACCTACAGCATGCCGGCGCCGCTAGCCAATCGTTTCTCGCATCTCGAATTTGAAACCCACCTGGATGACTGGGTGCTCTGGGCCTACAACAACGACATCGATGAACGCGTCATCGCCTTTTTGCGCTTTCGCCCGGAACTGTTGTTTGATTTCGATCCGGCACACAATCCGGTGGCGTTCCCGTCGCCGCGCTCGTGGGAATTTGCTCACCGCGCACTTAAGAAGTTCGAAAACAAGACCGATCTGCTACTGGGTGCACTTCAGGCCTGCGTTGGACCGGCCGCCGGCATTGAACTCAAGGCCTTCGTCGACAACCTCGACAACCTGCCGGACATTGATGCCATCACCAGCGGCGACGAGTCGGTACCGGTGCCGAAAGAAACGGACCTGCAGTATGCCGTGGCCGCGGCACTGGTCGGGCGCTCGATCCGCGCGCAGGACACCGACGATGCCAACGAGGCGTTGGGTCACATTCTTGATTATGCCGGACGTTTCCCGCAGCGAGAGATGGGGGTGATGCTGGTATCCGACATGCACCGCGCTATCGGCGAAAAAATATTCGCGGTGCCACAGTTCGCCAACTGGGCCAAGAATGTTGCGGACGTCATGCTTTACGACGCGTAATTACGAATCCATGTCAGACGACATTGAAACGAAATTAAGTGCGGCACGAACGCGCCTGATTCTGGACAAGCCCTTTCTGGGCGCCCTCGTGCTACGGTTGCCGATGAAGGCGGGCGACCCCAAGTGGTGCAAATCCACAGCCACCGACGCGCGCACCCTGTATTACAACCCGGAATACATCAGCGAGCTGAGCCTGGACCAGACCCAGTTTGTGCTCGCGCATGAGGCTCTGCATTGCGCTTTGTCACACTTCGCCCGGCGCCAGCACCGCGACAAGCATCGCTGGGATGTAGCCTGTGATTTCGCCATCAACCCCCTGCTGATCAACGACGGTCTGAAGCCAACACCGGATGCGCTGGTACTGCAGGAATACGACGGCATGACTGCGGAGGAGATCTACCCCTTGCTCGACGAGAATCCGGAGCAGGAGCCGCACGACCAGCATCTCTACGACGAGAGTGAAAGCGATGGCGAGGGCAACCAGCCGCCACCACCCTCATCACCCGGTAAAACGCCACCGCCTGAAAATAACAACGAACCGCAATCTGGTGAAGAACCGGATGAAGGCGACGGCGATGGTAATGGTGAACAGTCTTCCTCGGGGGGCAATCGTGGCAGTGGACAGGATCAACAATCACCACCAGATCAGCCTGACGATGGCACGTCGCAACCACCACCACTTACCGAAACCGAACGCGCTTCCCTGGCGGTGCAGTGGCAACAACGACTGGCCGGCGCCGCACAACAGGCGATGCAAGCCGGCAAACTCGGTGGCGCTATGGCGCGCCTGGTGGATCACTTGCTGCAACCGCAATTACCCTGGCGCATGCTTCTGGCCCGCTACATGACCAGTATTGCCCGCGACGATTACAGTTACAGTCGACCGAGCAGCCGCCGTGAGGGTGATGCCATTATGCCGAGTCTTCGCAGCGCGCAAACGGACCTGGTCGTTGCCCTCGATACCAGTGGCTCTATCGGTGAAAAAGAAATCAACGAATTCGTCTCCGAGGTCAACGCGATCAAGGGGCAGATGCGGGCACGCATCACGGTGGTGGCCTGTGACGCCGAGCTGGCCGAAGACGGGCCCTGGGAATTTGAGCCCTGGGAGGAGATAGCGCTGCCCGACACCCTGCACGGCGGTGGCGGCACCGATTTCAATCCGGTATTTGACTGGACCACGGCGCGTGATCGGCAGCCGGACCTGCTGGTCTACTTTACCGACGCCGAGGGTGAATTTCCCAAACTTGAACCCCATTATCCGGTAGTGTGGCTTGTCAAAGGAAAGCTGCCGACACCATGGGGTACCCGCATACAACTGAACTGAGTCCGGCAGCCTGCATCCTCCGGCCAGCATTTGCCCGGTACCCTGGCCGTTCCTGATTAACCAAGCGAATGAGCTTTTCCATACCGTGAGCCTTACCAGCGAAGACACCCTGAAACTGAATGTATTGCTGCATAGCGATATCGAGGCGATACGCATTGATGAAGCGCGCATGACCGTTCACGCACTGTCCGGTGACGACGAATCCCGGGTCAGCCTGAATCCCGACTGCAAACCGGAGCAGTACCTGAAAAAGGTGCGCGAAATGCTGTCGGGTCATGTGCTGGGATCCCCCGGCGGTTATCCGGTGTTTCTCAAGCGCTGGACCCGCATGGGACAGGCGCGCGACCAGGGCCTGAACGAATTGCTGATGCTGGGCGAGCCTGAGGCAGTCGTGGCCGTGGCCAACGCACCGGGACTCACCGATGACCTGGCACGTCGCGCGTGGTGGGCCGATCCAATTTCGGATAACGCACGGCGCATGCTCGGGAGCCCCGCGGTGGTCGCGGGCGCCATGGGCAAGGTGCTGGCGCAGCACCTGGTGGAACACCTCGCCTTTGAAACCGAGCCGCAGGTGATGATGGATTCCATCCGACTGGTGCTGCAGCCCGGATTGATCGAGGAAGACGTGAAACAGAAGATCTGGACCAGCGGCGCACGCAAGAACGCCTATCGCGTTGGTTTCCTGCAAGCAACGCCGGACAATCTGCCCGAGGCCAGGCCCGGACGAGACGACAGTACGGGCATTTCTGATTCCCTTGCCGGGCCCGTCGAAAGCGGCAATGCCCTGGCAGCCACCTTGATCAAATCGCTGCAGTCGGAAGGCCAGACCTTCCTGGCTGCGGCCGAAGCGATTCTGCGCAAGCCCGCAAACCAGGACGTAGTGGTGGCATTGCTGAATGCCATCGGCGACTACTTTGCGCCGGCGCGACCCGACGCTGCCTATGCAGAGAACATTGAACAGCTGGTGAGTGAGACACGGGTCTATTGCGACGGTGACCGCTGCGAGGCCTATAGCGAGATTCGCTCAACTGCCCCCGACGCCAGCCCGGAAGCAGAGGCGTTGTTATTGCTCTCCCGTGTTAACGAATACCTGGTGACTCCGATCTTTGCCAAGACCACCGCCGAAGGCACCCTCATGCGCAAGAAAATCGAACCGGTGACAACGCCCATTTTCGAGCGCATCGCTGTCCTGCTTGGCACCAACGGTGCCCGCCAACGATGACCGGGACGGTTTCCATTGAGTTGGTGGTCACCATTTCCCGCGACGAACTCAAGCAGCAATTTGGTGACCTCGTTTCCGGTATCGGCGAGACGCTGGCCGAGACCGTGTCCCTGACGGTTGAGCAGGAAAAACTTGGCTACTACCCCGCCCTGAGCCTGTTTCAGGATCGCGCCGACTTTGACCAGGCAATGCTTGCCAGCGCGCTGCATATCTATCATATGGTTGGCGAAGTCACGCGCGAAACCGTACGTGCGCACTTGCGCACCCTGCTCAAAGGTGCACGGATCGATCAGACCCAGGCAGTGGCCGAAACGCTGCCACGGGTGCGCCCGGGCCAGGTCGACGCGCGCCATCTGCTCGCCAGGCACTATTCACCCTCGGCCATCCGGCTGCACATTACCGGGGAGCCGCGCGAAACCGTATCCGGGACCCCTTCTGTCGACGAAGTCGCCGATCACACCCGATCACTGCTGCTGCAGCGATTCACCCGGGTTGATATCGTCAACGCCGGACCACGCCAGGGCCTTGAAACTGACGAGTAACACCCCTATCTGATCGAGCGAAGCCGTTTTTATTTCAGGAGCAAGTCATGAGCGTAGAAGCACACAAAGAAACCCTTGGCTTCCAGACGGAAGTTAACCAACTGCTGGATCTGATGATCCACTCGCTCTATAGCAACAAGGAAATATTCCTTCGCGAGCTGATTTCCAACGCCGCCGATGCCGCCGACAAACTGCGATTCGAAGCCATCAGTGATGATGCGCTTTACGAAGGTGACTCGGACCTGAAGATCCGGGTCGACTACGACAAGGATGGCCGCACCCTCACCATCACCGACAACGGTATCGGGATGAACCGCCAGGAAGTGATCGAGCACATCGGCACTATCGCCAAGTCAGGTACGAAACAGTTTTTCAATGCTCTCACCGGTGACCAGGCTAAAGACGCCCAGCTGATCGGTCAGTTCGGTGTCGGTTTCTATTCGTCATTTATTGTCGCCGACAAGGTCGTACTGACCACTCGCCGCGCCGGGCTGACTGCCGAGCATGGGGTCCGCTGGGAATCCACCGGTAAAGGCGACTACACGCTCGAGACCGTTGAAAAAAGCGGGCGCGGTACCGAGGTCGTGCTTCACCTGAACAAGGACCAGGATGAATTCCTGGATGGCTACCGCCTGCGCCATATCATCAAGAAGTACTCGGATCACATTACCCTGCCCATCATCATGAAGGCCGAGAACGACGAGGGCGAAGACGAAACCGTTAACAGTGCGTCCGCGTTGTGGGCAAGACCGAAGAGCGACATCAAGGACGAGGAATACAACGAGTTCTACAAACACGTGGGCCATGACTTTGAGGACCCGCTGGCGCATGTTCATAGCCGGGTCGAAGGCAACCAGGAATACACTTCGCTACTGTATATTCCTGCGCGCGCGCCGTTTGATCTGTTCGATCGAGACAGCAAGCACGGTATCAAGCTCTATGTGCGACGCGTATTTATTATGGATGACGCCGAACAGCTGATGCCGAACTATCTTCGGTTTGTCCGTGGCGTCATTGACTCCAACGATCTGCCGTTGAATGTTTCGCGCGAGATTCTTCAGCACAGCAAGGACATAGACGCCATGCGCGCCGGGTCCACCAAGAAAGTACTGGGCTTGCTGGAAAGCCTCGCAAAGAATGACGGCGAGAAATACAAAAAATTCTGGAATGAATTTGGTAGCGTGATCAAGGAAGGTATCGTCGAAGACGTTGCCAACCGCGACCAGATCGCCAAGCTGCTGCGCTTCAGCTCAACCCATGGGGATAGCGACAGCCAGGATGTTTCAATCAGCGACTATATCAGTCGCATGAAAGACGGTCAGGACGCTATCTATTATGTCACTGCAGACAGTTACAGTGCCGCCAAAAACAGCCCCCACCTCGAGGTCTTCGAGAAGAAAGGTATCGAGGTCCTGTTGTTGCATGCCCGCATTGACGAATGGGTTGCCAACCACCTGACCGAGGTTGAGGGCAAGCCGCTCCAGGCCGTCACCAAGGGAGACCTTGATCTGGGCAAACTTGCTGACAAGGACGAGGAGGAGAAGGAGCAGAAAGCGGAAGCCGAGTTCAAGGAACTGATCGACCGCATGCAGGACACACTTGACGAGAAAGTAAAATCAGTCCGCGTCAGCCACCGCCTGACCGCTTCCCCGGCATGCCTGGTGGCAGACACCGCGGACATGGGTAGCAACATGGAGCGAATCCTGAAAGAAGCAGGTCACAGCGTTCCGGCAAGCAAGAAGATCCTGGAGATTAACCCGGATCACCCGCTGGTAGCACGCCTGAAAAACGAGGCCGCGGGTGAGCGCTTCGATGACTGGAGTCAAATCCTGTTTGATCAGGCAATGCTCGCCGAAGGTAGCCAACTGGATGATCCGGCGAATTTTGTTCGCCGTCTGAACGGCTTGCTGCTGGAGTTGGGTGCGGATTAATAAACGCGAGATGCCCAAACTAAAAAGGCCGCGAAAGCGGCCTTTTTTTATTCCTTGTCGTCTTTCTTTTTTGGCTTCGGGCGACCGATCGGCACCACTACGGAATTCTGAGCCTTGGGGTCATCTGTAAAATGTGGTCTCGCGCTGTTCTCAATTCCCGCTTCCTGCAACAACTCCTGTTCCCGCGCGGCCACCAGACCCAGACACTGGCGGATATCCTCGATCGTATATTCATCCTCTCCAAGTTCTTCCTTAATGACACGCATCTGTTCATGAAGATAATATTCTTTCTGTGATTTCTGAAGACGTTCTTT
>Ga0209536_100015874_pt1 | contig 10725 bp, 9 predicted proteins | sample DeeMarSeWOR28_12_FD_187461 | JGI IMG/M metagenome (GOLD analysis project Ga0209536, IMG submission 187461) | Marine sediment microbial communities from White Oak River estuary, North Carolina - WOR-2-8_12 (SPAdes) (version 2) | ecosystem: Environmental > Aquatic > Marine > Intertidal zone >...
GGGAGAAATACAGGCTATTGGCGGAGTAAACCAAAAGATTGAAGGCTTCTTTGATTGTTGCCGCCAAATCGGGTCGAACGGGGATCAAGGCGTGATGGTACCGCAACGTAATGTCAACGATTTGATGTTGCGTAAAGATGTGGTTGAAGCAGTTGAAGAGGGCCGATTTCATATTTATGCAGTAAAGACCATTGATGAGGGCATTGAAATTCTTACCGGAAAAGAAGCAGGGGCCAAACAGGCCGACGATAAATATCCGCCAGGGACTATTAATTGCCTGGTTGATCAGAAATTGCGAGAGTTGGCCGAAAATATTACAAAATTCAGCAAAGATATCGGAGAAGTTGCAAAAAAAAACGGGGATAAAGATTGACAATTTTTTCTTCAATAGAGAAAGATGGAGCTTTGGGCGGGTTCCAAATCGGTAATCAGCTGCGGTGCAGCCCCGGCAGCGCTTCCTGCTGCTCACGATGGTTCGCCCTCGCCCCAGCCAGAGGTCGGGGTCTTAATCGATAGGGAGGCAACGATGTCCGAAAACCTTCAAAAAATGATTGTCGTGCCCGTTGATGGATCTGAAAATGCTTTAAAATCCCTGGATTATATAAATCTTCTCTTTGGGCCCGATCACAACCTAAAAACGACGCTGTTTTATGTTATGCCCCGACTGCCCGCCGTTCTGGTTGAAGAAATTAAAAGGGACAAGGAAACCGGAAAGCGGTTGCAAGACATCGAAGCCCGGAACACGGAGATGGCCAGGCGTTTGTTGAAGTCTGCCAAGAGCCGGCTGGTTGATATGGGGTTTGCTAAAGAGACGGTGGAGGCCGTTTTTCGGAAAGTTGAAGTCGGAATTGCGCGGGATATCGTCCACTGGTCGGAAAAAAAGAAGGCGGATGCGGTTTTCATCACCACCAGAGGGCGAGGCCGGCTGGTGGCTTTTTTCATGGGAGAGATTGCAGCCAAAGTATTGGAATACTGCCGGATCTGTCCGGTTTGGATGCTGAAAGGATCTATTCAAAATAGCCGGGTACTGATCGCTGTTGATAATTCAGAAAATGCGCTGCGAGCTGTGGATCACGCCGGCTTTATGCTGTCCGGAACAGATGCAAACATCACCCTTTTCCACTCTAAAAGAGATTTGCGGCGCTTTATCCCTCAGACGATCGTGGATGAATTCCCGGAAGTCCAAAAATTCTGGCGTCACAAGGCCGGAGAAGCAATTCTTCCCTTTATGCAGAAGGCCAAAGAAATGCTGCTGGCGGCCGGAATCGGCGAGGATCGCCTAACCATAGATATCGTTGACGGCGGTCGAAGTGCCGCAGCGGATATCCTGGAAGCGGCTCAAATTAAAACCATCGGCACCATTTTTTTAGGTTTGCACGGATATTCGAATGTCAAAGATTATCTAATGGGCACAGTTACCCGAAAGGTTCTACACGAGGCCAGTGATGTGGCGGTCTGTGTTGTTCCCTGAACCGTTTTTTGCGACAGCCGAGCACTGCATGCTCCTTTCGGTAACGGAGCAATTCTTCATTTCAGCCGATTCACCAATTGCACCAGCGCCTGCGAATCACCCACATTGCCGGGAAAAACAATATACGGCATTCCCGGATAGCGACTCTCGTCACCCAGCTCCCATACCGGAACCCCGGGCAGGATTTGCCCGGAAACCATGGCGCGTTTTGCGTTTAAAGCCTCCGTGGCTACGTCGCTGGCCGTGATACCGCCCTTGGCCAAGATATAGCGGGGACTGGCTGAAATCTTACGCAAAACGGCGGTCAGCCCCTGAGAAATGCTTTTGCCGATTGCCAGACTGCTTTGGGCATCTTCACCGGTTATCAGTCTGCGGCTGGTATAGACCACCGTATCCCTGCCTTTTTTCAGGGATTGGTCAACCCTCGCAGCGACACGCTCTATTTCGTCCTGACGACATTTTTCATCCACAAGCGCCTCAACGTTTATCTCGAAGTGGCGGATATCCGGCTGTGATAAAAGGGAATCTACCTGCTGTGTCGTTCTGGGGACATAGGAACCCACAACGATAAAGCCCCCGCCTGAATCCGAAAGGTTCAGATCCGGAACCTCCAGCAGGGGGCGAGGAAAGAGGCCGGAGCGAACCTGCACAAACGACGCGGCGGTTCGATAAAGAAATTTCTTTCCATGCATTTCAGCCTCCAGTAATCCCGCGACAAAAACTTCAAGATCACGATAACTGACCGCATTAACGATACAAACGCAACCGCTTTTCATCTGGCTCAGAAGGAGCGCTATGTGCTCCGGCCCTCGCTGGCGAAGGTCTTCGATTGAAATCGAGGTTACATTTTTAACTGGAATTTGCCCGCGGGTTTTTTCCTCCACCCATTTTTTCAAATCCGATGATTGATATCCAAAGACACGATCGCGCGCAAATTCGGTCTCAGCAGCCGGCACCAGCCGGTCGCCTTCGGCTACATAATGAATGTCTTTGATGGTGTAGCGACCGCCTTCCGGGAAAAAGGGCATGATGATCCACCCGTCAAATTGGCCTCCGAGGGCGGTTTCCAGCGCATTTACTTCACCGGGAAAATGCCCGCGCAGGGTCGAATCACTGCGGCTAACCACAACGAACTGTCGATTTGTCCGGTTTGCCGCCAGGCAGAGGTTGCGTCCAACCTCGGCGCTGACGGATTGTGCCATATCCAGGGTAAAACTGCGCGAATTGGTCAGAATATAAAACGCCGGCAGATCGTTGGTAAATTCGGCCCGCAGGGTTTCCAGCGACCATCCGGTCAGCACCGGTATGCCATGGATGGTCTGAGTGCCTGTAGGGTCGTCGTCCAGGACCACCACCTTACGCCTGCCGGACTTGACCTTCCCATGAATCTGCGGTCGCAAGTCCACCGGCCATTGACTCGGTAGACTGGCAAAAAGCGTTTGTTTTATGATCGGTTTTTTCCTCAAACAGATAACTTCTATAGTTTTTCCGGGGTTATGGCTTTCGTTTTATGACTTCCTCCACAGCCCCGGCAATATGTTCGGAAGAAAGGCCGTATCGCTTCAGCAACTCCAGGTACGGGCCGGATTCGGCAAATGTGTCCCGCACACCGATCCGCTTCATGGGAATCGGCAGATTCTCCACCAGCACCTCAGCCACGGCACTGCCAAGGCCGCCGTAAAAAATGTTGTTCTCGGCGGTGACGATAGCGCCTGTCTCAGAGGCCGCTTTCAATACGGCTTCAACATCCAGGGGTTTGAGCGTATGACAGTCGATCACCCTGACGTTCAGACCTCTTGCAGTCAAACGCTCGGCTGCCACCAGAGACTGTACGACCAGGTCCCGGTTGGCAATGATGGTCGCATCGGTCCCATCCCGAACGGTGACCGCCCGGCCGATCTTAAACGGATAGTCCATATCGAAAATCACCGGAACCGGATCCCGCGTGAAACTGAGATATACAGGCCCTTCAAACTCTGCAGCCGCCCAGACCGCCAGCTTTGCGGTCGGGGGATCCGCCGGTGCTATAATCGTGGAACCGGCTATAGCGCGAATAAGGGAAAGGTCTTCCTGACCCTGATGGGTGACCCCGTCGGGTCCGGGTGTAATGCCGCTGTGGCTGGCAGCTATTTTGACATTCAGGCGTGGATAATGGATGCTGTTGCGAACCATATCCAGAGCGCGCATGCTGGCAAAAACGGCGTATGTGGTAGCAAAAGGTATCAGACCGGTGGACGCCATTCCCGCTGCGGCAGCCATCATGTTCTGCTCGGCGATGCCGAAATTAAAGGAGCGATCCGGAAATTTTTCGGCGAATTTATTGGTTTTAATCGATTTGGAAACATCGGCATCGAGCACCACAACCGCCGGATTTCGTTCTCCCAGCTCTAGCATAGCCTCGGCATAGGCATAACGGGTCGGTTGCTGCTCTGCGCTGGTAAACAGCTTTTCTGATGTCAGAACAGAGACAATTTCGGGACGGACATAATGATAAGGTGATTGATGTTTTTGATTCACAGCATTTACCTCCTGAGTTCTGCCAAGGCCTGGTCTGCTTCTTCCTTGCAGGGCGCCTTGCCGTGCCATTCACATACGTTTTCCATATAGGAAACACCTTTGCCTTTGATGGTGTTGGCGATGATCATGGTCGGTGAGCCCTTGTGCGATTTTGCCCCTTCCAGGGCATCCACGACGTCCTGCATGTTATGCCCGTCAATTTCGACGACATTCCAGCCAAAGGCCTTCCATTTGTCGGGCACCGGGGCAATTGGCATGGTCTCGTCAACAGCGTAGTCGTTTTGCAGATTGTTGTAATCCAAAATGGCGGTCAGATTGTCCAATTTCCATTTGGCACCGGACATGGCCGCTTCCCAGATAGAACCCTCCTGGGATTCTCCATCACCGATAACGACAAAGACATGGTAGTCTTTCTGGCGCATTTTACCGCTCAGCGCCATACCGAGCCCTGCGGACAAGCCGTGACCGAGGGAGCCGGCCGTCATGTCTATGCCCGGCGTCTTGTTCATATCGGGGTGGCCTTGCAGGATGCTGTCTAACTGGCGCAGAGTCGCCAAATGAGGCTTTTCAAAATATCCGCGTTCAGCCAGGGCGGCGTACCAGACCGGGCAGGCGTGACCCTTGGAGAGGATAAAGCGGTCGCGGTCAGGCCAGCGCGGATTTGCAGGATCCACTCGCATAACCCTGAAGTATAGCGCGGTAACTATATCCGCTGCGGAAAGCGAGCCGCCGGGGTGGCCGGCCTCGGCGGTGCAGATCATCTCAATGATGTCGCATCGAATGACGGCCGCCATTTTTTCGAGTTCTTCAATTGACATCGGTTTTTGTGCCATGGGCTGTATAACTCCTTTGCTGCATTTTGATATCGAAAACCCGGCCGTTTGAACCAGGTCAGAAATAACTGACTTCGCCTGTAACTTGGGTCCCGTGTGGGATGTGGGAATAGTGCCGGTAGCTCCGAGCTTCGATGACTTATCTCAACGAAAAAATGTTGGTTTCTATAAACTGCCAGGTTGCCAGATAATTGCCCTGTGCGATCAGGTCTTCGAATGCATCGGTATTGATCTGGTGCAGGCGATCCCAGATTTTATTCGATATCCTGCTGTTGGCTTCAAAGGTTCCTTTGATTTCCCAGCGGGTCGGCGATGTGTCTGAGGTCAGATAGTCGCAATATCCATATTTTTTCAGGTAATATAAAAATTCGACATATTCCAAAAAATGCTTGGTACCGCAAAAATAATCCCAATCCCATCTGCCGTCATTGTCGTTTATGTGGATATAGTATTTATAGGGACTTTCAGCCAGCATCACCAGGGCTTCGGCCGGATTCTCGTTTCCGTACATGGAGTGTCCGAAATCGAGGGTTACCCCCATATCGCTGCACTGGATGTCGTTTAGCAAGCAGAGCGCTTTGGCTGCTGTGTCGACAAAACAGTGACCCCGGGTTTCACTGGGCTTATACTCGATATACAGCGGCACCTCCGTTTTATAGGTGCCGGCAGCCCCAAAGGTTTCCACCAGATATTTCCAGGTTTTGGCGTAATCATACTGAAATGCGAATTCGTATCCGTCGCCAAGGGGACAGCAGGTTACCTTGTCGGCTCCGACCCCGACCGCGAAATCCTTGGCTTCTTTGATGAACCGGACCGCTTTTTCTCGGATCTCTTTATCACTGGAGGTCAAGCCGCCGTTGCGAAACTCGGGCTCGGCCTTGACGTTGACGTTGATGGCGGCGACTCTCAAACTATGTTTTTCCAGCAGCTTGCGGGTATCGACCGGGTCGCTGACTTCATAGGGGTACACAATCTCCACGCCGTCATAACCCTCGATTTCCGTCATCATTTGGAATTTTTCATCCAGGCTGAGGGGTTGGTTGTATTCGTGAAAGCGGTCTTTGGTTTTGGACAAAAACCCCGTGATAATACCCATGTTCAGCATCTAATCCTCCTTTATTCCTTATCCAAATCGGTCTCGCCTGAATCTCCTCTCATTATTTTTGCCACCAGTTTGTCCTTGATATTTCTGTAAACCGCAAACTGGCTGACTACGGTCCACACGATGACCAGAAAGAGAATCAATGCAACCGGACGGGTGAAAACGGGCATAAAACTCCCCTGGGAAACCATGAGGGCCCTTCTCAGGTTTTCGTCCGCCATGGGACCGAGAATAACGCCGATGACCAGGGGCGCTATAGGATAACCCATCTCGATTAGAAAATAACTGATGATCCCCACCGGCAGCATGAGGTAGAGGTTAAAGATATTCATCCCCAGAGCGTAGGAGCCGATGATGCAGAGCACGCCGATGATCGGCATGAAAATTTGGGTCGGGATGCGCAGTACCTTGACAACCTGTCTGGCCAGCAGCATGCCCACCACCCACATGGCCAGGGATGCCAGCAGCAGAATCGAAGCCACCTCGATGATGAAATTGGGGTGCTCAAAGGAGATCATCGGGCCCGGCGTGACACCGTGCAGCATGAGCGCTCCGAGCAGCATGGCGGCCGGCGGACTTCCGGGTATTCCCAGGTTCAAGAGCGGGATCATGGCCCCTCCCACACAGGCGTTGTTGGCCACCTCGGTGGACAGGACGGCCGTGATTTCACCTTTCCCGAATCTTTCCGGGTGTTTGGAGGTGTTCTTGGCAGCACCGTAAGAGACCCAGGCCGCGATGTCCTCGCCGATACCCGGAACGGATCCGATACCTACCCCGATCAGCGCCGAGCGGATAATCCGTGGGATATTTCTGACGATGGTTCCAAACTCCGGTAAAATTCGTTGAAACTTCTGAGTTTCGCCGATTTGGAAACGCTGCTTGAGGACCTGAATAATCTGGGGGATGCCAAAAGCGCCGATGAGAACAGGCACCACTTCGACACCGCTGTCGAGTTCGGACAGGCCGAAGGTAAATCGCGGGTAGAATTGCAGGAGATCGCGGCCGACACAGGCTAAAAACAATCCCAAAAAACCGGCGATCCAGCCTTTGATGACAAGATCCGGGCTGGTCAGGGTTCCGCTTATGAGAATCCCGAAAAAGGCCAGAAGAAAAAACTCAAAGGAGGTGAACTGAAGCGCAAAAACGGATATAAGCGGTGAAATGCTGACCAGAAAAAGCATGCTGATAATCGTGCCGATGGCTGAAGATGTAGTGGTCAGGCCGATGGCGCGGCCGCCTTCGCCCTTGCAGGCCAGCGGATACCCGTCCAGCGCGGTGGCAGCAGAGGCGGCGGTGCCGGGAATATTGATGAGAATGGAGGCATAGGAACCGCCGTAAGTTCCGCCCACATATATGGCCAGGAGACAGAGCATGGCGGTGGCGGTGTCCATACCGTAGGTCATCGCAGTCAATAGCGCCACACCGAGGGTGGATGTCAGCCCGGGCATCGCACCGAACATAATCCCCAGAATAACCGAACCGAAGAGGACGGCCAGGTTAATCGGATCCGAGGCTAAATGTAAAACCGTCTGAAAATAGAATCCGATGCGTTCAAGAAAAACCATCAATTTTTTTCCTTCTCATTTAAGCCATAGGATCAATCAGAATTCGAGGTACCAGAAGTAATCGAGAATTGCCACGACAAGTCCTTCGCTGGGCATCGGTACCAGAAGAAAGTATTTAAAGATCATGCCGACGAGAAAAGGACCGACAAGGGCAACGATCATTGCTGTCCGGTATTTTTTTCTTAAATCAGCGCTGGTGTGAATCATCTTCCAGGCGTAAACGCAGTAAGAAATGATAAAACAGAGCATTAGAACATCAGCGGCAAACGGAATGATACGACCCAGGGCCTCATCAAGGCCGAATACAAAATAGACGAGAAAAAAAATGGCCCCCGCCAGATAGAAGCAAAAAAGTTTTTTTAGCAGCACGGCGTCATCAAAGTAAAAAGCGGTGATAAACACCATCAGAAAGACAATGGCACTCAAAAAGAAATCGATCCTGGGTATGTTCAGGTAGACAAAAGATAGAAATAAAACGGCAATGGCGTAAAAGCGCAGATTCGGTGTGGAGTTTAAAAATCCAAAAAAATTCTTGCTCAAGAGCCAGTCGAGGGTTTCCTTAAATGCTTTAAAACCGATGATCTTCAATGCAGTTCTGCAGAGCAAAGCGCCCAGCAGAGCGATGATTCCGCCGACAAACAGCGGAAAAAGCGCCGGAGATACGAACCACACATTCTGAACACCCCCCCAGCTGTCCTTCATGGGCATTTTTAAGGCCTGAGAAACGATCCAGAGGCCGAAAAAAAATATAATAGCCCCCGAATAAACGTCTGCCTTGCGGAGTTTGTCTTTCTCCATCATGATAGGATTCCTCAAAGAAGTTTTATCGCAGCACGCACGAATCCGAGATTTTCGGCAAAGCAGTTATGCCGGAGCATATCGTGTTGATTGCAAAACTGATCGGCCAAAAATCTATAGAGCTGTGAAAAAAAACCATGGTCTGAGCGGGCACCGAAGGTGCCCGCTCACCGCTGTTAATCAGACTGTATGCTTTAAGGCTTGGGAATACCCAGTGTGGCCGGGTCTACTTTGGCTGCTTTCAGTTCCCACAGCGTCCATGCAAAATTGGATTCGAGCGCGTCAAATACCGCTTTAGATTCCGCTCCGGTTTTGCCCGATAGTAGATAATAATTTTCCTTGGCCCAGGTTTGGACTTTTTCGGTGGCCATGGCTTTTTTGAAAGCATCAACCAGGACGGCTTTGGCCTCATCCGGGACGTCGGCCGGAACCGCGAACCCGATAGCCTGGGAAATCGGCAAGTACTTGGACAGCTCGGGATAGGAATCGAAGGATGACGGAATCGTTCCCAGACCCTCGACATTGAATGGCTCCGGAATCAGCATCCCCAGAGCTCTTAACTTTCCGCCGCGCAACAGCTGCTGCTGTTCGGCCAAGGACGTGACGACCACCGAAACCTCTCCGGCCATGGCGGCATTTTGGCTGGGGGCAGAGCCTTTGTAGGGAATGAAGTTGAATTTGGCGCCGGAGCCGTTTTCAACGGCCAGCAGGTTGAGGTGATGAATCGAACCGGCGCCGCTTGCGGCAGCCTTGATGCTATTCGGTGCGCCCTTTGCCGCCTCGATCAAATCCTTCAGGGTTTTGTATGGCGTGTCGGGAGTCACGGAAATGACATCCGGAGACCCGCCGACAATAAAGACATCCCAGACATCAAACTTTTTATCCCAGCCGCCCTGAACACCGGCGGTAACGTTGGATTCGGAGAGGCCGGTTAATGTATACCCATCATGGGGCCTGGAATAGCCGAAGTTCATGCCCACTGAACCTGCGACGCCGCCTGTTTTATTGATCACGTTGATGTTTACGCCCAGAATTTCTGCCATTTCAGCACTGATGATGCGGTTGCAGGTATCGGTTCCGCCACCGGCGCCCCAGACGACCACATTGGTAATGTCTCTTTTGGGAAAATTTTGAGCATATACCCCGGCGGCAGCTGCCAAAAGGATTACCAGACAAATGAACAGAATTTTTTTCATTGCAATATCCTCCTCAAGTTTATTGGGTCAGTCATTTCCGATTATGAGCCTTGACGGCTCTGCCCTAGTTTTTTAATACCAAAACCGGTACGGATATATTTTATCTTTCCACCTCCCTCCTTTATGTAAAAATTGGCTCGGCCAGCTGTTTTGATCGGCAGCACCTTTGCTTTCCCAGTGTCGCTGTTTAGGTCCCTTTTTGAATTGGATTTATAGGCTGCCTCAAAATTCCCCGCGTTGATTTCCCCATTCATTCCCTCAGAAAAGCTGTGGACTTCCTCAAATGCTGCCGCATCAGTTCTTCGGCGGCCTGCGGGTCTCTCCGGCTAATCGCCTCAATTATGGCCAGGTGTTCGTGAATGGTTTCATCTGGTGGCCGAACCAGGCCTTCGGAGTTAACCAACTGAAAACTGTAAGTGATGATATTATATGTTTCCAGAATACTCTTTAGAAACTCTTTGGATCCGATCTGGGTTACAAAATTATGGAAGCGCCGGTCCTCTCTGGCATAAGATCTGATATTGGTAATGCCGGGTGATTTTGCGAATCGCTTAAAAAAGTTTTGTAATTTATTTATCTGGGCATCAGTAATATATTGCGCTGCGCGCCTGGCGGTCAGCCCCTCAAGGATTTCGCGCAGCTCAAATATGCTGACCATCTCGGGCCTGGTAAAAAGGCGAACAAAAAACCCCCTTCGCGGCTTGGCCTCAACAAGCTTTTCGTGTTCGAGAAACTTCAGGGCGCTGACGAGGGGGGTTCGGCTGATGCCCAAATCCCGGGCCAGTTTTTCCTGCGGAATTTTTTCGCCGGGCAGCAGTTTACGCGCGATGATCATATTCTTTATGATCGTGTAGACTTTGTGATCCAAGTTTTCGTGTTCAGCCCCAAGATTGACCATTGTTGCTTTCTCCTCGACTGTGATGTTCAGCAGTGCTCTAGCTTGTGCAAGGGGGTTCCGGAAAGGATAAATTGAATTTTGTATGCAAAATTCAATATCGGGTTCGCATCACGTTGTCAAGAAGATTTTGTCAAAAAATTTTCTGCGTTTTTTAAGGGATTAGCTGGATTTCGAAAAAATATTTTTGGAATGGATGCTGTGGCTGTGTTCCGCAAATAATTTACAAAATATTGGCAATAGTACCGTTAGAATATAAATATTATGATTGGCGTCTGCCACATGCGCCAAAGCGGGAATCCAGGATAATCAATGGTTATGGACTCCCGCTTTGGCGGGAGTGGCGGG
>Ga0209536_100015875_pt1 | contig 10725 bp, 5 predicted proteins | sample DeeMarSeWOR28_12_FD_187461 | JGI IMG/M metagenome (GOLD analysis project Ga0209536, IMG submission 187461) | Marine sediment microbial communities from White Oak River estuary, North Carolina - WOR-2-8_12 (SPAdes) (version 2) | ecosystem: Environmental > Aquatic > Marine > Intertidal zone >...
TTGCGGTCCTTAATCAGGGGGGAGAGGACCTGGATACGACTGCCCAAAGGCATGCGCTGCACACTTTCCACGATTTGCTCAGCCGACTGGGGTTGCACCGGCCGGCCACATTCCGGGCAATGGGGTGTCCCCACCCGGGCAAAGAGCAAGCGCAAATAATCATAAATTTCGGTGACCGTACCCACCGTGGAGCGCGGATTATGGCTGACCCCTTTCTGGTCGATGGAGACAGCGGGGCTCAAACCCTCTATCTGGTCCACATCTGGCTTTTCCAACTGGCCTAAAAACTGGCGGGCATAGGCGGAAAGGGATTCCACATAGCGGCGCTGCCCTTCGGCAAAAATGGTGTCGAAGGCCAGCGAGGACTTCCCGGAGCCGGAGAGGCCGGTGAGGACCACGAGTTGGTCCCGAGGAATCTCGACCGTAATGTTCTTCAGATTATGTTCGCGGGCGCCCCGCACGACAATCTTGTCCACTGACATAGACGATGTTCCTGTTTACAGTAGATGGCCTAGCTGGGGCCATCATCGCGCATCAATTGGCAATAAATTGACAAGAACATGTATTCTAACATGATTGGCCGGGTGAGGGTATTAGAGTTTTCATAGAATGAACGGAGACGGAGGATAACCACAGACGACGGACAGCAGACCACAAACGGCGTGTCACGTCCTGAAATAACGGGGATGGAGATATATGAGCAAGCAGTCGAAATCATTCACTGCTGATTGCACCGTCAAGCCAGACGCGGTTATCGGGCACCGGCCGGCCCGCAGCATCAATCGCCTGCAATCGGGGAAAATCGGGTGCGTTACGGTAGAGGCCCACGGCGACACGATAGGTTCCGGCCGGGAGTTCAGTCACATCAAGTACCACCACCTCTTCCACAACTTCTCCGGCTGCCCACTGCCCGGTGGGGTAGGTGTCATTTAGCGGCACGCCGTCAGATTGCCGAATGATTTCACCTGTCTCCATATCCACCAGGTGCACAAAGCGCTGAAAATCTTCATTGCCCGGGGCCAGTGCGCCCCACACCAGGCGCACATTGAGCGATTCCTCCGCGGTGTTCATTTCGTAGCCGTGCAAGATGATGCGGTCCTCAAAGGTTATTCCGGCCGGTTCGATATCATCCGGGACCACAAAAGAAGCGGTCACCGGTCGGAAAACCAGTTCCCCTTCCTGCCAATCCAACGCGCCCAGCTGCCGCGTCAGGGCCACCCGGCCGGTATCTGGCGTATACAGGCGGGCGGTCAGGTAATAGGGCGCGGCGGTAGTCAGTTGCGGCGGCAGGGGCAGGCCCAGCCAATCATGCACCGGTTGCCCGGCCGGCCAGCCGCTGCTGGGCAAAAAGCCGTGTCCCGGCTGGCTATCACACAAAACCAGTTCCCGGCCCTGGCTATCCAGCAGGCGCAGGGACACTAGCAGATTTTCGCTTAACGGCGCATCCGTTTGCCAGATTAATTTCACTGTTATTTCGCCTGTAGAATCCCCGGCATCATTACAACCAAAAGGAACCGGCGGCATCCATCCGGCCGGTTGCTGCACCGGCATCGCACCCTGTACCAGCACATCATCAACCACGACGTCAAATCCAGCCGGGTGCTCCCCAATGGATTCGCCCGGGTCATCCACAATCCAGAGCGGGCGCAGAAATAAATCGCCGCGCGGCTGCCCGGAAGGGGTCAAGGCCACTGCATCCGGAAAGGTCAGGCGGGGCACTACCAACCCGGCCGGGATATTTTCCGGCAATTCCAGAACCACCGGCACCATACCGGCACTTGAAATGGTGCTTCTAGTTGCCAAAACTGGCACATGCTCAAGGCGGTGCACGGCCGGGGTAACCAACTCAAGTGTCAATGGCTGGTCTATTTTGGCCGCTGCCCATTCCAGGTTAATGGTTAATGGCTCGCCAGGGCGCACAGTATCCGTACTATAATGATAGCGACTTAACTGGCTGCCGTCAGAAAAATGAATCCCTTCTGGAGCATGGTGTAAATAGCCGAGTTGGGCGAAGTCCCACGTTTCGGTCCCGGCCGGGTATTCCGGTTCCGGCCATAAACGGCCGGCCACGAACAAGCCCAAAATAGCCACCGGCAGAATCAGCCAACCACGACCCGGCCGGAATCGCCAGCTGGTTAGCAGCAGACCAACAGCCCCCACCAACGCGGCCAGCGACAATAATTCACCCACCAGACGGATGGGAGTGCGGGTCAGGCGCAAAGTGAGGGTATGCATTCCGGCCGGTATGCCACTGACCATCACCAGCCCGGAGCCGGGGGCGGCTTGCAGCGCAATATCCGTGTCATTTAGTTTTCCCGCCCAACCCGGCCAATATAGCAGGGGAAACATGATCACGGCCTCTTCGCTATTTATGTCAAGCTCCCAGGTTTGCCGGGCGGCTCCTTGCCCCTGCTGAGTTACGGCTCCCTGCCCCGAAAGAATGACCGCCCGCTCTCTGTCGCCAATATTCAGCCAGGAACTGGTGTTTGGCCGAGGCTGGACGGTGTACGGCAGATATTCAGCGCTGACCGTACTGCCGATATTGCCGGTAAACCATTCATATTGGGCCAGGGCCAGGGGCGAGGCGTCTGCGTCGGCCAGCGGCAAATGGTCCGTTTCCAGCCATCCCAGCCCGGCAACCAGTAAAAGCGCGATCGCCGACACCACCACCAGCCGGGGCAACCACCGGCCGGGCAGCCAGGCCAGCAAACCGGCGAGCAAGGCCGTGGCCAGCGCTTGTACAGATAGAAAGCGCCAGGGAAACTGGGTGAAGGGTAGCAGGGGCAGCGCATCCCACAGAAATTTTGAAAAGGAAAGAAGCATGAAGGTACTGATCAGCAAAGTAGCGAAAACGAAAAACAACCCGGCTTTATCGCCTTGATTTCTTTTGGTGAGTAATGCCCACAATCCCACACCTAAACCGGCCATGGCCAGCAAGACCTGCGCCAGCCCCATGCGAAACGCAACCCGGCCGGCGACGTCATAATCAAATAGCCAGGAAGACTGCACCGGGTTGGCTAGGAAATGGTTGGTATAAGCAAAATAACCGCTGGTCACCGGATCGGTCTGCACCAGGCTGGTTTCCACCAGGGCCGGCAACCAAAACCAGCCCGAAAGCAACAGCCCAAACAACAGCCCACCGGTCACGCCCAGCAAAGCCGGCCGGCTCCCGTGCCGCCACAGGGCAATCAACAGATATAGCAGCAAAAAGGGCGAGAAAATGAGCGCGGAGATATTATGGCTGAGAATGAGTGCGGCGTAGCTGATCGCCAACAGCAGCATTGACCGGCGATCCGGCCGGTTAACCGCTTCATCCGCGGCCAGCAACACCAGCGGATACAGCGCCATCGCCCAAAATTCAGCCAGTGAATCGCCGCGCACATAGACATTAACCATGTGGAACGGGGCCAGGGTATAGGCCGCCGCAGCCAGCAACCCACCCCAGTCATTCCCTAGCCAGCGCCGCGCCAGTTGATACATTCCCCAGCCGGCCAGCAAGAAACCGGCCAACTGGGCCAGCTTAATCGCCAGCACATAGGAAAAGTCAAACAAGCGGAAAAAGGCCGCCACGGCAATGGATAGCGGCGCATAATAGTTGAAAAAAGGATAACCATAGCCGTAATTAGCGTCCGGCATCCAACGCACGGGGAAGTGACCATCGCCGATCGCTGTCGCAAATTGGTGTACCCGTTGTAATAGGAAGGGACTATCCCCGCCCCCCCTGGTATTAAGCAACCCCGCTTCGGCAAATAAGGGCCCGGCGGCGAGACAGGCAATGAGCAGTACCGCCACCGGGATCCCATACCGGCCGGTTATCCTACGCAGCACGCATCAGGCTCTCATGCGCACTAAGAAAAAGACCAGGCCGCCTAAAATCAGTAAGGCCAGACAAAGGACGCTGATTCCGGCAATCAGCAGAATGTTCGAAGAGCCACCGGAGGGCAACAATCCACCCAGACCGCCTTCACCATCGCCATTTTCCGGGGTGGCTGTGGCCGCTCCTTCCGCGCCATCTTCGCCGCCCGCAGCGCTAGTCGGGGTGACCAATGGGCGAATACGACTACCAAACTCTACGAGAATCGTTTCCCCTTCGGTAACCGGCAGGCTCACATTACCCGCCGTGGTCATCTCTAAAGCCGGGGGCACTTCCTGTGCCACCTGGTATTCCCCGGCCGGTAATGCTTCAAAACAAACCGGGTCTGGGCCAGAAGACACCCCCTGGCCAACCAATTCATTCGCAGCATTGGCGACAGTAAACGTTACCCCGGCCATTGCTCCTTCATCCGCATCACGCACGCCGTTGGCATTGTTGTCGGCAAAGGCATTGGCGCAAATCGTGCCTCCGGGTACCGGTGTTTCTGTAGGCGTCGCTGAGGGCAGCGGAGTGGCCGTAGGTAATTGGGCGATTTCGGTCGATTCCGGCGTAAAGGTGACTGCCGGGGGTTGGGTTGCCGCCGGTGGCTGGGTCGCTGCCGGTGGGGGTGGTGGGTTTGTCGGCGCCGCCGTTGGTTGGGCATCCACGGCAACCAGCTGGGCGGTGTCAAACCAGGCATCAAGATGGGCCCGGCATTGGTTAGCCCCGGCAAAGTTGGCGGCGGCAAACACGGTGATCTGGTTGCCGGTGGCCGTCGCCTCTACCGTAAAAGTTTGCCAGTTACCGGCACCGCCGCTCATATGCGGCGAACCAGCAGCACCCCAGACGATGTCACCATCATTCCAAACGCCACTGCCATTCGGGTCGATCCCGGCCTGAACACCCATGTTTACTTCCGCATTGGAGGGTGCTGGATATTGCTCGTTGCTGGCCCGGCCGGTAGCCACAAAGCTGAACCGGTAAGTCACACCGGGCGTGACGGCTACGTTTTGCATCACGCCGGCATGCCAGGTGTCGAACTGGTTACCGACTTGCTGGGAAAGCGCACCATCAGCCACAATGCTGCCGTTCGCTTCCCGACCCCAGATCGGCCGCCAGGCATAACGGGCGGAGCAATTTTCCGGTTTGGGCTCGCCGGTATCTTCGTGCCAGCGGCCCCAGCCCTGGGCGGCGCCGTTGACGTAAGGGTCTTCAAAGCTGCCATTCACCAGGTTTACCGCCTGTAAAAGGGGCGCGGCACCTACCGGTTCCGGCCGGGAAGATGCTACACTCAAGAACATGGCTAACAACAGCAGCGAAAATAATATTTTACGCATCAATTCCTCTCCTCCTATCGCTGGAAATCGCCCTCGATCAAACCCGGCACGCAGCCGGAAAATCTGCTCGGGAAATCATCCTACAGCACTTATCACGCACCGGGACGCTTAACTGGCGGAACGCCGGTTGGCCACCACCAGGATAATACCTCCGAACAGCAACAACAGGACCAAGCCAACCACACCGACAACCAGAATCAGGCCCAGGCTGGGCCCTTCGGCCGCCAGAGCACTATCACTACTTTCCGCGTCGCTATCGGCGCCGGCAACATCCGCCGCACCGGCGGCGTTTTCGGCATCAGCAGCGGCATCAGCCACTTCGCTAATCGTATCTTCCATGGCGCCGGCCGTTTCATCAATATAGCTACCAAAAGCAAAAATCGTTTCCGTATCATCGGAGATGGACACCGTCCAATCCCCGGCCGTGGTCAGGTTTTCGTTCGGGCCAATCGAGCGGGTAATTTGATAACTACCGGAGTCTAAGCCCTGAATGCAGTAGGGCTCCGAAAAGCCATCGGTAACATAGTTGGTCACCACGGTTTCACTATTGGAAATGGTGAAGGCCACCGCTGCTTTTAACTCTTCCCCGGGATCTTGTTGCCCATTCTGATTGGGATCCAGGAAAGCTGTCAGGCATACAGTGCCGCCGGTCGGCTCCGGAGTAGCCGTAGGAGCAGCAGTAGCAGTAGGGGCCACGGTCGGTTCTGCCGTCGGTTCATCGCCCGCACTAGCGGCCGCATCAGCGGCTGCACCCTCGGCTACTTCCTCCTCCCCTCCCGGCTGGCCACTGCCCACAACCAACAGATCGCCCACGCTGATCGTGGAGCCGGGATTGGCATCGTTCAAGGCGTAAATTTCATCAATCGTCAGGCCATGCCGGGCGGCAATACTCCAGAAGGAATCACCGGCGCGCACTTCAGCATAAATGACGCCCTCGGCGTTAGGGGTTGCCGTCGGTGCGGAAGCGGGGACAACCGGAGCCACAACCGGGCTTCCTCCGCCGCTATTGTCACCACTGCTGGGCGGCGGTGCCGCCGGAGGCGGGGCGCCGCCGCCGCTGGTGGCCACCAGTTCGGCGTTATCCCAATAAATGTCGTTATGCTTGCGTTGCTCGGCCGGGTTGGAAATGGTAAATACCGTAACCTGGCTACCCTGCGCCTGGGCCTCGACCACAAACTGGGAATAAACATCATATGGCTGTTGATAGCCGGACCAGACAATGGCCGGGCTATAAGGATTGGTGCCGCCGGTCGGATCAATACCAACACGCATATTCACCGTAGTGGGCTGGTTAGAAAATTCGGAATCATCGATCGTCGACCAGGCCTGGCCCCAGATAGAGAAGCGTAACTGTGCGTTGGCGGGTACTTCGACCACTTGTAGTAGCCCGGCAATGTGCGTTCCCTGGAAAGAAAAGTATTGGGCGGCTTCATTGCCGGAATGAATACGATTAAAGAAGGGCGCGCGCGCGGGCTTAAATTCCGGCATGCGGTTTTTCCAGGGGGGATCGGTCGGTGCCTGGCTAATCCACCAGGGAATCCAGCCCACCGGCGCGTTTGCCGTTCCGCAGGGTAGATAGACACCCTGGTTGTTTTTGCAATCCTCGCGCTGGGAGGGGTATAGGGCTAACCAATTGAAATTATCCGGATCAAAGGTATAAACCCCGGCCTCAAAATCCGGGTTGGCGAGTAAGTTTCCACTCTGGGCCGCCACCGGCCGGTACGTCTGGCGCAAAACCAGCAGGCTGCCCAGAATAATCATGCCAACGAGCAAGAAAGTGAAACGTTTGTTACGCATCTCCTCTCTCCTTTAGAAATTGCGGTGCGTCAGGCGCATTTTTACCGCTGTAATTAGAACAATGAATGTTTAGAGGTTTGTAAGACACAGATTTTTCGGGCTAGCGACGGCAACGATTTTTCATTGTCAGGCAACATCTTCAGGGTTCAGTGTCTTCTACAGTGGAAAGCTACCACAATCTGCATCAATTTGGAAAATCTAGCGGCCAACTATCGCCGGCCGGCTGGCCGGTTTCATCCCGGACCGGCAGCCGGTCACCAGTAGCGGTGTTGTACAATCCGACAATAAGCGACTGTTGTGTCCGGTCAAACGGTTGCGGCAAGACCACTCGGCGCTCATCTACAACCAACCGGCCGGGTTGCCACCAGCTATGCGGCCATATCGGGCCACCGGGTGGCCGGTCGCTTTGCGCTACAATCGCCCCATCACTATCTACCACATGGACAAAAGCGGTCAGTGGCTGGTCGACTGTGTCCGGAGCTTGCCATACGAGTGTTAGGCTTATTTCCGCCGGACTAACGAGTTCGGTAGCCGCGCTGATCAGGTGCAAGGTATGGTCGAAGTTAACAAAAGACGCCGCCGGTTTGACATCCGGCTCTACCTGGTCCACCTGGTAACGGGCATAAAACGGATACGGTTCCGTTTCCCGGTCACCCATCGCCAGGCTACCGGTTTCGGCCCGGATTATTACCGGGACCGGAATCGCCGTGGAGACATAGTCCAATGCGGTATACGGCCAGGCATAAACCGTAAAGGGCGGTGTACAGGTGGCGGGACATGGTAGCCCTGCCGCCGGCGCGTATGCAGTAACCGGACGCACGGCCGGGTCCACCAGAAAGGATACCGCCGGCCAAGCACCGGGGCCATATTGTTCGTCCAGGTAAACGGTCGTGTCGTCCGCCTCTGTGTTAATGTCCATTGCCAGGTCGCGCGCCGCAGCCTCAAAATAAAAAGCCGTTTCCGCGCGCCGGGCATAATCACCAAAGTAGTCACGCACCGTTACGACCAGTGTCGCCACACATAAGAGGCCTATCAGCCCTACGCGCCAACGGCGCTGACGGGAATATAAAACGGTTGGTAGTTTAGGCCAATCCAGTAATCTGGACAAGCCGAGGGCCGGAATTATGAGAATTGTCGGTAAAACGCCGGCAGCGCGTAGGAAATGGGGCGCATCTTCGGCCAGAATCGTCGGCCCCAGCATAATCAGCGACCAGGCGAGCAAAGCAAACATGGCCGGCCGGCGCCAGCGCCGTACAATGACGACCACACCAATAATAAAAGGAATCAGCATGACCCAATCAAAGACCGGCCGGCCAGCCGGATTGTGGCGCCAGATGGTGTCACCGCGCCAGAGATACATGCCCAAAGCCCGGCCGGTCTGCCGCGCCAGCGTCCCCCAGAAATCGCCATTGTTGATCGCCGGGTTCAAGATGGACACCTGTCCGGTGCGGCCCAGCACCAGATCGGGTTGCTGAATGGCTAATAATCCCAGCGGCGCCAGTAGCAACCCCGCCCCTAGCAAAAACCAGAGCACGCCGGGCCACAGCCGGCGGCGCGTTTGTGGCCGCCAGAGTAAGAATAAGCCTATCATCCCCAGCAGCAGGGGCGTGAAGAGGGCCGTCAGGTACGTGTAAAAACAGAGGCCATATAACATCCCGCTCAGCAACCACAGCACACCTTTTTGGCGGCGATAGGCCAATGTACCCAGCCAGAAAGTGAGCGCCAGCAAGGGGGCCAATATTACCGGCCGCAGCCCGATGCGGCTCAAATGCACCGGCCACAGCGTGACTGCCCACAACCAGGCTGCCAGCAGGCCCACCCGCCAACCAAACCAGCTACGCGCCAGCAAAAAGAGCGGTATGGTGGTCAAAGTACCCACGACTGCCGCCGCCAGTCGGACCGCAGTCACCGTCCGCCCCAAAACAGAGACCGAAAGGGCGGTCAGGTAGATGTACGCCGGTTCGCGACCATTGTTAGCCGGAAAATACAACGCATTTTCACCGGCCAACACCGCCAACGCATCCTGGCCATTAAACGCCTCGTCGCGGTAAAAGCCGGGCGGCGCCGTATCCAACCAGAGCAAGCGCAGGCCGGCGGCCACCAACAGGACACAAATCAACAAAGCCCAACCCCGGCGGGAAGGGCTGGCGAGCAGGCGAGACATGGTTCCGTGGTGTGGTTCAGGGTTTGTTGACACCGATGTTGTCAAAACAGGCCAACTATAGCAAAATAGGGTGTGGTGTCAATTGGCCACCAATCGCCGGTAATAACCGGGCCGCATAACAGAATGGCCCGGCAGCAAAGACCTGGCCCCGACCTGAATAAGCCCGCCAACAGCAGCGAGTCATCCCCTATTTTCTATGCGTATTCTCATGGTTTCAAAAGCGTGCCTGGTCGGGGCTTACCAGACCAAGCTGGAAGCAATCGCCCGGCACGAGGATGTTGAATTGGTGGTCATCGTGCCTCCGGTGTGGGCGGATCCGGCCGGACCGGTGCACCTGGAACGCAGCCATACAGACGGTTACCAGTTGTTGGTTGATCCCTTGCGCTTCAACGGGCAATTTCACCTGCACTATTACCCCCGACTGAAAGAACGGCTGCAGACTTTCCGGCCGGACATCCTGCACATGGACGAAGAACCTTATAATCTGGCGACCTGGTTGGGCGTGCGCCAGGCCAGAGGCGTGGGCGCGAAAACGCTCTTCTTCTCCTGGCAAAACATCGCCCGCCAATACCCGTTTCCCTTTCGTCTCATCGAGCAACAGGTGCTGCAACAAGTGGATTATGCAATCATGGGCAATGCCGCCGCGGTGAACGTCTGGCGGGACAAGGGTTACCAGAGACCATACCGGGTGATTCCCCAGTTTGGGGTTAATCCAGACCTATTCACCCCACCGGTCCATCGTGACGAAATGCGCACATTTACCATTGGTTCCACCAGCCGGCGATTGGTTCCCGAAAAAGGGATCGATTTATTGCTGCGCGCTGCTTCCGGGTTGCCGGGCATCTGGCGGGTGCATATCGCCGGTGACGGGCCCTCCCGGCGGAAGCTGCAAGCGCTGGCCGCAGAGCTGCAAATACAGGATCGGGTGGCCTTCGACGGCGTCATTCCTTCCGCCGATATGCCCGCTTACCTGCGACAACTGGACGTGGTGGCCGTTCCTTCGCGCACCTTGCCAAATTGGAAAGAGCAGTTCGGCCGGGTCATCATCGAGGCGATGGCTGCCGGCGTGCCGGTGATTGGGTCCGATAGCGGCGAAATTCCGCACGTTATCAGCAATGCCGGGTTCATTATCCCCGAAGATGATGTGGCCGCGCTGCACCAGCATTTGCTGATCCTGATGCAATCACCGGCTAAGCGGCTGGAATTGGGGCAAGCCGGCCGGAAACGGGTGTTGGCGCAGTACACCCAGGAACAGGTGGCGGCCCAGACTGTTGCTGTATACCGGGAAATGTTGGCGCGATGAACGTTCCCCGTTTCCTGCGCGTCATATTCGTCAGCCTGCTGGTGCTGGTTTGCTTGCTGAGCGCTTATGGGCTGGCTTTCTACATGGGGGTGCAATCCGGGCGGGAGGCGCAGACCGAACTAACCGCGGTGGAGCAGGCGGTAGAATTGGAACGCCAGATCGACATCGCCCAGGCCGACCTGCTACGCGGCAACTACCAGTTAGCCATCCGCCGCCTGGATTGGGTGCTGGAACAGGACCCAGGCAATGCGGCCGCCCGCCAGCTGCGCCA
>Ga0209536_100015877_pt1 | contig 10724 bp, 8 predicted proteins | sample DeeMarSeWOR28_12_FD_187461 | JGI IMG/M metagenome (GOLD analysis project Ga0209536, IMG submission 187461) | Marine sediment microbial communities from White Oak River estuary, North Carolina - WOR-2-8_12 (SPAdes) (version 2) | ecosystem: Environmental > Aquatic > Marine > Intertidal zone >...
TTACCCCATGAATCCTTACCAGTCTGTGCTGCATACGGAGTCAACCCTGGAAGACATGAGGAGGCAATGAAAATACATAGAAATATTTTCTATATAATTTTTTTATTTTTTGCAGGTTGCACTCACACCGCAGTATGGGAGAAACCAGGCGGAAATCAAGAGTCATTTGACCTGGACTCCCGGGAATGTGATTTTATTGCGCAGCAGATTGCCCTGCAGCAAAGTGAAACAGGGAAAAAAATTGATCCAACCTTTTACAACAAAGCATATATCGAATGTATCACTGCTAAAGGATGGAGCCCCAAAAGAGGTGTACCTCAGGCAGAAAAAGGGAATGAGACAGAAACAGTTCAGCATTTGGCTGAATCAGTAAACATAAACACTGTTAAAGGGTTCGGCCAAACAATCTCAGTACCGGATACATACAGCCTGGTCACAAATAAACGGTTCCAAAGCGGCTCAACAACAATAGAGCAGTTTTTCTGGAAAGGGGAAGACTCTTCCTTTATTAATATTCTTTTTCAGAAGAATACTGCTGCCACCTTTAAAAATATCCCTTATCCTGTGTCAGAGCCCTATGCGCTCTATTCCTCCGGGAAGGGGGATCGGGCTAAGGAGCTGTTGCAATGGACAACATTCTGGGGGCACATAGATTCCGATTGGATAATGAGTACCGGAGCCTATTATTATGCAAGCAAAAAAGAAAGAATTATTATTGCAATTACCAAGCCTCTTGTCCCGCCATCTGGTGAGCTACCCAATAATGTCACTTTAACGAGAAATCAGTTTATGCAGATAGATGAGTTTTCCAGTCGATGGCAGACCTGGATGAATGCACAATTCCCAGAAGGACCAGGTCTATTGAAACAATTAATACAAGCTCTTAATTGGGGAATCTAGTTGATATTATTAAAGAATACTATCAGACAGGAAACTTCCTAATTAAACTTGATAAAGGTTAATACATTTTCCACCAAATTATGATGAAACCGTTCTTGTTATATTCTTTTTTCTCTTCCCATTCGAAGCACCCATCCATAAATACCAGCTATAAGAAATACGCCCAGTAAAGGCTGCCATTTTCTATCCAGTAAGGCGAAAATTTCTGTCAGCAAAGTGCTTGATTGAGCACTTATCACAGTATCATGTTGTAAACCTGGTGGAATGACAACAGATTCAAGAAAAGCACGATATACGGGGCTATATTCTATAAATTCTTTTTCATCTGCAAGGCAGACAATAGTCAGGATACTATTATTCAAAAATATAATGGAACTCAAACCTGTAAAATAACGATCAGCTAATCGTAGATTATTTTGAAATAATATGGCAGGTATTTTTTGCCTGTATTCTATATTTTGAATACTCGCTTGATCCACTTTGTCTGAAAGCATACCTGAAAGCAGATTCTTGTTCTTCTCCAGCCATGAATATGTTTTCTGTATCATCTCCTGATTCACATGTTCATCGGTTTTTAAAAACACAACAATCTGAGGATTATTGGAAGAACTCTCTTTCATTGGTTCAGGGAAAAACTGATAACTGGAGACAATTTTCCCTGACTGATGTGTAATATCCCCAGGGATAGTAGAATTCAAAACATTAAGCTCCTCCAAGGAAAGAGGTATCCACTCCTGAGGAAGAACGCCTTGAATAACGAACTGATCTGTCTGCCAAAGATAAACAGAGGTCGAGCTGCTCCCCTCAGAATGAGAGGAAATCAAAAATAAACAGATGAACAATGGAGAAATTATTTTCCACATATCATATCTTTTTGAATAAGAGTCTCATTGGAGTTTTCCTTGCTTCTTTACCAATCTTTTCTTCCATGGATTTCCATATTGGATCGATAATGGAACACTGTGGAGAATAGCCATCAATTATTTCAATAAGGGTGGATCTCACCTTCTCATAATCAAAATTCCTGCAAGCCTGTTTAAGTATATTAACAACAGGCGCTAATTGCTCCCAGGGTATCATTTGCTCCTCCGCCCGCATAATCATGGGATGGGTGGTACCCACAACGTTGTCACCAACCAGAAGCTCCTCGAACAATTTTTCACCAGGCCGCAATCCTGTATACTTAATAGAAATATCACCGTTGGGATTTGTACTGTCACGGAGAGTGAACCCACACAGGTGAATAAGATTTCTGGCGAGATCTACAATGCGGACAGGTTCGCCCATATCAAGGACGAAGACATCTCCACCCGTGCCCATAGCTCCGGCCTGGATAACCAATTGCACCGCTTCCGGAATTGTCATGAAATATCGGACAACATCGGCATGGGTCACAGTCACAGGACCTCCATTCTTAATCTGTTTGCGAAAATGTGGCACAACAGAACCTGATGACCCTAGAACATTACCAAACCGCACCATGGTAAAGCGCGTCTTTACACCCTTGTCGGCCAGCGCCTGCAAAATCAGTTCAGCCATTCTCTTACTGGCGCCCATCACATTAGCAGGCCGTACCGCCTTATCGGTAGAAATAAGGACAAAGGTCTCTACCCCGCCCTCAACAGCAGCTTCAGCGGTCTTCAAGGTGCCGAATACATTATTCTGTACACCCTCAATTGGATTATATTCTACCAGCGGAACATGTTTATAGGCAGCCGCATGATAAATTGTTTCAATGGTCAGTGCCTTGATTACCGCCAATACCCTTCTTTTATGGGTCACCGAACCTAAAATGCTGATTACTTCAAGAGAATTTCCAAAATTGGCGCGCATTTCGGATTCAATATTATATAAGGCAAATTCAGATCGTTCATAAAGTACCAGCCGTCTGGGTTTATTTGCCGCAATCTGACGACAGAGCTCCGAGCCGATTGAGCCGCCGGCTCCGGTAACCATAACGCATTTTCCAGTAATACATGAATGGATCAATTCCATTTGGGGTGGAACAGGATCGCGTCCAAGCAGATCTTCAATCTGGATATCCTGAATATCTTTAATGCTTATATCATTGGCAACAAGTGCATCAAGGGGAGGAAGAGATTTTACTTCCACAGGGAAAGGCTCCAGGAATTGCAATATTTCCTTCTTTCTTTTCCTGGTTTCTGATGGCATAGACAGAAGTATCATGTCCACCCTGTATTTTTCTATTAACCTCTCAATATGCTCAGGTGCATATATTGGCAGTCCAGACAGATCACGTCCCTGTAATTCCTTTGCATCATCAACAAAGCAGACCGGATTAAATTCCGAAGAATCCCGAAAAGTCGTAACCATCTGTCGCCCGGAAGCCCCAGCTCCGTATATAAGGACCCGTTTCCCGGTATATTTTGCAGAATAATATTGAGCATATATATTACGAAAGGAAAGTCTGCTTCCCCCAAGAAGAAGGAAGGACAATGTGAAATATATGAACGGCACTGACCGGGGAAAGTTTGTAAAACCAACAATCAGCAGCAGGGCAACCATAAGCAGAGCAGAGCAGGAACTTGCAATGAAAATTACCCACAGAGCATCAAGACTGGTATAGCGGATAACGGCCCGATACATCCCTAGCCGGACAAAAACAGGCAAAGACACCAGAGGTACTGCAATGAACAGCCAGAAAAACTCATCAACCATGGAAGGCCAAAGTTGCTCCAAGCGCAAAGCCGATGAGGCCCACAACGCAAATGTGAGCATTATCGTATCAGCAATAATGATGATACCCCTTTTGGTATAATAAGAGGAATTGGCAAGTATCCGTATTAGCGACTTGATATTCAACAATCTTTTCCTTTACGACCTAATACTTTCTGATAAATGTTTACAAACATCCAAAATACTTGTTTTTTAAAAATTGTCCATAAGAAGTGCAGTGCTGCTTGGGGTTATTATCAAATTTGTGGCAACTTTTGATACATCTCGATCATTATGTTTATGACTAATTAGATAACAAGTCCTTCGCAGGTTCACTCAATCCCTTTTTCAAACAAGTTTTATGCAAACACAAATAAAAAGAGATATTAAGTAACAGGTTTATTGGAGTAAAACTCTTAGCCTCTCCAAAATTATATTGCCTTTATTATTAGAAATTCCAACATCACCTATTCAAAATTGCGAAAAATGTTCTAAGAATCAACATTAAATCTCTCCAAATATTCCTTTCGCTGACATATTTAACATAATAATCTAATTTTATTGGTAATACATTCTCAATATAAGCTTGATGCGGGTCTTCAGCTTTCGCCAACAATTCATTTTCATTTCGAAAAGTTATAGAAGCTAAGTCCGTAATTCCAGGCGGCACAGAAAGAACAATATCCCTTATTTTATCAGGGTAATGCAAAACATATTCCGGCACCTCAGGTCGAGGACCAACAAGACTCATTTCCCCCTTGATGACATTAAAAAGCTGCGGCAGCTCATCCAATTTATATTTTCTAAGAAATCTGCCACTTGAGGTTATGCGTGAATCTCCACCAACCGTTATCTTAGAACCTTGATTCTCCGCATCACGTACCATGGTACGGAATTTAAATATTCTAAAATATCTGCCGTGTTGTCCAACACGAACTTGGCGAAAAAAAACCGGCCCCTCAGAATCAAACTTAATCCAAATTGAACAGATTAAAAATACAGGGGTTAAAAATATAATTCCTGGAATTACAAATAGAATATCAAACAGACGTTTAGCTATCATTTGCTATATTCAATCAGCAGTCTTTGTACTGTTTCAATAACCTGTCCAACATCATCATCGCTCATTTTAGGATAAATGGGTAGGCTGACTGCCCTTTGGTAAACATCATAGGCTGCGGGAAAATCCTCAGGCCGCAAATTATACTTATCTCGCCAATAGGGCTGTAAATGCAGCGGGATGAAGTGAACGCTGGTACCGATACCTGCCTCAAACATCAACTCAATGAATCTGTTGCGTGAGATTGAAAGCTTTTCAAGTTCAAGCTGGATAACATATAGATGCCAGGCATGAATATCACCGACTCGAGCGACATGCGGCGTCCGCAATGGAAGATTCTGAAAAGAATTAGAATATTGCGCTGCTATCCATTGCCTTCTCTCTTGGAAATTATTTATTTTTTTCAGTTGATGTAGGCCTATCGAAGCAGCAATATCTGTCATATTATATTTAAAACCAGGGGCCACAACTTCGTAGTACCACTTTGGATTATCAGAATTGTAACGGTCAAACACATCACTGTTAATGCCATGTAATCGCATGGTACTGATACGGGAGGCATAGTGGTCGTCGTTAGTCACTACCATCCCCCCTTCTCCTGTGGTAATAGTCTTTGTTACATAGAAGCTGAAAACTGTCAAATCACCAATTGTACCAATGAATTTATTGTTATAGGTCGTTGGCAAAGAATGCGCAGCATCTTCCACAATCTTAATCTTTCGAGAAGAAGTTAAATTGAGGATTGCATCCATATCACATGATTGACCCGCAAAATGTACTGGAATAATTGCTTTTACTTGTTTGGTTTTCTTTAAAATTCTTTCTAGTTCAACTGGACTGATATTAAATGTCAAAGGATCGATATCTACGAAAATCGGATCAGCGCCAAGATAGCGTATAACTTCAGCAGTAGCGGTAAATGTGTATGGTGAGGTAAGAACTTCATCTCCTGCCTTTATATCTATGGCATCCAAGGCGAGATGTAATCCCGCTGTTGCAGAATTAACAGCGAGAGCATAACGACAATGCAATCTCTCAATAAAATCTCTCTCAAATTGTTTTGCCTTTCTACCGGTAGTCAGCCACCCCGATCGTAAAGTATCAACAACCTCATTAATTTCTTCTTCATTTATATTTGGCATTGCAAATGGAATGCTAGCCTTCCTTGCAGTATTCATTTATTTATCCTAATGTCCCATAATAGACTAAAGAGCTGATTTTAATTTCTGGATTTTTTTTTGGTGAAAAAATTTAACAAAGCCCAACATATTTCAGTAACAACTCCGATACTGCCTGTCAACTTGCTACTACGTAAAATCCACGTCGGTTTAATTACTGAACTTATGGATTCATGCCATGCAAAATCTCATACTGGCTCAAAGTGAGCATCAGGCAATGGAAGTATTGGAATTTTGAAGAAAGGACTGTATCATACTAGAATCTATAAATTTGATCGGCGTTGACTGTCTACAGCTTTTCCGGGTTTATTCTTAAAAGTTGGAAGGAATTTGAAAAAAGACAATTGATATCCCTTTAAGATTGTTCTGCCATTTTTATGTATCCTAGTTTTGTAAGTATTTCAGTTTCAATATCGTATAAACGAGACTGCTCTGTATTACTAAAATTTCGCCATCTTCCGCCAAGACCTCTCCGAACCTGTTTTTGGTAAGCATCACGCACTTGACTCCTGTCCTCCAACTTGAGCATGTCAAATATTGGTTCAAGACTCTCAACGTTCGAAATCAAATCTTCATAGCGAATAGAGACCTGCTGAAACGCTGGGACCTCCGCAAGGCCATTGGTGGCGCTTTTGATGCTCCACACCCACTGATGTGCAGCAACCTCCAATATTGATAATTTTATGGCGTCTTGTTCTATGCCAGGATAACGCGGTCCCCAAATAGAAATTCTGTTATCATTACGGGTCCTTGCTGCAAGTTGATTCTTTAAAAACCAAACAGCGTAACTCAAATTACGTAGTGGGAAATATCTAAGTTTCCGGAAGAGGTACTTATAATCCAAAGGTGCAACCCACATTCTCGCAACAGATTCTGCTACATCACGGCCATCCCGGATTAGATGGATAAAGTGGGCCCCTGGGAACAAAGCATGTATATATGGAACACGTAGTACGTTGGATACTGTTTTCTCAAGTATAGCACCCTTCCCCTTGGACCCACCAGGATGCCTCGCCATGGCATCCAGTGTTCTGCCAATAAACCGGCGCCCTTTGTCATTGGCAGCCTCACGCGGAATCATATCATCCGGTCGACTTTCTTGCCCATACCTCCATACATAATTCACATCAAAAGGAACAGTCCGCAAATGAGAGCTTTCTGCGAGTATATCACGAAGAAATTTCGTGCCGGAACGGGCTGCCCCGATAAGGAACACATATTCCTGCGGTTTATTCATCTGATGAATATCCTTTCAAAAAGAAATTAAAGCTTTTGCTTCTTGACACCACGGCTTATCCCGGCATTCCGCCGAAAACCATTGAGAGCATAATTGCAGAAGAACCATAGACAGAGAGGTAAACTCAGATGCTCATATTCTCTATAAACATGCCATACACCCTTTGCAGCTTTAACTTTATTACTTGATACAGAATTATTACGAATTCTATAACGTGCAAGCACTTCGTTAATGCCTTTAGCTGGTCCAAATTGCCGCAATAGTTGCAACCATAGTACCAATGGTTGGCGTGTCGGAATGTCAGGCATGGAAATAACCCCAACTACATTACGGTCAACCACTACCGTTAAACACCCAATATTTGTATTTTTTAGCAAATCTGGATAAGTCACCGCTAAAGGTGCCTCAACTATTCTTCCTTTGGATTCCTCGTTACCTTCAATAATTTCATAAGATGTAAAACTGAAGTAGGAGCCAGTCTGCTTCATATATTCAATTTGTTTCTCAAGCTTAAGTGGATACCATGCATCATCAGCGTCAAGAAACGCTATATATCTCCCTGAGGCGACTGTTAATGCCGTATTTCTTGTCAGCCCCGGACCTTTGTTGGTGTCGCTTTCAATCAGTCGTATCCTAGAGTCTTTCTCTCTCCATCCTTTAACGACAGCGGCTGTTTGATCAGTGGAACAATCATCGACAATTATGTGTTCCCAGCTTTCGAATGTTTGCTGCAGAACGGAAGAGATCGTCTCCTCTATATAATCTTCAACATTATATGCCGGTGTAATGATCGAAACTTCAGGATTGGTATTTTTTATTCCCATCATCTTTATCATTGAAGGTCATGGCAGAATTATAAAAATGAAAAATAACTTGGTATGAGACATTGATAAGAATCTGCCTAAGAATCAGATCTTTTGAATAGTTGCCCACGGTCATCCAAAGCCAACCAATTGTAACCATATTTTTTCATTATACTGATATTATTATCTCTGGGCGGAGCAAGAGAAATGTATTCAGTGAAATTAATTATGCCGCTTCCCCACAGTCCTTCGACGATCTCCTCTTCCGCCCCATTCGTAGTAATACTTACAAAGTCTGGCGGCGGGAAATTTTCTGCCTGTAAAATATTGGCCAGACTGTCTACTTCGATGGCTATACTCTTATCTTTCTCATATTCTTTTTCATTATTTTTTTCCCTCCACGCTACTGCTTCCAGTCGATTCGTTGCGGGATGTTCGGGATTTACAATAAACTTCAACAAAGCTCGCTCCTTCCAGGCACCTTTGTTTACAATAATGATCCGATTCTCAAGATGATTTCTTCTGGCAAAACTTTTGAGTTCATTGGCTGAATCCAGATCGGGTTCAACGACCAATACCCTCCCGTCTGGACCGACTTTTCTCGCAAAATGAATCGCTCTGGATCGTCCACTCTTGAGGATGTCCCTCGGAGCCCCTACCTGGACTACTTTATCCCCCTCTTTAACGATGCTGTAAGGATATCTTTTGTTCTGAAACTTCCCGGCCAACCAATATTTAAAGTTTTCCGGCATTATACTGGCCACTTTGAATACTATGTTCCTTATGGGCTTGACCAGCCACGGGGGAAGATTACGACGCAATGATGTAGCCCAACCCCGGTCATCTATTATCTTCTGCATATCCATAATCTCCGCACTGAAACATTTACACTCCAGAAGTCTGTTGGGATTCAAACCCCGTAATGTTAAGATCAATTGCCGGTAAGAAGCTTATTTGCTATAAGCTCTGCAGCTTTTCCGTCTCCGTATGGTTTAGAATCTTTGCCTTTTGTTTTGATAGCACTAATTATTTCTTTAACTATATCTGCAGAACCTGGTGGTGCCAACCTGTTCCAGCCCAAGGTCACCAGCTCCACCCATTCCGTCTCATTTCGCAAGGTCACACTTGGGACACCGTTAAAATAGGCTTCCTTCTGGACACCTCCAGAATCTGTAGCTATAACGGCAGCGCCACGCTCCAACATAATCATGTCTAGATACCCTAGGGGCGGCAGCACCGTCAATCCCTCGGTCAGCTTAAGCAAGCCTGCTTCCTTTAGGCATTTATGAGTCCTCGGATGAAGGGGCAGTACGACAGAAAATTCCTTACCCACATCATTTAAAGCCTTAAATATTGCATGAAGACGTTTCGGATCATCTGTGTTTTCCTGGCGGTGGATTGTTGACAAAATGTAGTTACCGCGCTCCAATCCATATTTTGACAGAATTTGGCTATATTTTTCTGATTTGGCACCGTAAAATATCATTGCATCAAACATTACATCGCCTACTTGCTCTATCCGTCCGGGGTCTATGCCTTCCTCTAAAAGGTTCTGCGTGGCTCTATCCGTTGGTGTCAGAAGCAAATCAGCTGCATGATCGGTTAATATCCGATTAATTTCTTCAGGCATAGCCTTATTATATGACCGCAAACCGGATTCAACATGGGCAATTGGGATCTGAAGTTTTACTGCGGCTAATGCTCCTGCCAGTGTTGAGTTAGTGTCACCATAAACCAGAACTCTGTCTGGCTTCTCACTGAGTAAAACCTGCTCAATTTTTTCCAGCATCCTGCCCGTCATCGCCCCATGATTCAAAGCAGCTATTTCTAAAAAAAAATCGGGTTCCGGAATTTCCATCTGCTGAAAAAAAATCTCACTCATATTGGCATCAAAATGCTGTCCTGTATGGACCAATATTTCCTGGATTTCTTTTTTACGACGGAGTATCCGACTGAGAACTGCTGCCTTAATAAATTGTGGCCGAGCGCCAACAATGGTAATTATCTTCATATTTAACAAATACTTTTTTCTATTGTTTTTTTATAAGTATCTATCATAATATCCAACGCTTTATCCCAAGTGTAATGATCCATAACATGCTGACGCCCCGCCTTGCCTAGCCTGGACCTAAGCTCTGAATTTTTCAAAAGGGTAACCATCTTTTCAGCGGCTATTTCCGGATCGTTTTTGGGCACAATAAAACCCGTAACACCATCGATAACGACTTCAGCGGGGCCTTCCGCATCAGACACTAAAACAGGCTTTTCACAAGCACTGGCTTCCAGAATCGCTACGCCAAAACTCTCAAGTCGACTTAAAACCACATATACATCTAGTCTATTCAGCATTTCAGGTACTTGCGCGTGATTAATTGCACCATGAAAAATTATGTTATCTGCCACACCCAATCTCACTGCCAGTGATTGTAAGTCCACAAGTTCAGGGCCATCTCCCGTTATTTCAAGTGTAACACGAATGATACCATTTAGTTTATCAGCTGCAATTGCGAAAGCCTTGATTAATGTATCAATGCCATAAGCAAACTTTAGGGTTTTTACCGTTCCCAAAACAAGCACATCGCTTTCTCTCTCGCTAGGTTTTGGTGAAAACAGAATTTCATCTATACCAAAAGGAGTAATAAATATATTAGGATGTGAATAGGTTTCAGCAGTTTTACGTGCCATTGAATAACTGGTTGAGGCAATGGTGTTTGCAAAACGAAGATTACCCTTCAACAGCCAACGATGTAGTGGCGATTTGGCTGGAAAATCGTAGACGTCAGTCCCCCATACAGAGAGGCATAAAGGCTTATACCCAGACAAGCGCCCCAGCAAGCCATAACCGGTCGCATAGTGCACATTCAGCAAGT
>Ga0209536_100015879_pt1 | contig 10723 bp, 8 predicted proteins | sample DeeMarSeWOR28_12_FD_187461 | JGI IMG/M metagenome (GOLD analysis project Ga0209536, IMG submission 187461) | Marine sediment microbial communities from White Oak River estuary, North Carolina - WOR-2-8_12 (SPAdes) (version 2) | ecosystem: Environmental > Aquatic > Marine > Intertidal zone >...
GCCCCGCAAGCGGCCTTGAACCGCTGGTATCCTAATTCAGCTTTTGGCCCGCTTGAAGCCAACGAGCCAGACCTGTCATCAGCGTTGGAAACCGTTGATAAGCTGGTAAAGCAAGTCCGTGAGAGAGGCTTTTCGGATCAACAGATTGCGTTTGGCGGCTTTTCGCAGGGCGCCTGCCTGGCTTCAGAATTTGTCGCCCGTAACGCAAAACAATATGCCGGGCTGTTCGTATTCAGCGGCACGCTGATCGGACCTCCCGGCATGCTCCGGGCCTATCCAGGCTCCTTCGACGGAATGCCTGTTTTCATCGGCGGCAGCGATATAGATCCCTGGGTGGCGCACCATCTGCTAATAGAAACCGCAAATGTGTTCGAGGAAATGGGCGCCAGTGTCGATTTCCGTACGTATCCCGGCATGGGGCATACGGTTAATCAAGACGAGATCGAAGCTGTCAATATCATGCTGGAGACTGCAAAAGCACTTGTCTCGGTTTCGTAATCAACTCTCAAACTGTACTGTGTACTACCGTTCGCGATTGACCGTGAACTTTTCTAAACTTACCTAATCATCCTGACTGCAACGCGCCCCCATCTTCTGCCCGGATATTCGTCCCGATATCAGCAGCGAGTTAGTCATTGGTTCATTCATTCTCCCCAAACACGATCTTTGCCAACTCTATTTCCAGACGATCATAAACCTGTAACTCATAGTTCCGTAAAACAATGATGAACACTTTTTCATCAGGGAAGCGCATGATCCCTGAAGAGTAGCCGCTCATCCCACCACCATGGAATATCAGTCGTCGGTCAAGCATATTGTGGATAAACCACCCGTATCCATACTTTGCGCCTGGAAAATCCACGCTGGGGGTCAACGCATAGCCCGTGAACATCAAATCCAGATATTCCTGGGGTAATAGTTCTTCCCCATAAAGAGCCTGGTCCCACAAATATAAATCTTCCACTGTGGAGTAAAGACCGGTAGCAGAGTATCGAAACAAAATATCTGGTTCTGGCACCTTGGTTCCTGTAGGCCCATAACCAACGGCGATGTTTTCTCCCTTGAACCCAGTGTTTTTCATTCCTAAGGGTTCAAAAATATTCACCTTCAGATATTCGTCGTAAGGTTGACCGCTGACTTCCTCGATGATCGCACCCAGAATGACATAACCGTTCTCGCTGTATTTCAATTGCTCTCCGGGTAGGAAGTATGGGGCTACACCTTTTATATATTCAACTCTCTCCAGCCCAGTCTTTGGCTTATCGGCTTCACTTTCCCAGGGTTTTTTCTCATCCGCCACGCCCGAGGTATGTGTCAGCAGATGATGAAGCGTGATTTCACCCCAGTAATCCGGACAATCGGGAATGTATTCACAGATATTGTCCTGCACATCCAACTTTCCATCTGCCTGCAGCTGCGTAACTGCCATCGAAGTAAACTGGGCAGTAAGCCAACTGATGCGAAAGTGCGTTTGAGGGGTGTTGGGTATCTGGTTCTCCACATCCGCCATGCCATACCCTTTGCTGAGAAGTACTTCCCCATCGCGCGCAATCAGGACAGCACCAGAGAATGCTCGGTTGTTTTCAAGATCTGTTAGGTATGTGTCAATTTGACTGGCTGTATCGCGTGGTTTTATCGTAGCGCAAGCGGTCAATACAAAAGCAAGAATTACCACAGGTACTTGGTAAAGTCGTTTATAGACACTCTGCTTGCATTTCGTCATTTTACACCTCGTGCTTCGGTCGAACATTATTCTTGAATATTCGCTCAGGCAATTTACTTGAGCACTGAGATATCGAACTCGGAAGCTTCTTTTGTGAGATCTTCTCCGTAATATTGCATCGAGAGTTCCCGTAATATCCCGTCATTATGCAATTGTTGGATGATCTCGGTGACTTTGTCCACAAATGCTGTTGCGTTACCCGTTTTGTCCACAGCGGCGGCTAGGTATTCGGTATAAACCGAATCACCCAATTGTTTGACCGGCAGCCCGTTTGAAATCGCTCGCTTACCTGTGGGTGATGCAATCAGGGCAGCATCCAGTCTGAAGCCATCCCCCCAGGCCAAATCCTGCAACGCCGTGGCTTCGGTTGTATATTCAATGATTTCAGGATTCTTGACTATAAACTCAATCTCCTGACCAGGCAGGGTGAGCGCACCTTCCAAATAGGACTGGTATGTGCAGCCACTGCACGTGCCAACCTTTCTCCCCGAAAGGTCACTGAGATTGGAGTAACTCGTGTTATCACTGTGCACGAAGAAGGTTGCAGAGGTTGAATAATACGGCCAAGAAAAATAGAGTGATTCCATCCGTTCCGATGTGACCGCCATTGAGCCTACACTGATATCCCATTTTCCCTGCCAGTTGCCTCTGGCGATCTGTAGCCAGTTCGGTGTCACAAAGCAGGCTTCGACATCCAAGCGCTTGGCAATTTCTGTTGCTACTTCCACATCAAATCCACCCAATTCACCGGTAGTAAGTTGCTCAACTTTGCACAAGGTGTCTTTTGTGCGTGTTGCGTTTGGCATGATTTCTGACTGCGGTGGGTAAGCCGGATCAATGGCTACTACCAGCGTGCCTCTTTCTTGGACCTCTGTAAGCTTATCTGGTGATGATGTTTGGGATTGTTGACATGCCGAAATTATCAGTAGGAGCGCAACCGTTAGAAATATAAGGGAAAGTTTTGTGATATTCATCTTTTTTAACCTTTCTCATCACACAAGTCTATCCTTTCGTTATCCAAAACAAAAAAGCGAAATCCACAGCAATATGGATTCGCTTCCTTGTTCCCAGGTCTTTGATGCAATCAGATCCAGAGATTCTTGAGCCTGGCTCAAACCTTCGATTGTTTGCTTATCGTATCACATATTTTGCACCCTAAACATAAAATAAGGGATGGACAGAAGCAACGCTTTTCTTATCTTCCTCATACCTTCCCATGCTATAATCCCTCCCCGAAAGGTCAAAAATGCTGCAGAAATTTGTCAAAGCTTTCGGGGGCGACCCCAACAAACGTGAGATCGAGAAACTAAGCGAGCTGGTCGAGATTATCAACAGTCTCGAGCCAGATTTTGAATCGTTAAGCGCTGAAGAACTGCGCACAAAAACGGACGAGTTCCGTGCGCAGTTGAAAGACGCTACCGATGGAATCGAAGACGACGAAGAGAAATTTGAGATCGAACAAGATGTCCTGGAAGAGATCCTGCCTGAAGCCTACGCGGTAGTACGCGAAGCTTCCAAGCGCACGATCGGCCTGCGTCACTATGACGTGCAGATGATTGGCGGAATCACCTTGCACCGCAATGCCATCGCCGAGATGAAAACTGGTGAAGGCAAGACCCTGGTCGCCACACTGCCTTTGTATCTCAATGCGCTGGCCGGGCGCGGCACGCATCTCATCACAGTCAACGATTACCTGGCCCGCCGCGACGCGCGCTGGATGGCTCCCATTTACAATTTCCTGGGGCTATCAGTCGGTGTGCTGCAGATGGCGGCTGTTACTGAGAATGGCAAGAAGGCCTTCCTGGTCGATCTCGAAAAGGAATCCCCGCACGAGGACCAGCACCAACTGCGCATGGTGAACCGCGTCGAGGCCTACCGTGCCGACATCACATACGGCACCAACTCCGAGTTCGGCTTCGACTACCTGCGCGACAACATGACCATGCGCCTGGACTCGCGCGTGCAGCGCGGTCACCACTACGCCATCGTCGACGAGGTGGATAATGTGCTGATCGACGAAGCGCGCACGCCTCTCATCATCTCCGGGCCTGCTTCCGGTGACCTGGAGTGGTACGGCAAGATGGCTCAGACCGTCAAACAACTCAAGCCCGAAGACTTCGAAGCCAGCGAGAAGGATCGCACCGTTACCCTGACCGAAATCGGCATCGCGCACGTGGAGCAGATTCTTGGTCAGCCGCTGCAAGATCCCGACCGGCCGGAAGATATGAACCCCGAACAGGCACGTCTGCTCGGCTACCTCGAACAGGCCCTGCGCGCCCAGCATCTCTTCAAGCGTAATAAGGAATATCTCGTCCAGGCAGGGAAAGTCGTCATCGTGGACGATCACACCGGGCGTTTGATGCCGGGACGCCGCTGGAGCGACGGATTGCATCAGGCAGTGGAAGCAAAAGAGGGCGTAAAGGTCGAACCGGAATCCGTCACCTACGCGACCATCACCCTGCAAAATTACTTCCGCATGTACAAGAAGCTGGCCGGAATGACCGGCACCGCCCTGACCGAAGCGGAAGAGTTCAATAAGATCTACGAACTGGAAGTCACCCCCATCCCGACCAATCTGGAATTCCAGGCCTTTAGCGCGAAATCTACTTTGGTAGAGCACAAAGGTAAAGATGAGGAAGGCTATCAATATACATATTACAAGCGTCCCGAGGACTCGCCTGAATCTGATCCGGTGCTGTGGAAGCGCAAAGACTACCCGGACATCATCTTCCGCACGGTGGAAGCCAAGCTGCGCAACACTGTCAGGGAAATCATCCGTTTCCACGTGATGGGGCGACCCATGCTGGTAGGAACAACCTCGGTTGAATCATCTGACCAGTTGTCCAACAGGCTGCGCGCGGAACCCGTCCGCCGCCTGATGCAAATTTTGCTCGTGCGTCAAATCTGGCTGGATGCCAATGACCGGGTTGAAGATGGCCGCCTGATCGAGGAGTTCGTCCCGTTCAACGCTCCGCTGGAGGAGATCAATCCCGGTCAACTGCGCAAGTTCGCCCAGCCCTTTGGCGTGTCCAGCATCAACCCCGAAGATCCCGAGAATCTGCCTATCCTGTTGAACATTTTCAACCTCCTGCCAGAATATTCGGAACGTTTTACTTCGGTGGCAAAAGCCGGTGTGCCGCATAACGTGCTGAATGCGCGCAAGCATACCGAAGAGAGCCAGATCATCGCCGGGGCGGGCGCTTTTGGTGCAGTGACCATTGCCACCAACATGGCCGGTCGCGGCGTCGATATCAAATTGGGCGGCGAACTGGCCGAAGAAGAGTTCATGGCTGTCAACCGCGTGTTGAACCGTGTCGGTGTGAAAGACCCCTACGAAATGCCGCTTGAAGAACGCCGCCAGGCCCTGCTCAAGGCGGACCCTGAAGTCTTTGGCATCTATGATGGTGAGGTCAAGCATTTCCTGAAATACTTCGATGACATGGAGCGCGTCAAGGCGCTGGGCGGCTTGCATGTTATCGGCTCGGAACGCCATGAAGCGCGCCGCATCGACAACCAGTTGCGCGGTCGCGCCGCCCGCCAGGGCGACCCCGGCTCCTCGCGTTTCTTCCTCTCGCTTGAAGATGACCTGATGCGCCTGTTCGCGGGCCAGCAGGTCAGCAGCCTGATGGAGCGCCTGCGCGTGGACGATTCCCTGCCGCTCGAGAGTCGCATCGTCAGCAACATCGTCGAGCAGTCCCAGCACCGCGTGGAGGGCGCCAACTTCGACGTCCGCAAGCACCTGCTCGAATACGACGACGTGCTCAACAGCCAGCGCGCGCGCATCTATTCCCAGCGCGACCGCATCTTTGTCAAGGAAGACCTGAGCGAGGATGTGTACGACATGCTGCGCACCGAGATCGAAACACGCGTGCCGATGGGATTGGTGGACGAAGAAGGCCCCTGGAAACTGATGGCCTGGCTCGAACAGATCCAGCCAGCCTTTCCCTATGACGAAGACCGCATCTTCCCCAGCTTCGGCCTGCGTCTGTTACTGGAAGATCTGAACTCATCCGATGAAGATACTCGCTCCGCTGTTTTGGAACTGGTTTCCCAGGCCATCGATGCCGAGCAAGCGCATACCCTGCACGCCATCGAATCCCTGCTGGATCGCACAGCTGAAAGCCTCGACCAGCAGCTTGAAGAACGCTTCGATGCCCTGGATATCTTCTTTGAAGGTTTGCGTGATAGTCAGGAAAATCGTCATCCGCAGGAAACCGCCGAGGAACTACAAAGTATTGCCCGCATCCCGCTGAAACTGTCCAACAACCAGATGCGCCTGCTGGTTAATGAGCCGGAAACCGTCGAAGACGACATCCGGGAAATGCTCACCACGCAACTGACCGCAATATACGCCATGCGCGTAATCGGCGCGGTTGAGAACCGCTTGAACGAATCGCTGGGCATCGACAAGAGCGATTTACACACCTTGGACTGGAACGAGTTGTCCACCACGATCCTGGATACCAGCGAAGAGATCATGCAAAAGCAGCGCGAGCGATTGGTCGGTGAAAATGGACAGATTCCCCGCGACCTGGATGCCTCCCTGGGGCGCGAACCGGCTGACAGTGACGATGCCAAGATCCGTTTGCTGATCGTACTTTCACAAGGATTGCGGACAGCCTTTGATTCCAAGACACACCGCCAGGTGAAGCAGGCTTATACTCGTTTCAGCTATGTTTTCCTGACGGCGGGGTATCTGGTTGATCGCCCGGAAGAAGAAGTGACTGAAGAAGTATTTGAGCATCTGACTGAGGCCGAAGATGCGTTAGTGTTGGCCTGGGGACAGGGAGAACTTTCAAAACGAGGGCAGGCCGAAGCCCCGGATGAAGCGCAAGCTCGTGAAGTCGGTCGCCAGGTGTTGAATCAAGTCCACAGGGATTTGCTATTGCGCGCGATCACCGAGCAATGGGTCGAATACCTGACGCGCGTGGAAGCGCTGCGTGTGTCCATCGGATTGGAAGCCTATGCCCAGCGCGACCCGTTGGTACAATACAAAGGCCGCGCTTCGGAGATGTTCCAGGAGTTGCTGGCAGACATCCGCTCGCTGGTCATCAGCCGGGTGTTTGCATCACGTCCGCGACCGATCCAGATCACGCTGACTGATTCCGGCCCTGAGCCTGCCCCGGCAGGCCCCAAGGAACAGGCCAAACCAGCAAGTAAGAAGAAAAAGAAGCGAAAGCGTCATAAAAAGAAGTGAGCGAAAAGACCGCCCCTCTGAATGTTTATAAATCACTGCCAAAGGTGGAGTTGCACCGCCATTTGGAGGGGTCGTTGCGCCTGCAAACCATGCTGGAGGTTGCTGAAGCGCACGGCATCACTGTCCCGGACAATATCTTGCGTTTGAGCGACATGGTGCAGGTGCAAGATGAAGACCCGCTTACCTTTCAGAATTTTTTGGCAAAGTTCAACACACTGAGATTGTTTTACAGGTCGCCGGATGTGATCCATCGCGTGACACGCGAGGCGGTGGAAGATGCCGCCAGAGATAACGTGAAATATATGGAATTGCGTTTCACGCCGGTGGCGTTGAGCCGGGCCGAGCGCTTTCCCCTGCACGATGTGATGAACTGGGTCTGCACCAGCGCGGCGGACGCGGCGGAAGAGTTTGACATTCAGGTGCGGTTGATCGCCTCGGTCAACCGGCATGAAAGCCCGGAACTGGCCGAGCAGGTAGCCTGGCTGGCGGCTGCGCACATCGAGCGTGGCATTGTTGGGATGGACTTGGCCGGCAATGAAGCCGAATTCTCGGCTATGCCCTTCGTCGGGTTGTTCAGGGAAGCCAAGCAGGCCGGGCTGTGCCTCACCATCCATGCCGGGGAGTGGGCCGGGGCGGAGAACGTGCGCGAAGCGGTCGAAGACCTGGGTGCCGAACGGATCGGTCACGGCGTGCGCGTGATGGAAGATGAAGATGTCGTCGCCCTGGCGCGTGAGCGTGGCACCACTTTCGAAGTCTGCCCGACCAGCAATTACCAGAGCGGCGTTGTCCCGGCTTTGAGCGATCATCCATTACCACGCATGATGCAGGCCGGACTGAATGTGACCGTCAACACCGACGACCCCAGTGTCTCACGCATTGACCTGAGTCACGAGTTCAAGTTAGCCCACGAAGATTTGGGCCTGCCGATGGATGTGCTCAAGGAGCGCGTGCTGGCAGCAGCGCAGGCGGCCTTTTTGCCGGATGATGAACGTGAAAAACTTGTGGGGGAATTGGAAAAAGAGTTGAAGAAATAGACGTACAGAAAACAATGTGACAACCACCTGGGAAGTGACTGTCACATATTGATTCAGCCCTATTGTCTTTGGCTTACCGCCATGCACCCAGAATCGCACCAAAAAGCACGAAATTGACCAGGTGGTTGCCTACTTCGATCCCCCATACTTTAAAACCGTGCCCGGCAAACAGTTTGTTGACCAGGTAGGTGGGCGCGATAAAACCCAGCCAGAGCATGAAACCGGTCAGTGCCCCGGAACCGGCAGTAATACCGATTGTCATCAGGCTCCCCATGGCAGTTACCATTAAAGACATCGCCACGGCTTGCACAAATGCAGAGAGCACGGTCAAAGCCCAGGTCATGCCCATGTTCTCGGTATTGGGAGCAGCATCCTCAGTCTTACCAATGCCTTTCCACCAAGTGTTGAAAAACACCTTTGGACTGTACCAGAGCGCCCCGCTGACCATGGCGACCACCACACAGGCGAGGACCGCCAACCAGTTTATTGAACTAAAATCCATTTTCATCTCCTTTGTTAAAATTGAATGACTCATATCAATATATACTGACTACAACCCGAAAATTTGTTCAGGTTACGGTGCTGGAAATGCCTTTTTTCAGACCCAGCGAGCCTGTCGCCTGTGAATGACGGCTTGCCCCCTTCCTCCTGACTTTGGTAGAATAGAAATCCTGCAACAAACGGGTTTCACCACGCAGATCCAAAGGACTGTCAGTAAATAAAATTGCTACAGTAATATACCTGGTACAGACAGCATCTATAAAATATCTGGAGGCTTAAATGGCAGAATTAATCAAAGTGACAGAAGATACATTTCAAGAAGAAGTGGTCAACGCATCTGAACCGGTACTGGTGGATTTCAGTGCGGTATGGTGTGGTCCTTGCAAGATGCTTGACCCGATCGTCAAGCAATTGGCTGGGGAGTGGAATGGCAAGGTGAAAGTGGTCAAGATCGATGCTGATGAAAATCCCAATATAGTGATGAAATTTCAGGTGATGAGTATCCCTACATTGTTGTTCTTCAAAGATGGAGAGATCAAGGAACGCATCACTGGTTACCAACCCAAAAACAAGTTGGTGAGCAAATTCTCTCCCCACTTCAACTAAGAGCCTATCCGTAATATGCTCGAGCCGCCGTCCTCGGCGGCGGGGACGCCGCCTTGAGCGGAATAAGATTCCCCCCACTGTCAACCAAGAAATCTTTTAAATGAAAAATGGGCCGCGTAGCCCATTTTTCATTTAAGCCTGGAAGTGTTTTTCAAGATTGCGAAAATCCACTCTGGAAGTCATATCCAGGCTGATGGGCGTTAAAGATACAAGGCGTCTCTTTCTTATTACCGACACATCACTGTCAGAAGGTTCCTCTTCTAACTTGGGCGCTTCCTTGTATCCCACTGTCCCCGGCACAGACCAGCTCTCTCGTTCCGGGGCGACCGGATCGTAGTAGCGTTGCTTTGCTAAACGGGTCAGCACCCAACTGGTATCGGAATTGGCATCACTCGGCACATCAAGTTTGAGCAGGTTAACGTCCGGGAACGGTTCCTTCTCCAGTAGAAGGCGGGCAAATTTGATCGTGAAATGAGCCGCACCCGAAAAGTCCACATCACGGGAATAGGTCAGGTGGTGTTCTTTAGCTGTTTCCAGCGAAACCGCCAGCGCACGAAATCCCAATGCTGCTGCTTCCATCGCGGCGCCGACCGTCCCAGAAATGGTAATGCCCGTCCCAAGATTGGATCCATAATTGATGCCCGAAACGATGATATCTGGCTTTTGCGGCATCACTTCCAATATGCCATGCAGGACGGCCTGAGCCGGAGTCCCACCGACAGCATACACGGGCCAATCCTGACCTTTAATCTGCAACCGCTCTTCTTGAATGATCCCGTCTGACGTGATAGGCAGGCTGCGTCCCATACCCGATGACTGCTCACGCGGCGCGACAACGGTCACAAACCCCAACTCTGACAGAGCTTCAGCAGCTGCCCACAATCCTGGTGATTTAATGCCGTCATCATTTGTGAGCAGAATTTGATATTTCGACATGCGCTCTCCCGTTGAAAATAAAAGAAGCGGGAAAACCCGCTTCTAAATTGGCGCCCTCGGCGCGACTCGAACACGCGACCTATTGCTCCGCAAGCAAGCGCTCTAATCCACTGAGCTACGAGGGCATTATGCCGCAACCTATTCTTTAGATGGTTACGGTACTAGCGAGGCTGGATTTTAATGCAGAATCAGGGGCAGGTCAAGAGCGGTGCTTCCGCGGGCGCGTTTTGTGGTTTGCCCTTGACATCCCCTCGTTTTTTGCAGATAATAACCCCTAACATACGAAAAGCAATGACAGAGGAAAGTACGTCAGTGAAAGCCGCCAGAGAGATGTGGAGCATCGGCTGAAACTCCCGTCCGGTAGAACCTGACCGAAGTTCCCTCTCGAGCTGCTCAGGGGAACGCAGGGGCGAAGTCCATTCGCCCGCACGCAAGTAGTCTGAGCCGCAATCCCAGCGTTATCGGGGAGGCTGATGATGGTCAGCACTAAGTGGTCTGCGTGAGCAGTCAATTTGGGTGGTACCGCGGGAACTCCCTCCCGTCCCAATGTGGACGGGAGTTTTCATTTCGGAGGTAGGTATGCTGGATAAATTGAAAGAAATCGAAGGGGCTGCGCTTACCGCGCTTGAGTCCGTCAAAGATAAAGATGCGCTTGAAGCCTGGCGTGTTGCTCACCTGGGACGCAGTTCCCCGGTCATGGGAGTCTTTTCGGGGCTGGGAAGGCTT
>Ga0209536_100015880_pt1 | contig 10723 bp, 8 predicted proteins | sample DeeMarSeWOR28_12_FD_187461 | JGI IMG/M metagenome (GOLD analysis project Ga0209536, IMG submission 187461) | Marine sediment microbial communities from White Oak River estuary, North Carolina - WOR-2-8_12 (SPAdes) (version 2) | ecosystem: Environmental > Aquatic > Marine > Intertidal zone >...
CTCCCCATGGATTCCGAATTCCCGACCAGGCGGTATTTTTTCTCGACCCGCTCCTTCAGCTCCACGTTCTCCAGGCGGAGCTCTCCCTGCTCGATCGCACGGGAGAGAGTAATGAGCAGCTTGGTGAGAGAGATCGGCTTCTCGATGAAGTCGAACGCGCCCATCTTGACCGCCTTCACCGCCGTGTCGATCGTCCCGTGCCCCGAGATCATGATGACCGGGACGATCGGGTACGCCTCCCGGATCCTCTTGAGCGTCTCGAGACCGTCCATTCCCGGCATCCACACGTCGAGCAGGACGGCATCCACGAACGACCGGGACAGAATCTCGAGGCCCTGGGCGCCGTCTCCCGCCTGCATCACGTGGTAGCCGTCGTCGGACAGAACGCCATCGAGCGTCTTCCGGATGTTCGTCTCGTCGTCGACGACCAGAACCGAGTAACCCATTGCGAAGCTACCCCCCTCCCTTTGGTCGGACGGGGAATTCGATCTCGAATACCGCGCCCCTCGGGACGTTCTCCCGGACTTTCACCGTACCCTGATGGTCGCTCGCGACCGAACTGACGATCGCCAGCCCGAGGCCCGTCCCCCCCTCCTTGCGGGAGAAATACGGCTCGAACAGACGATCCCGGTCCCCGGACGGGATTCCCGGCCCGTCATCGCCCACGGATATCCGCACGCTTCTCAGGGTCGGTTCGTGGCCAACCCGCACCACGACACGCCCTTTCTCCCCCAGTGCCGCCGCCGCGTTCTCCAGCAGGTTGGTCATCGCCCGGCGGATCTGGAACGGATCGAACCAGACCGGTGGAGTCTGCTCCTCCTCGAACTCCCACGCGATCCCGGGGTGGGCCGACCGGAACGTCTCCACGACCGACCGCAGCTCATCCGGGAGGTTCCCCTCCTTGAAGGCGGGAGCGGGCATGCGGGCGAATCGGGTGAACTCCTCGACGAGGTTCTTGAGCGATCCCACCTCGGACAGGATCGTCTGGGTGCACTCGGCGAAGGCGGGATCGTCCGCGTGCGACGGCGCGAACTTCCTCTCCAGCCGCTCCGTGGAGAGCTGGATCGGCGTCAGGGGGTTTCGGATCTCGTGAGCGATCCGCCGCGCGATTTCCCTCCACGCCATGATCCGCTGCAGGCGCATCGCCTGCGAGAGGTCGTCAAATGCCACCACCAGCCCCATGTACTCCCCGTCGTCCCCCAGGAGCGACGTCACGCTGACACGCAGGGAGATCCTCTTCCCCCCGACGGTGAGATCCACCTGCCTCTCCACCTGCCCGCCGGGGGTCTCCACCACCTCACGCGAAAGGGTCCGCACCGTCTCGTAGTGCTCTTCCCGGACCACCTCCTTGTACGGCTTGCCCATGACCTTGTCCATTTTGATCGCGAGCAGCCGTTCCGCCACCCGGTTGATCATCGCGATGCGGCCCGTACGATCGATGACGATGACTCCGGTGGAGATGTTCGTCAGGATCGTCTCGATGAACCGGCTCCTTCTTCGAAGCTCCTCGAAGGTGGCCGAGAGGGATACGTTGGTGTCCTCGAGACTCTTCTTCATCTCCTTGAGGTCCGCCGTCATCCGGTTGAAGGAGCCGACCAGGTTCCCGAATTCGTCGCTGGACTGGTAATCGAGCCTGACGTCCAGATCCCCGGAAGCCACCTTCTCGGTCCCTTCCGCCAGCATCTGGACGGGCACGGTAATCTGCCGCGCGAGATAAATTCCCATCCAGGAGGCGGCGAATACCACAAGGAGGGTGATGAGGATGAGCGTGGCGATGTAGCTGGCACGGATCGGGTCATCGAGAAGCCGCACCTGGTGGTACTCGTCGTAGGCTTTCGTGATCTCCCGGATCTTGGAAACCTCGCGGGGCGGGATCGTCTTCAACGCCACGACGGCCTTCCCGTCGGGCAGGAGACGGACGGCGGCCACATACGACTCGCTGACGAACGTCAACGCGCCTCTGCGCCGGAGGTTGCCCTCCACCCCTTTCAGGCGGGAACCTATCTGCGAGGTGATCTCCTTGGGAACGTCCCCGCTCCTGCCCAGGACACCGCTTTTTCCCACGACCAGGAGAGCAACGCCCTGGGATTTGCCCCCCCGGACGGTCTCCAGGGCGGCGTCGAGGGAGACCTTCTCCCCCTTCCGGAGGAGTGCGGACGCTGCCTCCTCCGCCATGCCGGTCAGGCTCCCGGCCTCCTTCTCGAGGTTCCCGCGGGCAATGTCGAGTGCGCTGGTCAGAGCGACCCCGACCCTGCTGCCGATCCACGACTTGATGCTCGTCGTGGTGATGTTGGCGGCCGCGATGAAGAGGAGGATCGTGGGAATGAGGGAAAAGGAGATGAAGATGAGCACCAGCCGGGACCGGATCTTCGCCCCCAGGATGTTCCGCTTCCGGTCCATGATCAGCTTGAACACGTTCCGGGTGACGAGGAAGATCAGCAGGACGATCAGGATGACGTTGATGTTGATGAGGGCGAAGATGATGATGTTGCTCGAGAACGTCACCGTCCCGCCGATCGCCGCCAGGTTCGCCTCCAGGATGGTGAGCCCGACCACCAGGGCGGCCACGAACCCGATGGCGATCCTCTCCCGCCTCTTCTTTGCAACCCTGTTCTCCGGGGAGAGGTCCGGCTTTCTGCGGGGATTCCCTTTCATGGCGCGGTTATGTCTCCTCTTGCCCATTCGGTCTCCACATCCCACAGGGAGGAAAAGAAGAAGATCGAGCGGAGCGGTTCCGACAGGCCCACCTTGTCAAGACGCGCCCGCACGTGCGCCCGGTACCTCTTCCCGCGGGTGACCTCGTAGGCCAGCGGCACGATCACCTCGTACTGGGTCATCCCTGCCAGCGCGGTGAAGATGTCCGGAAAAAGTTCCGCACCCTTGCCCCGGTTCAGGTGGTATACGCGGGAGAGGGCATCGTACCGCACGGAGCGGGAGAAGGTGACCTCGCCGAGTCTGGCGTTGAAAAAGTTCCGGTGAACCCTCTCGACGCGCACGACGGTCTTGAAGGAGATTTCGATGCCGCTTTTCAACGCCTCCACCATTTCGGGGGAAAACGCCTGGCGGAGGGTGAAAAAGACACGGGCCTCCCTTCCCTTGGCCTGTCCGTGGATGTCCGTGATGCGCGGTTTCGGGAAATCGGCGTACGAGAGGACGGGCGTCGCGAGAACCCCTATAAATATCAGCGATATAGCAACGTAGCGCAACGACCCCCCCCCGGGACATTATACCCGGATGAGGCAAATCTGCAACATATGGAAAATCGAGCGGTAAAGGGGGGTGAGTGGCCCGTCAAGGGCCACTCGAAGGGGGATTAGGCGATAGCCTGTATATCCACGGGGACCTTCCCCGGGCTGACAGGCGGGTTGTGAAACATGGAACGCACGGGCGACGCAAGGTATTCGGCGACGGCGTGGTTCACCGTATGCCCCGGGCGGATGGCGACGAAAGAGCCGCGCACGGGACGCCCCAGCAGGGCGATGTCGCCGATGAAGTCCAGCAGCTTGTGCCGGGCGAATTCGTTGTGGAACCGGAGACCCTCCGTATTGTGCACCTTGTCGCCGTCGACGACGATGGCGTTGTCGAGGGACCCGCCTTTTGCGAGACCGGAAGCGCGAAGGGCGTCGATCTGCTCCCTCAGGACAAACGTCCTCGCAGGCGCGATTTCCTTGAGGAATTTCTCGGGATTGAGGGTGGTCTTCGCCCATTGCCGACCGATTGCGCTCGCCGGAAAGTCGACAGTCACCAGAATTTCCATCTCCACGCAAGGGGAGACAACCACCATGGACCCGTTCCGGCGGATCTTGTCGTTTTCCCAGACCCGCAGGAATCGTCTGCGGACGTCTTGCCGGGCAGGGCCCGCAGATGCGATCGCCTGGGAGATCTGAAGAGCGCTTCCGTCAAGGATCGGCAGTTCCGGGCCGTCCACCTCGATCATCGCGTTGTCGATCTCCATTCCGTACAGCGCGGCGAGGAAATGCTCCACCGTGGAGATTTTCGCGCCACCGGCGGACAGAACCGTCGCATATGCCGTTTCGGCTACGTTTTCCACTGCCGCGGAGATTTCTGTTCCGGTGTCCGTGCAGCGGAAGACGATTCCGGAATCGGGGGCGGCCGGCAGGATCCTCGCGGAGACATTCGCGCCGGTGTGAAGCCCGATGCCGGAAAAGGAAACCGGGATCGATATCGTGTGCTGGTACTCCCTCATTGTGTTCTCCCGTTTGGATGTCGGGATAAGGTTTTGCAAATGACATGCCAGAAAGGAAAACGAACAACTGATGGTTTTTCAGTAGGTTATAATGGTGCTGGCCGGGCAATGCCAACAGGTGTTGCAACTACGCAACGCCGTCTGTTGCCGGGAGACCACAGGTCTACTTCCGGAACAGCCAGAACAGGAGGGTCAGGACGACGCTGATGAGGATGCACGTGGCCAGTGGAAAGTAGAAGGTAAAGTTCTCCCGCTTGATGAGGATGTCCCCCGGCAATTTGCCGATCCACCCGATCTTGTCGGAGAGCATGAGAAGAAGTCCGATTCCGGCCAGGACCAGACCGGCGACCAGGAGGATTTTGCCGAACGGCGCCATGCGGTCCTCCTCCCCGTCTCCTCATCCGTCCCCGAACAGGCCTTCCTGCTGGGTGGCGCGCCTGGGGGGCGCCAGACCCAGATGGCGGTACGCGGCGGGGGTGGCCACCCTTCCCCTCGGCGTGCGTTTCAGAAAGCCCTGCTGGATGAGGAACGGTTCGTACACATCCTCGATCGTGTCCCGCTCCTCGCTCACCGACGCCGAGATCGTCTCCACGCCTACCGGTCCGCCGTGGAACTTCTCGAGGATGACCCGGAGGATCTTCCGGTCCATCACGTCGAGACCCTCCCGGTCCACCTCCATCTTGAGGAGCGCGTGGTCGGCGATCTCCTGGTGGATCGTCCCGTCCCCGCTGACCTGGGCAAAGTCGCGCACGCGCTTGAGGAGCCGGATGGCGACGCGGGGCGTTCCCCGGGAGCGCCGGGCGATCTCCCGCGCGCCGTCGTTATCGACGGGGATCGAAAAGGATTTCGAGGATCTCCGGATCACCTCCTCGAGCTCCTCGGGCCGGTAATACTCCAGCCGGGCATGGACGCCGAAGCGGTCCCTCAAGGGCGATGTCAGGAGACCGGTGCGGGTCGTGGCGCCCACCATGGTAAACCGCGGGAGGGAGAGACGGATCGACTTCGCGGAGGGGCCCTGCCCCAGGATGATGTCGAGGGCAAAATCCTCCATGGCGGAGTAGAGCAGCTCCTCCACGACCCGGCTCAGGCGATGGATCTCGTCGATGAACAGGACGTCCCCGGGCTCGAGCGCCGTCAGGATCGCGGCGATGTCTCCCTTCCGCTCCACGGCGGGGCCGGAAGTGGTCCGGATCCCGACCCCCATCTCGTTGGCGATGATGTGGGCGAGGGTCGTCTTTCCCAGGCCGGGAGGGCCGGAGAGAAGGACGTGGTCGAGCGGCTCGCCACGGTTTTTCGCCGCCTCGATGAAGGTCTCCAGGTTGGAGACGATGGACGCCTGCCCGATGAAGTCGGCAAGACGTTTCGGCCGGAGGGAAAGGTCGAACGCACCCTCCTCCCCGCCGACCCTCGGGTCCACGATCCGCGTTTCCCTCTGGTCTTTTTCGTCCGGCACCGGATTACCTTCGCGGCCCCGAGAGGCGCTTCAGCGCTCTCCGGATCAGATCTTCCGCGGGCGCGTCCGCCCCGGCCTCCTTGCGCAAGGCGGCCACCGTGACCTGCGCCTCTCCGCGTGGGAATCCCAGGGCGACCAGCGCCTGGGCGGCCTCGACTTCCGGCTCCGAGGAGGGCGCTGCCCCCTCTTCCGCCGGAACGGAAGCCAATTCGACCGCCACTTTCTTCAACCGGTCCGGAAGCTCCAGGGCGATCCGCTGCGCCAGTTTCTTCCCGATGCCGGGGACGCGCGTAAACGGCGCCGCATCCTCCCTCGCGCATGCGGACAGGACGCCGGAAATCCCCAGGACCGACAGGACGGTCACGGCGGACTTCGGGCCGACCCCGCTCACCCCGATGGTCGCGAGGAAGATCTCCCGCTCCGTCTCGGAGGAAAACCCGAACAGGTCGGAACCCCCTTCCCGCATGTGAAGAAAGGTGCGCAGGAAGCACGGTTCCCCCTCGGGGGGAAGGTCGGCCCGCGTCACGGAGGAGACGCTCACGCGAAACCCCACCCCCGCGCATTCCACCACGACGAAATCCTTCCCTCCGCCCGCAAGGCGACCGCGCAGATGGTCGATCATCGCGGACCATCATACCATTTCTTCCCGTACCGGGGGACGTGCCCTATTTTCTTGATTTTGCCGGGAGACCCTCTCTCTGTTTCCGCGGTGGTTTGCCGTCCGTCGCGGCCAGGATTCGTTTCAGTCCCCCGAAAGTGGTAAACCGATGCTTCACACCGGATTCGATATCCTCGACGATTCCCCAGATCTTTTCGGAATCGGACCTGTCTCTCCGGTAGACCCGGATGATGTAATTTTTCAAGACCGTCATCCTTTCTGTTTCCACCGGATCGGCATGATGGACGCCTTCCGTCCGCTTTCCGCGGGAAGTAAGGAGGAAAAGCGACAGTGAACTCATCGATTGGGTCACCTCGTCAACACTCCCACGAGTTTCCCGGGGCTTTCCCGGTGCCGGTAAAGGATCCGGATGGTGTATCTCTCCATCGATGCCCCTCGAGAGAGGACACGGGGCCGGCCAAGGAGGATGGAGGGGACCGGCCCTGTGCCGGTAGCGCATGGAATGCGCCGCCTTCTTTTTCATCGTGCCATGGGAAAAGTGACAGATAGGGGACCGATTGAAAAAAGGGGGTGACGTTCAGGCGGTGCGGATCCTCCTCGCGATCGCCTCGGTTTCCGGCGAGGGGGAGATCCCGAGTTTCGAGGAAAGCGCCTTGCGACAGCGGCCGTAGACCGACATCGCCCCGGCGTCCTGTCCGGCCCGGAGATGGCAGACCATCAGGCGCTGGTAGAACGCCTCGGCGAGCTCATCCACTTCCAGACCTTTCCGGTAGCAGGCGATGGCCTCCGCCCACTGCTCTTCCTTTTCCAGGCATCCCCCGAGAAACTCCACGGCCCGGAGGAACTTGCTTCTCAGCCGTTCCCGCGTCCCCGCAACCCAGGGACGGGAAGCGTCCCCGGGCAGGAAAGGCCCCCTGTACAAGGCGATGGCTTTCGACGCGACACTCATGGCGCGCGCTTTCTCCGGACAGCCCTCTCCGCCTACAGACGCGGCGTCGATCCGCGCGAGGAGGGATTCGAAGGCGAAGGCATCCACCCAGCAATGGCGGGGCTCCAGGGTCACTCGGCCGTCCCGCAGCGACACGGCCTTTTCCTCTCCCAGCAGAGACCGCACCCGGCGCAGCGTCGTGGCGAAGGACTGGTGCGCAAGGTCCCCTTCCGCATCGGGCCAGAGGATATCGGTCAGCTGCTCTTCGGGGACGTCCTTCCCTCCCAGCGCCACGATCGCCTTGAGCATAAGGAGCGGTTTCTGCCGGGCCTTCCGGGAAAACGTCAGGGGCTTCTCCTCCTGCACCAGGTCGAACGTTCCGAGCGTGCACAGTTTCAGCGGCCAGGGCCAGTCCTCCGGAACCGGAAGAGCGCCATCGGGGAGGAGAAGGTTTCTTCGGATGAGATCGCGTACGTACCCCGTCTCGATCCCCTTTTCCAGGGCTTTCGAGGCGACCGTCTCCAGCAGGACGGGACGCCAGAGGTAGACGTCGATGTACCCCTTCTCCCTTCCGATGCGCAACCCTGCCCGAAGGGAAGAAAGGCCGGACTTCTCCTTTCCCTTGAGGAAAGAAAAGTAACCCTCGGCCAGCAGACAGACGAACCGGATGAAATGCAATCCTTTCTCTTTCCCCAACCGGTGGGCTCGCCTGAGATGGCTGGCCGCTGCAACCGCTTTTCCCTCCTCCTGAAGGACGAACGCTTTCTGCAGCAGAGCAAGCGCCTCGGTCCAGGGGTTCCCCACCTCCCCGCACGTGGCAAGACAGCGGTCCGAATGGAACAGGGAATTCGCCTGGTCTGCCCGATGCAGGGCTTCCCATGAGGCAACGTAATGATAAAAGGCCGCCTCCCAAGGTTTCGCTGCCAGAAGCGTGGAGGCCATTTTGTGCAGGAATTCCTTCGCTGTTGCCATATCCCCCATGTGCAGGGAAGACAGCGCCATGTGACCTTTGAGCAGGAAGTCCATGAGGGAGACCCCCGTGGCTTCTGCCAGTTCGAGACCCTCCGCCACTACCTTCCGGCAGCGGTCATGCATGCCGTTCACGTTGGAGTATGCGGCATCGAGCCAGCAGAGCGTGAGACGGGGAAGGGGGGAAACCTCCGGGCTCCGGCCCAACTCGCGCAGCAAGTCGAGGATGAGCCCCGCCTCCTGGAAATCACCGCAGTGGAACCGGTAATACGCGACGTTGAGAAGAGCGGTGAACTTCAGCGAAACGTCCCGGGTCGCCTGGGCGATGTGCATCGCACGGTCCGCCCACGTCTCCCTGTCGACATTCGAAGGCATCCTCAGGGACAGCGCCTTGATCATAGTGCACGTCACCCGGGAGTGGATCTCTTCGGGCAAGGGCGGCGTGCCTTTCTTCCACATCTTTCCGATGGTTATCAACCAGGGGTCGAGCGTTTTCAGGCTGTCGGGACCGTAGATGATCGCGTCGACCACACCCGCCCAGGCCTGGAACATACCGTCCCCTTCCTTCCGTTGCGAAAACCCGCCGAAGGCTTTCTCGAAATCGCGCTTGCTTTCCCCGGGTCGCGAGGACAACCGGGCCACTCCTCTCCAGTAAAGCAGCCACAGGTCTTTCTCGAGGATCCCCGAAGGAATGATCTCCAGCCACTCGGCAAGCGTTGCGGTTCTTCCCTGCCGGGAAAGCGAGGGCGCCTGCCCTTTAACGATCCGGCAATACGCCTCCCAGTCACCGACCTCGCGCAGGATGCCCGCGGCCTCCTCGACATAGCCGGACTCTTCCAGAATCGCGGCCGCCTTTCCCCGGACACGACGGATATATTTCTCCGAGAACAGGTCGGCGGCGTGGGACAGCAGGAAATCCCGGAACAGGGGATGGTACTCGTACACCGGTTCGGGGCCCGGGCGCACCTCGGTAAAATAGTTGTGGCGGTTCAGGTAGGACAGGGTCTGCTCGGCCCGGGCCAGCCCCGTCAATCGGGCGGCCATCTTGCCGGTCATCCAGGGGAAATAGGCGCTCTTGAGTAGGAACGAGTGCATCTTCTCGTCCAGATTTTCCAGGATCTCCCCTGCAAAGTAGTCCAGGATCTCCTGGGGTTTGTGCTGGAGCATCTTCAGCGGCTCCCCCGATCCCCGTCTGGCTTTCTCCAGAAGGAGCACGAAGCCGGCGGCCCATCCGCCTGCCGCATCGTGCAGGGTCCGGATCGTTTCCCTGACCTTCTTTCCTTTCCATAGCAGGTGCGTGATTCCCTCAGTCTCCCTGGGGGAAAGCCGTATCTCATTCCAGCCGATGACCTCCATCCCCTGATCGGCACGAAGCCGGGCGAACAGCGGAGGGGGCTGCGCCCGGCTGATGGCAACGACACTGATGCCGGGAGGGAGGAGGGAGAAAATATCACGGAATATAGCGTGAATTTCCGAGTCGGCGGGGATTTTCTGGTAGTCGTCGAACACGATCACAGACCCGGCCTTGAGGCGCGCAAACAGCCGCTCGAAATACCGCCGGGCAAAGAGGGAAATGGAGGGATATTCCTCCCGTGTCGGCACGGGAAAGGGCTTCCGGAACCGGGGCGCCGCCTTTCGCGCCGCAAGCCCGAGGTAGTGGAAGAAGGTCGCGGGATCCGCGTCCCCCTCTTCCAGCCGCAGCCACAGGAAGGGAAGCTTTCTGTCGATGAGGTAACTGCTGACCAGGGTCGTCTTCCCCGAGCCCGGAGGGGAAGAAACCCAGAGAACCTGCCGTTTCCGGGCGCGGTCGATCAGGCGGAAAAGTCTTCTCCGGGGGTAGCTCCCGGCGAAAACCGGGCGGGTGATCTTCGCAATCGAGATGTCTTTCTTCGCCATATCCCCTCGTAAAAAATCACAGAAAGATCGGCAAAGCCTTCACCCTTTATTAAGAGAAATATACCGGACAATTCAGGACAATTGAAGAAATAAGGAGAACCCGGCTAAGCCGGGTTCTCCCAGGGCACTCCCGAGATATCTGGATCGGGTTTTCCTATGCCTTTTCAGTAGCAGACCGTGTATGACTTACCACCGTAGTTAATGGTAACGCAGGGGTTGGACCAAACGAAGCTGCTGCCTTTTCTGTCGAGAACGGCATGATCTGCAAAATCTTTGTGCCCGGAGGAGTGCGCGTCTTTTATCTTCCATTTTTTTTCCTTATCATCTATCGGTGGCGTTGGAAAATTATCGCATTTCAGATTGAGGGTCACTGTTGAAGAATCGGAATTTTCCACTCTGTAGCAAGTAATTGTATCTTGAATATCTGGATCCAGAACGATCACCATTTTTGGCTCCGCAAATGCTGTCGTTGCCAAAATACCCACCAAAGCGATGACGAGAAGCACGATCCATCGTTTTCCCATAATCTGACCTCCTTCCCTCTGTTATGCGGCGTCCACTGCAAAGGACTTCCCCCGCATCGCTTATGTCCCTATGCCCGGTTCTTGACGTATCCCTCCTTTCGTTAAAGTATTCTCGCCGCCTCGCTTA
>Ga0209536_100015881_pt1 | contig 10722 bp, 11 predicted proteins | sample DeeMarSeWOR28_12_FD_187461 | JGI IMG/M metagenome (GOLD analysis project Ga0209536, IMG submission 187461) | Marine sediment microbial communities from White Oak River estuary, North Carolina - WOR-2-8_12 (SPAdes) (version 2) | ecosystem: Environmental > Aquatic > Marine > Intertidal zone >...
CGGCCGAAGAGGGAGCCTACCACTTCGAGGTGAACGATAACGTCGTTGAGGCCTCCTCCATGTTAGGATCGTTGGTGGCGGATCTACGAGCAGGCACCATAGGTCCTGTTTTGGCTGCCCGGTTCCACAATGGGCTGGCCCAAATGGTCCTCGATGTATGTAGCCGGATAAGGGAGGCACAACAATTGAACGAAGTCGCTCTAAGCGGCGGTGTCTGGCAAAATATCACCCTTTTAGACAAAACAGTAGCATTGCTGCAGCAAAATGGCTTTCGCGTATACTTGCATCGCCAGGTGCCAACCAACGATGGCGGATTGGCATTGGGCCAGGCAGTGATTGCCGCGTATCGGATGGGAATCGGTAATGTCGCTGGGCGACCGCTTCGCGAACGGGGATCGGGGATCGGAAATGATATGGACCGATCCCCAGTCCCTAATCCCTGATCCCAAAGGAGAAGTCTATGTGTCTTGGAGTTCCAGGAAAGATCGTCGAGATTTATGAAGCCAACGGCTTGAAGATGGGCAAAATCGACTTCGGTGGAGTGAGTCGTGAAGCCTGCCTGGAGTATGTGCCGGATGCGCAAATCGGTGAATACGCCGTCATTCATGTTGGTTTTGCCATCAGCCAGCTCAGCGAGGAAGAAGCCCAAGAGACGTTAGCCTTGTTAAGGGAGATTGCTAACGTAGAAGAGGAACTCGGCATCGAAGAAGCCGGAATTGAAGGCACATGAAGTACGTTGACGAGTTTCGAGATGCCGGCCTGGTGAAAAGCACCCTGGACGAGCTCCGGGGAACAGTGACCCGGCCGTGGGTGATCATGGAGATCTGCGGCGGGCAGACTCATGCCATCATGCGTTACGGCCTGGACCAGCTTCTGCCGCCGGAGATCGAGCTGGTGCACGGGCCTGGCTGCCCGGTTTGCGTGACACCTTTGGAATTGATCGACAAGGCGCTGGCCATCGCCGCCAGGCCAGATGTTATCTTTACTTCCTACGGCGATATGTTGCGCGTGCCGGGTTCGGAACAAGACCTCTTTTCGGTCAAGGCGGCCGGGGCTGACGTGCGAGTCGTCTACTCACCCCTGGATGCGATCAAGATAGCCCAGAAAAACCCGGATAAACAGGTCGTCTTCTTCGCCATCGGCTTTGAAACAACGGCACCGGCCAACGCCATGAGCGTACTCCAGGCCCAATCATTAGGCTTAGATAATTACAGCGTACTTGTGTCCCACGTTTGCGTGCCGCCCGCCATGCATGCCATCCTGAGTTCGCCGGCCAACCGGGTACAAGGTTTTCTAGCGGCCGGGCACGTTTGCGCGGTGATGGGCTATTGGGAGTATCCACCCATCGCCGAAGAATACCAGGTACCCATCATGGTCACAGGTTTTGAGCCGGTGGACATCTTGAAAGGCATCCTGATGACGGTCCAGCAATTAGAAGCCGGACAAGCCCAAGCCGGTAACGCCTATCCAAGAGCGGTAACTTTCGAAGGTAACAGGCCGGCCCAGGCGGTAATTAACCGGGTGCTCGAGTCTTGTGACCGCAAGTGGCGCGGCATTGGTTTGATCCCTCAAAGTGGCTGGTGTCTCCGGCCCGAATTTATCGAATTCAATGCCGAACATCGATTTCAGGTCGAGGGGATCCAATCCGAGGAATCGCCACTATGTATTTCGGGTCTGATCCTCCAGGGACTTAAAAAACCAGAGGAATGCCCTGCCTTCGGCCGGGAATGCACGCCGGAACGGCCGCTTGGAGCGACGATGGTCTCGAACGAAGGGGCCTGCGCGGCTTATTATCGTTACCGGCGCGAATATGCTTGACCATTTCGGCCTACTGGCGCCTTTCTACGAAAAGGTGATCCCCCCACCCGACGTCAGCCGCTTGCGTCATTTACTGAAATTACCGACGGCCGGGCGGTTGTTGGATGCTGGCGGTGGCACAGGGCGGGTTGCGTCCCAGTTACAAACCCTGGTAGGGGAATTGGTTCTGACCGATGTTTCGGCCGGGATGCTGCGGCAGGCCCGGCAAAAAGCAGAGATCGAGATCTCCCAGGCCCATGCCGAGAGGTTACCCTTTCCTGATGATAGTTTCGATCGGGTCCTGGTTGTCGATGCCCTGCACCACTTCTGCAATCAGGAGTTGGCCATTGCCGACTTGTTGCGAGTCTTGAAGCCCGGGGGTCGCCTGGTCATCGAGGAGCCCGATCTGAATCGTTTTAGTGTCAAAATGATTGCCATGGCTGAAAAAATCGCTCTAATGCGCAGTCATTTTTATTATCCGGCCGAAATTAGCGCCATCGTCGCCAATCATGGTCATAAAGCCCGGATCGAAAGCGATGATCAGGTTTCTGTTTGGGTGGTGGTAGATAAATGAGTGAATCGATTTTATTTGACGGCCCGGTCTGTCCGGTGCCCATTCGAGATCGAGGCCAGGTCATCATGGGCCATGGCAGTGGTGGTAAATTATCACACGACCTGATTACAGGCCTATTTTTACCACCCTTCGACAATCCGGTCTTGCGGGCTGGCAATGATGCTGGCGTCGTCGATGCGACTCCAAATACTCGTTTGGCCATTAGCACCGACTCCCACGTCGTCTGGCCCCTGTTTTTTCCTGGCGGCGACATCGGCCGGCTGGCCGTTTGCGGCACCGTCAACGACGTGGCCATGATGGGAGCTTTGCCCCTATACCTCACGGCCGGATTTATCCTCGAAGAAGGCCTGGAGCTAGGTTTGTTGGAACAGGTGGTGACTTCCATGCGGTTGGCGGCCGCTGAAGCCGGGGTGCAGATCATCGCCGGAGACACCAAGGTAGTCGAACGGGGCAAGGCTGATGGCCTGTACATCAATACGGCTGGTGTCGGCCAGCTTTTTGCTGGCCTGAACATCAGCGGTCACCAAGCCAAACCGGGAGATACAGTAATACTTTCCGGCCCCATTGGCGATCACGGCATCGCCGTCCTGGCAGCTCGCGGTGAACTGGGCTTCGAAGCCGACGTGCTCAGTGACATCGCTCCCTTGAATCATCTGGTTGCCACCATGTTGGAGACGAGCAACCAGATCCACGTCCTGCGGGACCCCACCCGGGGCGGCATCGCCAGCACCTTGAATGAGATCGCCCGCCAATCCCAAGTATCTATCCTCCTTGAGGAAACAACCATTCCTGTACGCCCGGCCGTGCAAGCCGCCTGCGAGATGTTGGGCTTTGATCCCCTCTATATCGCCAACGAAGGAAAGTTGTTGGCTATCGTCGGCCGCGACGATGCCGGAAAAGTGTTGGAAGCCATGCGCGCCACCCGTTACGGGGAAGAAGCGGTGATCATCGGCCAGGTACAGGATGAGCCGGCCGGGCGCGTTTTGCTTAAAACGGCCATTGGGACCACGCGTATCGTCGACATGCTGGCGGGGGAATTGCTGCCGCGAATATGTTAGCGTTAAGCGTGAAACGTAACAATCATTACGCTTCACGTTCTTCATGACATTCATCACCCCCAATATATGACGCCTGTCCCTACTAGAGGCTACCCTGATAGTCTATTATAAGGCAAACCTTATAACTCGTTCACAAGGTAGCCTTTATAGTGACAGAAAGCGCCAGCAGCGAAAGTGTCGAGATGTATTTGAAAACCGTGGCCGAATTGGGTGGCGAGCATGGCCCGGTGCCCATCGGCCGGGTCGCCGAACGTATGGGCGTCTCACCTGTTTCAGCCAACGAGATGATGAAACGGCTGGGGGAACAGCGATTGATCCAACACCAAATGTATAAAGGTGTTTCCCTCACCGACGATGGCCGGCGGTTGGCCAACAGCGTTATTCGCCGCCAAAGGTTATGGGAATGCTTCCTGGTTGATCACCTCAAGTTGGATTGGGCGAGGGTGCATGATTTGGCCTGCGATCTGGAACACGCCACTGCCACTGAAGTGACTGAAGCATTGGCCCAATATTTGGGCAACCCTAGCCGTTGCCCCCATGGCAATCCGATACCAGACCGCGACGGCGAAGTCGGTCAGGAAAATGACCTGACCCTGTCCAGATTGAAAGTGGGCCAGTCGGGCCGAATCCGGGCTATTGTGCCCGAAAGCAGCGATTTGTTAGCTTATCTGGCGGAGCGTGGTTTGATTCCAGGCCAGTCGTTGACGGTCCTCGAAGCGGCCCCACTAAAAGGTCCCCTAACCTTACGAGTTGGCGATAGCCAGGAGGAGCCACAGGTTGCTTTGGGACTGGCCCTGGCAGAGCTGGTACAGATAGATCGGGTTGAAGGAAAAAACGATTGAAGGAGATAGAAAAGTGACCTTGCTACACCAGCGATTTTGTAAGCCAGAGGTCGAGATGAAAAGGTCCCACATCATAGATATGACAAAACCAATGCCTTTGAGTCATTTGAAACCAGGCCAGCGGGCCACTATCCTTCGTGTTGGCGGTCATCGACCGGTTCGCCGCCGCTTCCTGGAGATGGGACTTGTCCGAGGTGAGACCATCTTTGTGAAGCGGGTTGCTCCCCTGGGCGACCCGGTCGAATACGTAGTGAAGGGTTACAATCTCTCTCTGCGCCGGGCCGATGCCGGTAGGATCCTGGTCCAGCCTATACATGAGGAACAGAGTGGCTGATCTCACTATTGCCCTGGCTGGTAATCCTAATGCCGGGAAGAGCACGATTTTCAACGCCCTGACCGGGTTGCGACAGCATACCGGTAATTGGCCGGGGAAAACTGTTGAGTTAAAGGCCGGCACCCGCACCATCGACGGCGTATCTATCCAATTTGTGGATCTACCCGGTACTTATAGCCTGGCAGCTTACTCTCCGGACGAGATCGTGGCCAGAGACTTCATCGTCAAAGAGCATCCGAACGCCGTTATTTGCGTGATGGATTCCACAAACCTGGAGCGAAATCTCTACCTTGGGGTCCAACTGCTGGAGATGGGCGTGCCCATGGTCATTGCTCTTAATATGGTTGACCAAGCCCTAGCCCGGGGTATTGAGGTGGACTTCGGGCAACTTTCTCGATTGTTGGGTAACGCTCCGGTCGTCCCAACTTCAGCCAGTCGCGGCGAGGGTATCGATCGGCTTTTGAAAGTGACGATACAGACCATTAAAGATGTTAAAGAAGCCGGAAATGGACCGGCTTACAATTGTCATTGTGAAAAACCGGCTGCTTTCCAGGTAAATTACGGCAAAGAGATAGAGGCGGCTATTGGTCAGTTAAGCAGTTCGGCCGAGGCCCAACAACTACCGTTGAACGGCACCTGTTCGCGTTGGCTGGCGCTAAAGCTACTCGAGGGGGAAGATGACGTGGTCGAAGAGGTGTCGGCGATGCCAGGTGGCCTGACCGTGATCGACAAAGCCCATAGCGAGATAAAGCGCCTCGAATCGATCTACGGTGATGATGTCGACATCATCACCGCCGATCACCGTTACGGTACCGTCAGCGGAATCAGCCGCCAGGTCTGCCGCCAGGCAACGCCGGATCACAAGACTTTAACTGAGCGGATCGATCGTTTAACTACACACCGGCTGATTGGTTTGCCGATCTTTATGCTGATTATGTACCTGGTCTTCCGCATCGTCATCGATGTCTCGACCCCATATCTGGATTGGGTGGACAGCCTGATTAACGGGCCTGTTGCCAGTGGTCTTTCTTCGATCTTGATGGCTTTGGGCGCCTCCGAATGGCTCCACTCGTTGGTGATAGACGGCATCGTAGCTGGCGTTGGCGGAATTTTGACCTTTGTGCCCGGTTTGATCGCTCTGTTCTTGTTTCTAGCCATATTGGAAGATTCGGGTTACATGGCCCGGGCTGCTTTCGTCATGGATCGCTTCATGCGTTATATCGGCTTGCATGGCAAGTCGGTCATCCCCTTGATGTTAGGATTTGGTTGTGCGGTTCCGGCCGTTTACGCCACCCGTACCATTGCTAACCACCGAAACAGATTATTAACCGCCTTGTTGATTCCTTTCATGTCGTGTTCGGCTCGTTTACCCGTTTACGTCGTCTTTGCTCTGGCCTTTTTTGGAACTCGAGCGAGCACCGTGATTTGGCTCTTATATGTGCTGGGTGTGGTTTTCGCCATACTCATAGGCTTCATCTTTTCACGCACTGTTCTGAAACCCGATGAGAATTCAGCTTTTGTGCTTGAATTACCTCCCTACCGCCGGCCGACGATGAAAAGCCTGGCCATTCATACCTGGGACAATACCCGCGAATTTATCAAAAATGCCGGGACGGTAATTTTGGCGATTTCTATCATCTTATGGTTCTTGCTGAATCTGCCCTGGGGCGTGACCACGCAGGAGGAGTCCTACTTTGGTCAAGTTAGTACAGCCATCACGCCTGCTTTAGAACCGGCCGGCTTTGGCAGCTACGAGACGTCAGGTGCCTTGATAACCGGCCTTATCGCCAAAGAATTGGTGGTTAGCACGTTATCCCAGGTATATACTGGAACAGAGGTCGAAGGGGTTACCCCCACGACAACTGAGGCGCCTTCACCATCTTTTAGCGACCAAGTGGCAAGCATCGTGGTTGGATTCCTCCAGGCTACGGCCGATGCTGCTCGATCATTAATCAGTCTCATACCTGGCGTGAACCTGCTGGATGAAGAAGGACCTATCGAAGATACATCCTTGAGCCAGGCACTGCAAACCCGTTTCTCACCCTTATCAGCCTTTGCGTTCCTCATATTCGTCTTACTGTACATTCCCTGTATGGCTACCATCGGTGCTATCAAGGAGGAATTCGGCGGGCGATGGGCAGCATCGGCGGCCATTTATCAGACGGCTCTCGCCTGGCTGGCGGCCGTTCTCGTTTTTCAGGGTGGCAGGTTGCTTGGCTTTGGTTAGTTAGGGAGCGAAAAGAGATTAAACCGGCCTGATGGCCATCTTAGGCTAGCTTGCGAGATCATTTAATGCTAACAGAACTGCTACGAATTCTCGAACAGAATCAAGGTCAGCTAGACCTGGCAGAGCTCAGCCAACAATTGAATGCCCAGCCGAGTGCTGTAGCCGGTATGCTGGAAATGCTCATTCGGAAGGGCCGGATCGACGATATGAGGGCTAATTGCGGCATTTGCCAATCATGTGTCTTGCGTAACGAATGTGGTTTGCCAGCCAACCGAGCCAGGCGTTTCCGGCTTTCAACTAAGGTTCCGACCCAAGGGTAACCGAACTTTTCGCGGCCTGGAATCTTCCTCAGGCACCAATATCTGGATAGCACCGGGAACGAGGATTACTTCCAGCGGCATCTCGCCCAATAATTCCCCATCCCCTTGAACCAGGAGAGGTTCCTCGGCAAAGACCAAAACCGAATGGTGGGCGTGCCAGTAAATGAGATTCCGTTCATGACTCGGTCCCTCCGGCACGATGATGTCGCGAGCCACACCTAGAATGTCGACAACATTCTTTGCCCTCATCACACAAATATCGATCCGGCCATCGTCGGGTGCGATATGAGGTCCCCAGCGAAATGGCCGCATCAGGGTACTCACATTGGCTAAGAGTACGTCGGCTGCCTTTACCCGCAACTTTTGCCCATCAGCTATGATGGTGAAGGAGTGGGGTTGAAGGCCGGTCACTGTTTTTAGGACAGACCAGACATACGCCAGAGGACCGAATCGCCGCTTCCCTTCGCGGCTAGTTCCCTCAATTGCCTTCGCGTTTAAGCCGGTACCTACAGAGAGGACAAAATGTTGTTGGCCAAGTTGCAAGGTGTCGATCGACCTGATAGAAGTTTTACCAGCCAGCAACTGACAGGCCCTTTCGACGTTTAATGGAATTCCTAACTCTTGAGCCAAGACATTGGTGGTACCGGCTGGAATAATGCCTAAAGGGATGTTGGTTCTGGCCAGGGCATCAACCACAGCCGAGACCGTGCCATCGCCGCCGGCCGCAAAAACCCGTTCAACACCTGACCCAATTGCCCCACGAACGACGCCAGCCACGTCTTCCGCGCCGGTGGTCTCATAAATCTCCAGCCGGGTAGCCCCACTCTCAGGAAAGTTTTGGTCAAGCGCTCGCCTGACGTGTGTGGCCTGTGTTCGACCAGCTACTGGGTTCAGAATAACGAGTACGCGCATGGTGACCGGGGTGTGGGAGCACCAGGATTATACCCTAATCACGAGGATTAGGCCTAAAAAGGAGATAAGCCGGACTTAGGGGGCAAGTCCGGCTTATCCAAACCCTTGCACAGAACAGGAGGAATCACACTGTTGGTTCGAAAGGATCGTTGCCTGTTTCGTTGTAAGCCCACTTGCATGGAAATCCAGCTAGGTTGCAGGCCGTTCCGTACGAGCACTTTCGTGCTGCAATCTGATATCTAGGGAAGTCGGGTATGACTTCGGCCGGGTAAACCCGGCTTTCCATCAATTCAGCTTCCGCCTGTACCATTTCACACCAACGACTGCTCGTGGTCACCCATGCTTGGTGGGCCATAGCGTCGTTCAACTCTCCTAATAAACCAGCCAGTACAATACAAGGATAATTTACTAAGTCCTTTCCTTCCAGTGCCATATGTCATGGTATTCCCTATGACAAATATCACCCATCGGGATTCGCGATAGACCATTCGTCAGCTTACACAGTCTTGTTATTTCGATTATAATCATGATGGTAACATGACACATGCTGCCGAAGCCGCCTTGGCCCGTTTTAGCCTTTTGAGCAGCCAGGTACATAATCATGATTGCCAGTTGCCACTTCTGGTCGTTATTTGGCCTCGGAGAAGAAGAAATGTCTAGACCAATCGTCGGTTGGGAGCAAGAAATTCCCGCCCCGGACCATGAATTTACCAACTATTTAAGATCCATTAACGGTCGGCTTTTTATGGATGGATTGGACTTAACTCAACTGATGGTTGGCGATGATCTCGATCAAGGGCTTGGCAAAACATTGCCTAGCCCGCTGGAAATCGTCTACTTACCCATTATCAGGCGCCAGATCCGCCAGATGAAGGGTATCTTTGCCGGGGCGATTGAAGATGCCGGTTATGATGGCCGATTCCACTACGCCTATGCCTCAAAAGCCAACGCGGCCGAGGAGGTTATTCGCACAACCCTCGCTGCCGGTGCCCATCATGAGATGTCTTCCACCGTAGATGTGGATATCGCCCGTCTAATGCTCAGCCAGGGCCTCATGACGCCCGATAAGATGGTGATCTGTAATGGCTTTAAGCCTCCTGGAACGGAGTATGCGAACAACATCCTTCGATTCAGGCAAGAGCATCAAAAGGTCATCCCGGTGATCGAAGACTTGGTTGAACTCCCACCTCTCATCGATTCCAGTCAACCATTTGCGGTTGGCTTGCGCCAGAAGAGCTATGGCAAACACCAGGATGAAGAGGAAATGAATCGATATAATTCCCGGTTCGGCCTGGACTTAGAAACCCTTTGGAAGGCGGCTGAATATATTATGGCAGCCCCAAATCTGGAACTGACACTCTACCACGCAATGGTCGGCAGCCAGATTGTGGATGAGAAGGATTTTGTGGCCCGGTTGAAGCCGCCAATGGAAATATACGCCCGCTTGCGCCAGCGGTACCCATCACTAAAGATCTTTGATTTCGGCGGCGGTGTGCCAGTCTCGATGACGCTGGATTTCTCCTTTGATTATCATGGTTTTGCCCAACTGCTATTGGAAACACTTCAGGAAGTATGCGCCAGATATCATGTTCCCGTACCGGATGTGATGGGCGAGTTCGGCCGTTATACCACCTCCGAACACGGCGCTCACTTGTTCAGGATTGTCACTGCAAAGGACAATAATTCCGATCTGCCCTGGTATCTTATCGACGGGTCCATTATGAGCTCTTTTCCAGATAGTTGGGCCTTGGGCGAACATTTCATTGTGCTACCCTTGAATCATTTGGACAAACCGTTCCAGCAGGTCCAATTAGGCGGTATCACCTGTGATAGTGATGATGTTTATCCCCCCAAGGCCAGTGATTCTCCCCTCTATTTACCAGTGGAAACTGAGGATCTATACGTTGGTTTCTTCAGCATCGGCGCTTATCAAGAGATGCTTGGTGGCGTGCGGGGAAGCAAACATTGTGTCTTGCCCGAGGCTTACGAACTGATAATCGACCGTGATCAAAATGGTCAATTCAAATTTGACGTTATCTCGGGTCAAACTGCAGACGATGTCTTGCGCAACCTTGGTTATAACTATACGTAAATATTATAATGGCACATATGCTTAATTTGATCATGATTTGGCCAAAAGGCACCATATATGGGGTGTATCAAGATCCGGCCAATTATCAGTTAGCAGTTAAAAGTTACCCATTCACAATTCCAACAGGAGTTGCCCATGCAGAACATGGATAGAACCCGGATCATCTTCATCGCGATAGTCGGCCTAGCCGCGATAATCGTTTGTGGAGCGCTTACTTTCACCTTCGTCAATAGTCAACTTGGCGACCAAGATGAAGCAACGCCGGTTGAGGTGGTCACCGACCTGGATACGCCCACGGGCGAAGAACAGCCGACACCAACGGTTTTACTCGAGTCGCCAGAACCCGTTTATGGACCCAACTACGACCCTAATGATGGTTTGCCCAACTACATCTGTGGGGCTGATGCATTTGGCAGTTATTTTACTCTGCAACAGATGCAGATGTCAGGTAAAGATGTTGAGCACGGCTTCCACCTGGGTATCGTTCCCTTCTTTCTTGACGACGATCCGGCTTACGACGTCTCAGAAGAGCAACGAACGGCTCTACTCAACGCCGGACAATGGAA
>Ga0209536_100015882_pt1 | contig 10722 bp, 6 predicted proteins | sample DeeMarSeWOR28_12_FD_187461 | JGI IMG/M metagenome (GOLD analysis project Ga0209536, IMG submission 187461) | Marine sediment microbial communities from White Oak River estuary, North Carolina - WOR-2-8_12 (SPAdes) (version 2) | ecosystem: Environmental > Aquatic > Marine > Intertidal zone >...
GGGGCTGGTCAAGGAAGGAGACGATTTCGCCGTCCTTACCGATATTCTGGGTGATGAAGATCACCTCGGCGACATGGACTTCAAGGTAGCCGGAACAGAAGGCGGTATTACCGCGCTGCAGATGGATATCAAGATCCAGGGCATCACGCGCGAGATCATGAACAAAGCCCTCGACCAGGCACGTGACGCACGGCTGCATATTCTCGGCGAAATGGCCAAGGTCATCAGCGCGCCGCGCGAAGAGATGTCCGAGTGGGCGCCGACGATCATGACCATGAAGATCGACCCCGAGAAGATCCGTGACGTCATCGGCAAGGGCGGCGCCGTGATCCGGGCGATTACCGAAGAGACGGGCGCCACTGTCGACATCGAGAACGACGGCACCGTGCGTATCGCATCGGTGGACGGTGCTTCAGGCAAGGAAGCGCGCCGCCGCATCGAGTTGATCACGGCCGATGTCGAAGTAGGACGAGTCTACGAAGGGCGCGTGGCCCGTCTGATGGATTTCGGAGCTTTCGTCACGATCCTGCCGGGCAAGGACGGCCTCGTGCATATCTCGCAGATCTCCAACGAGCGCGTCGAGAAAGTCAGCGACAAGCTGTCCGAAGGCGATGTCGTCAAGGTCAAGGTACTGGAGGTCGATCGCCAGGGCCGTGTCCGGCTCTCCATGAAGGAAGTCGACGACGCCGCGTGATCGCGGCCGATTGCCGATTGTAGCTGTAGGAGCGCGCCCCGGCGCGCTCCTATAGTCCTGGTCTTACGGTCAGGGGCTCCAGGAACCCGATCAGCCGCTCAGGCAGGTAGAACCGGGGGCGCCATGGCGTGCCGCCCTCGATGAAGCCGACGTGGCCACCGTGCTCGCTGACCTCGAGCGTTACGCTGTCCGACAACAGCGTGGAGCCCGGAATGACCTCAGGTGTCATGAACGGGTCGTCGAGCGCGTTGACGATCAGCGTCGGCCGCTCGATGCTCTTCAGGAAGTGCATCGAACTGCACTTGTCGTAGTAGTCGTCCTTGTTCGCAAAACCGTGCAGTGGTGCTGTGACGGCGTCATCGAACTCCGCAAACGTCTTCGCCTGCATCGCCCGTTGCCAGTCAAAAGCCGCAGTGTGCGGATTGAACTTGCGCGCGACGGAATGCTTCATTCTCTTTAATAAGTATCTCTGATAACCTTTTGAAATACCTATATTTAGTGCATCGGCGCATGCGTGCAGATTTAGCGGAACGCAAACCGCTGCCGCGCCTTTGAGGGGACACCCGGTGCCGCTTTCGCCCAGGTATTTCAGGAGCACGTTGCCGCCGAGGGAGTAGCCCGCCGCGACCATCGGGCCGAACTGGCCCTCCCGTTCCAGCTTCGCCACGAAGTAGCGCACGTCGTTGGTTTCGCCGGCATGGTAGCGCCGCGGCAGGACATTACGGTAGTCGCCGCAATCCCGGAAATGCAGCACGCAGCAACGCCATTGCCGCGCGGCCGCGGCATGCATCAGCATGCGGGCGTAGGCCGATTCCGCGGAGCTCTCGAGTCCATGCAGGATAATCAACAGGGGTGCGGACTTCGGTGTCCCCTCCGTTTCGACCACCCAGTCGACCGCGGTCTCGTCGCCATCGGGTAGCTTGAGTACCTCGCGGCGCAGGGTCGGCCGCTCGCGCGATGCCCAGGGAAAGGACGGGAAGATCGTCTGTGCGTGCCGGTTCCGCAACCAGCGCGCGGGCCGAAAGGCACTGCGCACTATGCGCTTGTCGGTGCTGTCATTAGCCATCGCGACGTCGGTGCCGGTTCATCGAATAGACAAAAAAATGGCCCCCCACTCTCGCAGGGGGCCTGCCATTGAGTGTTGAACCCTTCAGGCAGCGCAACGGGGGGCGGGGGAGCATATCCCCGCTGCACCTGACAAGATTGGTCATTGATCGCTTTTATGTCAAGACGTTCAGGAATCCATGCGCGCCCGGACTGCCCGCTCAGCCAGTGCGCTTGCGATCACCTGCCGTGCCGTCATCGCTGTCGCCCGCGGGGCTGTCGCTGTCTCCGACAAAGCCCTTGAGCATCTCCTCCTGGAGGGCCTGCATCCTCGCGAAATTCTTCTGCGTGAGTTCGGCCATGGCGCTGATCGGGTCGGTGCCGACAACGCTCTTCACCTGTCCCTGCAGGAACTTCTGCTGCTTCATGAAAAAGCTCATGCTCTGCTCGAGATATCGCGCCATGAAATCCGGCACGACCGAGCCGTAGGCACGGATGATATGAGCAAGGAAATCCTCGGTCATGATGGCGTCGCCGTGCTGTTCCTGATCGCTGATGACCTGCAGCAATATCGTTCGCGTGATGTCCTCGCCGGATTTCTTGTCGATTACCTCGAAATCGACCTTGTTCATCACGAGCTCCTTGACGTCCGCGAGCGTGATGTAACGGCTCTCTTCCGTGTCGTACAGCCTGCGATTGGGGTACTTCTTGATAACGCGGGGTTTGCTCATGCGAAGCCTCGATCTACTTGCGGCGACTACAATAGCCCATTTTTTCCTTCAGCCAAAGCGTCGTTGTCCACCGGGATCCGCGCCCTGCCGGCGAGGGCGGCGATATTCCAGTTCTCGATGGCCCACGTCCATATTTGGGCCAGAGAGGCGTCACCGAGGTCTTGCGGCGGCCGTTGTGCCAACGCAGCCAGGACCTGCACGAGGGTCGTTTCAGGCCGGCCGAGAGGGATAGCCGCTGCCCCGGTAAGTTTGCTGAGTTTCTGGCCGTCGGCGTGAGTCGCCACGGGAATATGCTGGTAGCTCGGCGTGGGGAACCCCAGTAACCGCTGCAGCCAGATTTGCCGGCAGGTCGAGTCCATGAGATCGATGCCGCGGACGATTTCCGTGATGCCCTGCTCGAAGTCGTCCACGACAACCGCGAGGTGATACGCGACGAGTCCGTCGCGGCGCCAGACCACGAAATCGCCGGATTCGGATTCGAGTCGCTCCTGGTGGGCACCCTGCAGCCCATCAATGAACCCGAGCGGGGAATCGTCGGTACGCACCCGTATGGCGGTTTCACCCGCCGTGCAGCCGGCGCGACACGTGCCCGGGTAGATGATGCCGAGCGGGCCGCGCGGCGCGTCTGCGAGGTCATTTCGCGAGCAGCCGCAGCGATAGGCGTGTCCCTCCTTCAGCAGGCGCGTCAACGCGGCCGCGTGGGCGGCCTCGCTGGCGCTCTGATAGATGACGGGACCGTCCCATTCGAAGCCATAGCATTCGAGCGCCTCGACAATGCGATCTGCCGCGCCGGGCTGCTCTCTCGGTGGATCGATATCCTCGATGCGCAACAGCCAGCGGCCGCCCTGGTGGCGTGCCTGCAGGTAGCTGCCAGCCGCGGCGAGCAGGGAGCCGAAATGCAGTGGCCCGGTGGGAGAGGGCGCGAAGCGCCCGACGTATGCAGAACTACCGGTAGCGATCGTCGCGGTCGCGGAACTGACGCTCTGCCATTTCTCGCCGCTCCTGCGCTTCCAGGCACAGCGTGGCGACCGGGCGGGCTTCGAGGCGCTTCAATCCGATTTCTTCGCCGGTCTCGTCGCAGTATCCGTAGCTGCCGTCATCAATGCGTGCCAGCGCGGAATCGATCTTGCGCAGCAGTTTGCGCTCCCGATCTCGCGTGCGCAGCTCGAGACCGAACTCGGACTCCTGCGTGGCGCGATCATTGGGGTCGGGGAAATTCGCGGCTTCGTCCTGCATGTGATGGACGGTGCGATCGACTTCGTACATCAGCTCGCGTTTCCAGGCGTTCAGGATCTCGCGGAAATGCTCGAGCTGCTTGTCGCTCATGTATTCCTCGCCGCGTTTCGGCTGGTACGGGCTGATGCCGTGTATCGGCGCTGTCAGGACATCGCTGCGGGAACGGCGGGGCCGTGCCGCTTTCTTCTTGCTGGCCGCGGGCCGCTTCTTGCTCACCTTCTTTTTCGAGACCTTCTTCGCGGCCGGCTTCTTTTTCGTCGCCTTCTTTTTGGCGGCCTTTTTCTTGGCAGCCTTCTTCTTCGAGACCTTCTTCTTCGCGGCCTTTTTCTTCGAAGTCTTCTTCCCGGCGGCTTTCTTGCTGGTTACCTTCTTTTTTGTAACCTTCTTCTTGGCGGCCTTCTTCTTGCTGGTTTTCTTTTTGGTTGCCCGTTTCTTGGTCACTGCCTTCTTCCTTGTCACTTTGCGTTTGCCCGCCGCCTTTTTGCGTGCCGGCTTCTTCTTCGCAGCTGCCTTCCTGCGGGTGGCTGAGGCTTTCTTCCGTTTCTTGCTCGCGGCCTTTTTTGCGGGCATTTTCGACTCCTGCCGGATCGAGAAAAGGCGGGGATTATACATGGCTTGCCCGCTCATGGAAGCCCATTTTTCACCGGAAATTCGCGGCAATTCCATCCCGGAGCGGGTTGCCGGTCGGGCCGCGCCACAGAGGCAATGAGAATCGTTTTATTTTGTAAATTCCTTTAAACTACGCCGAACTCTCTGGCATTGGGCACAATCCACAGCATGCGACTAAGCAAGATCAAGCTTGCCGGCTTCAAATCATTCGTAGATCCCACCACTATTACCTTCCCCAGCAGCCTCGTTGGCGTGGTGGGGCCCAATGGCTGCGGTAAGTCCAACGTAATCGACGCCGTCCGCTGGGTGATGGGTGAGAGCTCGGCCAGCAGGCTCCGTGGCGATTCCATCACGGACGTGATCTTCAACGGCTCCAGTGCCCGCAAGCCCGTGGGCGCAGCCTCGGTCGAACTGCTCTTCGACAACACAGACACGACGCTGGAGGGGCAATACGCCAAATACGCGGAAATCGGTATCCGGCGCGAAGTCAGCCGCGACGGCATCTCCACCTACTTCCTGAACGGTACCCGCTGCCGCCGCAAGGACATCACCAGCGTGTTTCTCGGCACGGGGCTCGGACCGCGCAGCTACTCCATTATCGAGCAGGGGATGATTTCCCGGCTGATCGAGGCGAAGCCCGAAGAGATGCGGGTCTTCCTGGAGGAGGCGGCAGGCATCTCGAAATACAAGGAACGGCGTAAAGAAACGTCCAACCGCATCAAGCACACCAGGGAAAACCTGTCCCGCTTGCAGGATGTGCTCGAGGAAGTCGAAAAGCACATCAAGCATCTCGATCGCCAGGCGAAGACGGCCGAGCGCTATAGCCGGTACAAGGAAGAAGAGCGGCGCAGCTCGGCGGAGTTGCTGGCCCTGCGCCTGCATCGCCTGGATGACAATGCGGCCGCGGCCGGCGCCAGGCTGGACGAACGCAAGACCCGCCTCGAGGAGCAGATCGCGAGTCAGCGCAAGCTCGAGGCCGGTATCGAGGGCGCACGGGTTCGGCAGGCGGAACGAACCGACCTCTTCAACGAGGTCCAGGGCCGCTACTACAAAGTGGGTTCCGAGATCGCCCGCCTCGAGCAGTCGATCGAACACGCCAACGAGCTTCGCGAGCGGCAGGAAAAGGATCTCGAGCAGGCCATCCAGGGCGCGAAAGAGATTGTCGAGCACATCGACAAGGACGAGTCCGAGATCGCGCAGCTCGAACTGACGCTGAATGAACTGGTGCCGGGCCTGGAGCAGGCCGAGCAAGCCGAGAAAGCCTCGGCGGAGTCGTTGCAGCGCGCCGAAGCCGCGCTTGGCGACTGGCAGGAGCAGTGGGACGAATGCACGCGCAAGTTCAACGAAGCGCAGCAGCAGCGAAATATCGAACAGACGCGCGCCGAGCAAATCGAGTCGCGCATTCGCGGTTACAGCGACCGCCGCAAGAAGCTCGATGACGCGCGTACGTCGAGCGATCACGAGACGCTCAAGGCGAAGCTCGAGGATCTGACCGACCAGGAGCAGCGCAAGCGCCAGGCGCGGGACGAGTTCGATCGCGCCCTGACGGATATTGCCGAGAAAATTCGCAAGCTACGCGAGCAGGATCAGAAACTGACGAGCCTCGTGGACGAGCGGCGCGGCGCGGTGCAGGCGGCACAGGCCCGGTTCGCTTCGCTCGAGGCGCTGCAAAAGGCGGCACTCGGAGAAGGTGACGAGGGCGTGCAGCGCTGGCTGCAAGGCGAGGGTATCGATGGTGACCGGCGAGTCGCCAAGGCGCTCGATGTTGCCGACGGCTGGGAACGGGCGGTTGAAACCGTGCTCGGCGATTACCTGCAGGCGGTTTGCGTACCGAACATCGAGCCGCTGACGGCGAGCATCGCCAGCCTCAAGTCCGGCAATGTAACCCTGCTGCTGGATGCGTCGGCCGACGCTTCCGCCCCGGGTGCGCCGGAAATGCTGGCCGGCAAAGTGCGCGGCGCCCCGCAGTCGATTTCCGGAATCCTGTCCCGGGTGCGTGTCGCTGAATCGCTCAACGACGCGCTCACGATGCGCGATGCGCTCCGAGAGGGTGAATCCGTGGTCACGGCCGACGGTATATGGCTCGGCAGGAGCTGGCTGCGCGTATCGCGTGACAAGGACTCCAAATCGGGCGTGCTGGCTCGCGAGCACGAGATGCGCCGCGTCAAGACCAATCTGCGTGAATACCGGGCGCGGTTCGAGAGCGCGCGCAAGTTGTTGACGGACGGCCGCATGCGGCTGACGCAGCTCGAGGAGCGCCGCGAGACGATGCAGAGCGACGCGTCTGCGGTGTTGTCGGAGTATTCGGAAGTGCGCTCCGCGCTCGATTCGTTGCGCTACCAGTTGGAGCAGATCAATGCCCGGGAGGCGGCGATCACCGAGGAAGCGCACGAGGTCGACAACGAGAAGATCTCTGCCGAAGAGCAGCTGCGTGAGTCGCAGCGCCTGTTCCTGCAGGCGGACAGCAGTCTCGAGGAGCTGACCGCGGAGCGCGACAGCCTCGAAGCGCGGCGCGCGGAGCTTCGGCAGGAGCTCGAGCGCGTGCGTACCCAGGCTCGCGAAGACCGTGACGCCGTGCAGAAGATAAGGATCCAGTTCGAGAGCCGACGCTCGAGCAAGGAGTCGGCCGCGCAAAACCTGCAGCGCATGCAATCGCAACTCACGCAGTTCCAGAGTCGCGAGCGAGACATACGAGAACAGCTCGAGCAGCGCAAGGCGCCCCTCGAGGAGCACAAGGTACGACTCGAACAGTATCTGCAGCAGCGGGTCGAGGTGGAACGGGAACTCGCATCAGCACGCAAGCTGGTCGAGGATGTGGACAACGAGTTGCGCGAACTCGACCAGGGCCGCATGCAGGTCGAGCAGGCAGTCGATGCTGCGCGCAGCGATGTCAACGAGGCGGAGATGGCCGTCCGCGAGATCCGGGTCCGGCGGGAAGGCTTTGCAGAACAGCTGGCGCAAACGGAGTTCCAACTGGAGGCGCTGCTGGAAGGGCTCGATGACGCTGCGTCGATCGAGCTGTGGGAAGAGAAGCTCGAGAAACTACGCCAGCGCATTGACCGCCTTGGTCCGATCAACCTTGCGGCTATCGACGAATTCAAAGAACAGTCGGAGCGCAAGGAGTATCTTGACTCACAGCTGGCCGATCTTACCGATGCACTCGAGACGCTCGAGGCAGCGATTCGCAAGATCGACCGGGAAACGCGATCGCGCTTCCGGGAAACCTACGAGGATGTCAACACAGGCTTTCAGCGGCTGTTTCCGAAATTGTTCGGCGGCGGACACGCGTACCTCGAACTCATCGGAGATGACCTGCTTTCCGCCGGCGTTACCGTGATGGCGCGTCCTCCCGGAAAACGGAACAGCACTATCCACCTGCTGTCCGGCGGGGAGAAAGCGCTCACGGCCGTGGCGCTGGTTTTTGCCATCTTCGAACTGAATCCCGCGCCTTTCTGCCTGCTCGATGAGGTCGACGCGCCCCTCGACGACGCCAACGTCGGTCGCTTCTGCGACATCGTGAAAGAGATGTCGGACAAGGTGCAGTTCGTCTTTATCACCCACAACAAGGGCACGATGGAGATGGCGCGGCAACTGACCGGTGTTACCATGCAGGAGCCCGGCGTCTCGCGGCTGGTATCCGTCGATCTCGACGAAGCGGTGAAGATGGCGGCGAGCTAGTTCTAACGAAGAATCTGGACTGATACATGGACGGTCTGCGCTGGTTGCTGTTGATCTTCGGACTCCTGGTAATCGCCGGTGTCTACTTCTACAGTCGCCGCGAAAAACCCGGCTCGAAACCCGAAGCGCCATCGTCGGCGCGGCTCGAGCCGACGCTTGGGGCCGGCGAGTCGCCGGCGGATCCGGTCGAAAATCCCGAACCCGGGGACATGGAGCCGATCGAGGTTACTGTTGAGGAAGGGGCGCCCGCCACGCCCGAAAAGGTTCCGCAAAAGATCGTGACGTTGCGGCTCGTTGCCCGTGAAGGCGGCTCCTTCCGCGGCGATGAAATGGCCCTCAGCCTGCGTGGTATCGGGATGCGCCACGGCAAGTTCGGGATCTTCCACCGCTACGACGGCAATAACGAAGACTCGACGATTTTCAGCGCCGCGAGCCTTGTCGAGCCAGGTAGTTTCGACATGACCAATATCAAGGAGCAGGAACTCCCCGGTATCAGCCTGTTTCTTATTTTGCCCGGCCCTGTCGAAGGGGCGGAGGCGTTCGACATGATGATGGAGGCAGCGCGCGCTGTCGCCCAGGCACTCGACGGCGAATTGCTCGACGAGTCCGGCAGCACTCTCAGCATTCAGCGGGAACGCTACATGCGTGAAGAGATTATCCAGTTCGAGCACAGTATCAAGGTAGCCTGAAGTCCGAACTCCGGACCTGCGCCATGGCCGTTTCCAACGATGTCGTTGACAAGGTAGAAAACCTGCGAGAGCAGATCCGCCATCACAACTACCTCTATCACGTTCTCGACGCCCCCGAGATTCCCGATATCGAATACGACCGCCTGGTGCGTGAACTCCAGGCGCTGGAGGAGGCTCATCCCGAGCTCGTAACCCCGGACTCGCCAACGCAGCGCGTGGGTGCCACCCCGATCGAGGCATTCGGGACGGTCAAGCACGGCTTGCCGATGTTGTCACTCGACAATGCTTTCTCCGCGGACGAGGTTCGCGATTTCCATCGGCGGGTCGTGAAGCGGCTCGAGCTGCCGGACGAGGGCAAAGACCTGGCGTACGCGGCTGAGCCGAAGCTCGATGGCGCCGCAGTGAGCCTGCTCTACGTGAACGGCACGCTGCAACAGGGTGCAACCCGCGGCGACGGCAGGCGCGGCGAGGACATTACACACAATGTACGGACTATCGATGCCGTCCCGTTGAAGCTGATCGGTGACGATTATCCTGAAACCCTGGAGGTGCGTGGCGAGGTCTTCATGCCCAAGACCGGTTTCGAGGCGTATAACAAACGAGCCAGGGAGACCGGCGAAAAGACCTTCGTCAATCCCCGCAATGCAGCGGCAGGCAGCCTGCGGCAACTGGACCCGAAGCTTACGGCTGAAAGGCCGCTGGATATCTACGTTTACTCGGTGGGTATTGTAGAAGGCCGCGAAATGCCGGACAGCCATAACGAGGTGTTGGACCAGCTCCAGGCATGGGGATTAAAGACGTGCCCGGAGCGACGTGTCGTCAACGGCATTGATGGCTGTCTCGCTTACTACGAGGAGCTGGGTGCCCGGCGGGAGTCGTTGAGTTACGAGATTGACGGCGTCGTATACAAGGTCAACAGCCGCGCTGAGCAGCGGGAGCTTGGTTTTGTATCACGCGCCCCGCGCTGGGCCATCGCTCACAAGTTTCCTGCACAGGAAGAAATGACGGTATTGAAAGGCGTCGAGTTCCAGGTCGGACGTACCGGCGCGCTGACCCCCGTGGCAAGGCTGGAGCCGGTATTCGTCGGTGGCGTAACGGTAAGTAATGCAACCCTGCACAACATGGACGAGGTAAATCGCAAGGACGTTCGTATCGGCGATACGGTCATCGTGCGCCGTGCCGGTGACGTCATTCCTGAGGTGGTGAGCGTCATCAAGAGCCGGCGGCCGAAGGGCACCAGGAAGGTGAAGCTGCCGGCAAAGTGCCCCGTTTGTGATTCAGCCGTTGTGCGGGAGGAGGGCGAGGCAGTCGCCCGTTGTACGGGCGGCCTGTACTGCTCCGCGCAGCGCGTGGAAGCCCTGAAGCACTTCGTCTCACGCCGTGCGATGGATATCGACGGCCTGGGAACGAAAATCATCGAACAGCTGGTCAATATCGGCCGCATCAAGACGCCAGCGGATCTGTATCGTCTTGGGAAAGATGAGCTCGCCTCGCTAGAACGTATGGGCGAGAAGTCGGCTCAGAACCTGATCGACGCGATCGAGCACAGCAAGGAAACGACACTGGCGCGGTTTCTCTATTCGCTGGGCATTCGTGAAGTGGGCGAAGCCACGGCAGCTGGTGTTGCAGCACACTTTGGGGGACTTGATCGCATAATCACGGCAACAGAAGAAGATTTGGAAGCGGTGCCGGATGTCGGGCCTGTCGTTGCCTCGAGAATTCGCGCTTTCTTTGATGAAGAGCATAATCGCGAAGTCATCGCGAGGCTAACAAAGGCCGGTGTTCACTGGAAAGAAACAGAGCCAAGTGGCGCCCCAAAAGATGGGCCACTGGCGGGCAAGGTATTTGTGCTGACCGGCACATTGCCGTCAATGACCCGTGATGAAGCAAAAGACCGTATCCAGGCGCTGGGCGGCAAGGTCACCGGGAGCGTGTCCAAAAAGACAGACTTCGTCGTTTACGGGGATAAGGCAGGATCCAAGCTGAAGAAAGCACAGGATCTCGATGTGGAAACCCTCGACGAAGAGCAGTTTGAAGCTCT
>Ga0209536_100015883_pt1 | contig 10721 bp, 10 predicted proteins | sample DeeMarSeWOR28_12_FD_187461 | JGI IMG/M metagenome (GOLD analysis project Ga0209536, IMG submission 187461) | Marine sediment microbial communities from White Oak River estuary, North Carolina - WOR-2-8_12 (SPAdes) (version 2) | ecosystem: Environmental > Aquatic > Marine > Intertidal zone >...
CCCTGAGCCGCCGCGGCGCGACTCAGTCCGCCACCCTCTCCCGCATCGTCACGAACTCCTCGGCCGAGGTGGGGTGGATGCCGATCGTCGCGTCGAAGTGGGCCTTCGTAGCGCCGCACTTGACGGCGATCGCGATGCCCTGGATGACCTCGGCCGCGTGGGCGCCCACCATGTGCGCCCCGACCACGCGGTCGCTCGCGCGGTCCACCACCAGCTTCATCAGCGTGCGCTGGTCCCGGCCCGAGAGTGTGTGCTTGAGCTCCCGGAAGGCGGTGCGATAGACGTCGATCGCGTCGTAGCGCTCGCGCGCTGCGGTCTCGGTGAGGCCGACGGTCGCCAGGGGCGGCTGGCTGAAGACCGCCGACGCCACATCCTCGTGCACCGGGGCCGTGGGCCGACCACCGAAGAGGGTGGACGCCAGACACATGCCCTCGTGGATCGCCACCGGCGTGAGGTTGAGCCGGTCCGTGACGTCTCCGATGGCCCAGATGCTCTCCACCGAGCTGCGCGAGTACTCGTCCACCACGATTGCGCCGTTCGCGGCGAGGTCCACCTTCGCGTCCTCCAGACCTAGGTCCGCGCTCAGGGGGCGTCGGCCGGTGGCGTAGAGGATGGTGTCGGCCTCGCAGCGGGTGCCGTCCTCGAGCGTCGCGATCAGCGAGCCGCCGGCGATACGCTCGATGGAGGCTGGATTGGCGTCGAAGCGCAGGTCGATTCCCGTCTTGCGGATCTCCTCGGCCAGGACCCGGCGCAGGTCGTCGTCGAAGCCGCGCAGGAAGAGCGGGCCGCGGTAGAGCTGGGTCACCTCTGCGCCCAGGCCGTGGAAGATCCCGGCGAACTCGACGGCGATGTAGCCCCCTCCGACCACCAGCACGCGCCGAGGGAGGTCTGCGAGATGGAAGGCCTCGTTCGAGGTGATCGCATGCTCGATGCCCGGAATGTCGGGCAGATGCGGCCAGCTCCCGGTCGCGACCAGGATGTTCGCCGCCTTGATCGTCCGCTCACCGACGCGGACCGTGTGGGGATCGACGATTCGCGCCCGTCCCTCGATAACCTCGACCCCAGCCGCGTCCAGAAGCCGGGCGTAGACCCCGTTCAGCCGCTCGATCTCGCGGTCCTTGTTGGCGATCAGCGCCCGCCAGTCGGCGGTGCGCTCGCCAACGGTCCAGCCGAAGCCGGCGGCATCCTCGAACTCCTCGCGGAAGGACGAGGCGTAGACCAGCAGCTTCTTCGGAACACAGCCCACGTTCACGCAGGTTCCGCCCAGGTACCGCTCCTCGGCCACCGCCACCCGCGCACCGAGGGAGGCAGAGACGCGGCTCGCTCGCACGCCCCCGGAGCCGGCGCCGATCGTGAAGAGGTCGTAGTCGTAGGAGGACATGGCGGCCCTTTCCAGCCAGGAGCGCGAACGATGCTATCCGGACGGCTGCAGCGGCGCTCGGGTCAGGGCGTGCCGGACCCGCACTCTGCGAGGCAGCGGTCGATTCGCGCCAGAACGCTCTCGCGCCCCAGGATCTCCAGGGTGTCGCCGAGCGGGGGGCTGGCCGCGCCGCCGGTGACGGCCACGCGCAGCGGCTGGGCGATCCGCCCCAGGCCGACGGAGTGGGATTCGCTGGCCGCGCGCACCGCCTCCTCGATGGCCTCCGCACGGAAGTCGGCCAGCGCGGCGAGGGGCGCGCGGACTTCCGCGAGCAGCGATATCCCGCTCGGGTCGCCTCGACCCAGATGCTTCGCCACGGCCTTCGCATCGTAGGCGACCTCCTCGTCGGCGATGAGCGCGAAGCCGCCGGGGCCGCCGCGCGCGGCCGCGTCGGCGAGGGTCCTGCAGCGGGTGCGAACGATCGCGGCGAAGCGCCGCCGCCACCCCTCGTCACGGGAGAGGAGATCCTCGTCGTAGCGTGCGCACCACTCGCTGAAGCACGCGAAGAAGGCCTCGTCGTCGAGCTCTGCGATGGTGTCCTGGTTGAAGGCCAGGAGCTTCTCGACGTCGAACTTCGCGTTGCCTCGACCCACCCGATCCAGCGAGAAGCTCCGCGCCAGGAAGTCGAGGTCGAAGCGCTCCAGGTCGCGACCCTCGTCGTCCTTCTGCCCCGGGCTCCAGCCCAGAAGCGCCAGGTAGTTGCACACCACCTCGGGCAGGAAGCCCGCGCGCCGGAAGTCCTCCACCTCGATCGGCGGCAGCTCGAGCGCGAGCAGCGCCGCCAGGTCGATCAGTGCTCCCGACTCGAGCTGGCTTCGCTTGTCCGCGAGCCAGGGGGCCAGGCGCTCCGACGGCACCACCGCCTCGATCTCGGCCCGCGCGGCCGGCTCGTCCGCCAGGCGGTGCTTCACGGCGGCCCGGGCCGCCTTGTCCTTGTCGCGCTTCGACATCTTCGATCCGTCCGGATTGAATAGGATGGGGAGGTGCGCGTAGACCGGGATGCGGTAGCCGAGCGCCCGCTGGAGCGCGACGTGGCGCGGCGTGTTGTTCAGGTGCTCCTGACCGCGCAGCACATGGGTCACGCCCATCGCCTCGTCGTCCACGACGACCGAGAAGTGATAGGTGGGAAAGCCGTCCCGCTTCAGGATCACGAAGTCGTCGAGGTGCTCCTCGCCGAACTCGACCTCGCCCAGCACCGCGTCGACCACGCGCACCGGCGTCTCGGGCATGCGGAAGCGGACCACGTGAGGCTCCGACTCCATGCGCCGAAGTGCCGCAGCACGATCGAAGTCGGGGCTCTGCCGGTAGTGGAAGCGCTGCTTCAGGGCCTGGGCCTCGCGCCGCAGCGCGTCGAGCTCCTCGGGGCTCTCGAAGGCGGGAAAGGCCAGATCGCGTTCGATCAGCCCACGCGCGGCCGCGGCGTAGGCATCCAGCCGCTGGGCCTGGAAGAAGGGGCCGATCCGCCGCGGGTCGCCGCCGTGCCCCCCCCAGACGGGGCCCTCCGCCCAGCCGATCCCCAGCCAGGCCAGGTCCTCGAGCAGGCCCGCGGCCGCCGCCTCCGACGAGCGGGCCTGATCCGTGTCCTCGATCCGCAGCAGATAGCGTCCACCCGCCTGGGCCAGGGCCCAGTTGAAGAGCGCCGTCCGCGCGCCGCCCACGTGCAGGTGCCCGGTCGGCGACGGGGCGAAGCGCGTGACGATCGGGTCGGCCATGGAGGGGGAGCCTACCGAAAGGCGGGAGAGCCCGGCGGGATCGGACTTGGTCGCCACCGGCGGCAGCCCCCGATCGATTGTCCTATGCTCAGCGCCTTCGGAGGACCGGGCGCCGCGCTGGCTCGCCGCTCCCGCCTCCGGATGACCCGTTATCGGATGCGAGGAACGGCGACGCGATGATGGATCGAGAGCGAAGCGAAGGTGGCGGATACCGGGGCGACCGCGAAGGCGGAGGCTACCGGGACCGCGAAGGCGGAGGCTACCGGGACCGCGAGGGCGGCTACCGCGGCGATCGCGAGGGCGGAGGCTATTCCGTCAAGTCCCGACTGCGCGCAAAGGCGCGCAAGCGCGATCGCAAGGCGAAGAAGCGCGGGTTCGCCCGCAAGAAGGTCTCCCGCCTCACCACCGACAAGGCCCTCGTCATCGACTACAAGGACCCGAAGCTTCTGCGAAGCTTCCTCTCGGAGACGGGGAAGATCCTTCCGAGACGCATCACGGGGAACACGGCAAAGCAGCAGCGCCAGGTAGCCGTCGCGATCAAGCGCGCCCGCCACCTCGCACTGCTTCCCTACCCGCCCCAGATGACCTGAGGCCCGGCCGGAGCCTTCCCCCTTCCTCAGCCCTGCAGCAGCTCCTGGGCGATCTCCCGGGCGGCACCGCCATCGACCTCGCCCTTGTGGGCCTTCATCAGGGCCCCCATCACGCGCCCCATGTCCGAGGCGGCCGAGGCGCCGGTCGCGTCGATCGCGTCCTGCACCCATGCGCGGGTCGTGTCGGCATCGGCCAGGCTCGGCGCGAAGGACTCCACCACCTCGAGCTCCGCCCTCTCCTCCGCCGCGCGATCGGCTCTTCCAGCCGCCTCGAAGGCCTCGATGCTCTCGCGCCGCTGCTTCACCAGCCGGCGCAGGATCGGAACGCAGGCCTCGTCGGAGAGGGTCTCGCTCCCGTCCTTCTTCAGCTCCACCAGGAAGGCCGCGCGAATGCTCCGCAACGCCGCCAGCCGCGTGGTCTCCTTCGCCTTCAGCGCCTCCTTCATCAGCCTGCTCACGTCGTCGAAGATCGGCATCCCCTCCCCCTCCTCGGCTGGACCTCGGTCGGCGTCCTGGAGCACCCCGGGTCCAGAGCGGGAACTTAGCGGCCCCTGCCCGTCCCCCGATAGGCTCGGGCGAACTACAACGCGGGCTCGAGCCCCGTCGGCAATGCCACCACGGCGGGCTCTGCCTGGATGAACTCCGGATCCCATCCCTGCAGCGCGAGCGCCGGTCTCTACTGCTTCCAGCAGTAGAGACCGCTCAGCCGACGTCGAGTGCGTCGGCGTTCTCGTGCTCGCGGCGGGCGTTGGCCAGCAGGACCTCGCGCTCCGCCGGGTCCGACGCGCCCGCGGCGAGCGCCTCGTAGATGCCCGCCGCCGCGCGCTCGAGCCGCACCAGCAGGGCCTTCGCGTCCTCGGGCGACCTGTCGCGGAAGAGCTCCGTCAGCTGCTCCTCGGCGGAGGCCTTTGCGGGGATCACCATCTGCGTCTGGGTCACCACCGCCGCGACCCGGCCCGCCCCGTTGCGGAGCGTCGTCTGCCAGACCATGGTCCGCCGCCCCCGGTGCAGCGGAACGGTCTCGCCCCGAAGCGTCTCCCCCACTCCGGTCGCGGCAAGGAAGTTCGTCTTCGACTCGAGGGTCGTGGTGCGCGCGCCAGCGGGCAGCTGGGTCGCCGTGGCGTAGGCGCCGAGCGTGTCGGCCAACGCCATGACCGCTCCCCCGTGAAGCACGCCCGGTGTGGTGCAGTGGTGGTCCGCCACCACCAGCTCGCCCACGACGCGATCCGGCTCCACCTCCACCAGCCGGATGCCCAGGTGCTCGGGGAGGAGCCCCTTCATGCTGTCGTTCAGGAACTCCAGGTTCATCGACCCGCCCCCGCGGCAACCGCGCCGGAGCGGGAGGAGAGACCGGCGACGAAGGCCTGCATGCCCTCGATCTCCTGCTTCACGGCGGGCCGGCCGCCGGTGCGCGCCAGCCAGCCCAGCAGCTGCCGCTGCGAATCCGACGGGGCGCATCCCAGGGTCAGGGCGGTAGAGACCATCACGAACACACCGATGTCGGCGATGCCGAATCCGCCACAGAGGAAGTCGCGTTCGACCAGACCCGCGTCGAGCGCCGCGAAGTGCTCGCCGATACGGGCGCGGGCCGATTCCGCCCGGGCCACATCGCGACCCGAGGGTCCGGCCGGATAGAAGGCCTCCTCGATCAGGTCCCAGAGCGCAGGGAAGATGACCTCGTCGCCGAACGCCTCGAGCTCCCGGCAGCGGGCGCGCTCGACCGGGTCGGCGGGCATCAGCGGGGGCTCGGGGAAGCGCTCGTCCAGGTACTCGAGGATCCGGGTCGAGTCCGTCACGACGAGGGTGCCGTCGACCAGCACCGGGACCTGCCGTCTCGGGTTCAGGGCCACCACCTCCGGGTGGTGGGGCTCGTAGCGGCGCTCTGGGCTCCAGCCGACGCTCACGGACTCGAACGGGAGCCCCTTCTCGGCGAGGGCGATCCGCACCTTCGCGCTGAAGAGGCTCAGGGGACCGGTGTAGAGCTTCACGATCGGGTCTCCTGTGTGTACGAAGCGGACCCTGCGAGTCTGTCTGCATAATTGGATCCACGAAAGATCCACTTTTTGATATTTATTTAGAACCAGTTTTGAATCCAACCCGCTGATCTCATGTCGGTGACCCCATGTGGCTCGACCTCGACGGCGACGGGCCGCTGCATCGCCAGACCTACCGCGCCATGCGGACAGCCGTCCTCGCCGGGCGCCTCGCACGCGGAGCGCGGCTTCCCTCGAGTCGGACGCTGGCCCGCGACCTGGGCGTCGCCCGCAACACCATCCTCCAGGCCTACGAGCAGCTCGTGGCCGAGGGCTACGCCGTGACGCGCCCCGGCTCCGGCACCTACGTGTCCGAGCCCCTCGGCGCCGGAGACACCCGCCCGGTCCCGGTGCGATCGGGGGGCGCAGGTCCACCGGCGACGCTGTCGCGCTACGGCGAGCGCCTCCGCTCCGCGGCGACCCCCCGAGGCCTGGGCTGGGAGCCGCGGGGCCCGCGGCTTCCCTACGACTTCCGCTATGGAGAGCCCGCCTACGCGGACCTGCCCTACGCGAGCTGGTGTCGGACCCTGGCGCGCTGCGCGCGCAAGAGCACCCGGCGGGAGCTCCACTACGGCCACCCTGCCGGCGACCCCTCGCTGCGCGAGGCACTGGCGGCTTACCTCTGCCGCTCCCGGGGAGTCGTCTGCACGCCCGAGCAGATCGTGATCGTCCACGGCTCCCAGCAGGCCATCGACCTGGCGATCCGCCTGCTCGTCGATCCGGGCGACCGGGTCGTCACCGAGGACCCGAACTACGGGGGACTCGACCTGGCGCTCTCGGCCGCTCGCGCAGAGATCGTCCCGCTCCGCGTCGACGATGCGGGGCTGTGCGTGGCGGACCTCCCGGAGGACGGTGCACGCCTGGTCTGCATCACTCCCTCGCACCAGTTCCCGACCGGGGCCGTGATGCCGGCATCGCGACGACTCGAGCTGCTGGCCTGGGCCTCGAGACACGACACCTTCGTGCTGGAAGACGACTACGACGGCGAGTTCCGCTTCGACGGGCGCCCACTCGAGTCGCTCCAGGGTCTCGATTCCGGCGGTCGTGTCCTCTACGTCGGAACGGTCTCGAAGGTGCTCTTCCCGTCGCTGCGGATCGGCTACGTGGTCGCGCCCCCGGTCCTCGCCGAGCCCCTCGCCCACGCCAAGGCCCTGACGGACACCGGGGGCTCGAGTCTGGAGCAACGCGCGCTGGCCGAGTTCGTCGCCAGCGGTGCCTTCGAGCGACACCTGCGCCGCAGCCGCGGCCGACACGCAGCGCGGCGACGGGCGCTGCTCGAGGCCACGGACGAGCACCTGGGGGACGCCGTGCGGATCGGGGGCGCCAACGCGGGTCTCCACGTGGTGCTCTGGATCCGCGGGGCCCCGCCGCAGCGCGTGGCGGAGGTCCGACGGCGCGCCGCGGGCGTCGGGGTCGGCGTCTACTCCGTGCATCCCTTCTACCGAAGCCCGGCACCGGGAGCGGGGCTGCTGCTGGGCTTCGGTGCGCTGACCGAGGACGAGATCCGGGAAGGCATCCGGCGGCTCGCGAACGTGCTCGGCTGAGTGCGCGGGATCGACGCGACCGCACCCGGCGGGCAGCCGACGTGCGCGTGGAGTCGACGGCCCGGTATGGTGCGAGTCCGGGAGGAGTGGCCATGTCCATCCAGACGAAGTCGCGAGAGGCGCTGCGCGAGCTGATCGATCTCCTGATCGAGATCGATGAACGCTGGGCCGGCCCCGAGTGGAACCTGGCCAGCGAGGCGGACGTCGCCGGCGCCCATCGCGCCCTGATGCACCTGCTCGAAGGCGGGCTGGCGACGATGTTCGAGAGCGATCCCGAGCACCCGCGCTTCCGCCCCATCGTCACGCCGACCCGCAAGTTCACCGGCGACAACCCGGACGCCATCTACTTCGACGCACCGCTGCGACCCGATCGCGCGTACGTCGTGCGCGGGAACGTCGACGACGCGGTCTACGTCTCGGTCACGGTCGAAGTGGGCACCGAGCAGGGCGCGCTGGCCACGCGTACGGGCGGCGTCCTCAACGACACCCAGTTCGACGTCGCGAGCGACGGCAGCTTCGAGATCCGGCTCGGTGGCCCGCCCCGGGAGCGCAACTGGCTCGCCCTGGACCCGGGCGCGTCTCGCATCACCACCCGCCACTACTACGAGAACGAGCGGCCGGCGTGCTCGGATCCGAGTCGGAACCCCCGCCTCGCGATCGAGACGCTTCCGCATGCCCCGCCTCAGCCGGTGCCCGACGATGCGACGGTTGCGGCGGGGATCCAGCGCGTCGCGGGGTTCGTGCGCGCTCGCACCCTGGACATGCCGCCGATGGCGAGCTCTAGCCCGCCGCCCTTCGTCTCGATCGTCCCCAATCAGTTCCCCGCGCCGGTCCGGCCGGGCGACTTCGGCCTCGCAGCGGCCGACGCCGCCTACTCTCTGGCCCCCTACGTGATCGGCCCGGACGACGCCCTGGTGATGACCGGTCGCTGGCCGACCTGCCGCTGCGCCTACGTCTGCCTGTGGAACCGTCACCAGCAGACCCTCGACTACACGAGCCGCCGGGTCTCGCTCAACCGCAGACAGACGGCCCTCGAGCCCGACGGGAGCTTCCGCATGGTGCTCGCGGCCCGAGACCCGGGCGTCCCCAACTGGATCGATACCGAGGGGCGCCCCTTCGGCATCGTCTTCTGGCGCTTCATGCTTCCCGAGGGCGAGATCGAGACCCCGGAGGCGCGGGTCGTCCCACTCGGTCACCTGCCGGGATGAGGAGCGCCGGAGAGGCGGTGCCGCACTCGGGGCAGGGCCTATATACTCCGAATCATCGCCTCGAAGACAGGGAGGAGCGACCGTGCCGAAGCGGGTCGACTGGTACTACGAGCGGAAGGGCTGAACGTCCTGCACCCGAGCGTCCAGGTTCCTGGATGCCCACGGAATCGAGCCGAAGGAGCGGCAGTCTGCCAGCGCGAAGCTCTCGCGCCAGGATGCCAGCGCGCTGGCGAAGGCGGCCTCGCGGGTGATCGTGGCCAAGGGCAAGAAGCTCGACACCTTCGCGACGTCCGGGAAGGCTCCGAAGGCCGCGGTCGACGCCATGCTCGGGCCGACGGGAAACCTTCGCGCGCCCTGCCTGCGCCTCGGCAAGACGGTCCTGGTCGGGTTCAACGAAGAGGCCTACGCAGAAGCCCTGCTCTGAGCCGGATGCGAGCGGCTAGCCGATGTTCATCGAACGGGCGAGCACGGAGAAGCCGTGGGTCGCCGCCAGGCGCTTGCCCACCACGGCCTGGTAATCGGCCGAGTCGTACCACTTGCGGGCATCCTCGGCGGACTCGAACTTGAGGATCACGGTCTGCGGTCCCGGCGGCTCGCCCTCCACGGTCTCGGAGGCGACGTCGAACGCCACCAGCTCGCCCCCGTACTTGGCGATGGTGGGCCCCGCCCCCTGCTGGTAGGCGGCGTAGAGCTTGGGATCGTTCACCTGGTACTGCGCGATGAAGTAGACGGCCATTCCCCTCTCTACCATCCCGCCAGGTCGGGATTCAAGCCCGGAGACGAGCGAGCCGGCGCGAAGCGCCCTACCCGACCCCGCGCCGCTCGAGCTCCGCGCGGGCGAAGGCCCGACCGCCGTCGAGATCTTCGAAGAAACCCTCGATCTGGGCCTCGTAGCAGGCGTCCAGGATCGGCCCGAAGGCCGGGCCCGGAGCCAGACCGAGCTCCTGAAGGTGGCGCCCCTTCACCAGCGGAACCGGTCGCGCGGCCGCCACGGCGAGCTGCCTCGCCCGCTCGAGGAGCCAGTCTCCGGCCGGGAAGTCCTCGGCGGGCAGCGGCGGCCGGCCCGCGTGATCCGCGCGCGCCACGCGCACCAGTCGATCGATCCGACCGACGCGATGGGCCAGGCGACGCACGGCCGCGTCCCCCGCCCCGGCTCCGTGGAGCTGTAGCGGCGCCAGGTGGGCGCGGACGAGCGGCACCACGGCCTCGACCAGGTCGCGCTCCTCCGTGATGCGCGCGAGGAAGGTGCGGGTCGGAGCCTCTCCCAGCAGGTCGTGCCCCTTCGAGGTGATCCGGCCGGCCTCCTCGGCGGTGGCCGCCGGCTTGCCCAGGTCGTGGCAGAGCACGGCCAGCCCCACGATCAGGTCCTCGCGCTCGTCTTCGATGCGACGCTCGGCGAAGGCATCGAGGCAGTGAAGGGTGTGGACCCAGACGTCGCCCTCCGGATGCCACTCCGGGTCCTGCGGGCAGTCGATCAGGGCCTCGAGCTCCGGCGCGTCCGAGATCCAGCCGCAGTCGCGCAGGAAGACGAGCCCGCGAGACGGATGCACGCCCCGCAGCAGCAGCTTCCGCCACTCCTCGAACACGCGCTCCCGGGCCAGCGAAGCCCCCCGCAGTGCGCGACAGGCCGCGAGGGTGTCCGGCTCCACCGAAAGGTCGAAGCGGGCGACGAGCTGCATCGCCCGGAGCACCCGCAGCGGATCCTCGGAGAAGCGGGGCGAGGTGCGACGAAGCACGCGGGCCTCGAGGTCCGCGAGGCCGCCGAAGGGATCCACCCGCTCGCCGCTGTGCAGATCCACCGCTACGGCGTTGATGGTGAAGTCGCGCCGGGCGGCCGCCTCTTCGGGGCCCGCCGAGGCATCCCACTCGCCAGCGTCACGCGGGACGCTCACGTCGATGGGCAGGCCCCGGAGCTTCAGCACCGCGAAGGCGCGCCCTACCCTCTCCACCGGGTGCACGCGCTCGAGCACCTCGCGCAGCCGCGAGGGGGAGAGCCCGAAGACCTCCAGGTCGAGCTCGCGGAGCGGAAGCCCGAGCGCCGCATCCCGCACGCAGCCCCCGACGGCGAAGGTGCGCCCACCGGCGTCCCGCACCCGCTCACAGATGCCGTGAAGCGCCGCCGCGACGTCGGGGCGCTCGGGAACGATCTCGAGGGTCGGCGACATCACCCGATAGACTCCCGCTCGGCGCGCGCTCGGGCAACCGGGCCGGGCC
>Ga0209536_100015884_pt1 | contig 10721 bp, 10 predicted proteins | sample DeeMarSeWOR28_12_FD_187461 | JGI IMG/M metagenome (GOLD analysis project Ga0209536, IMG submission 187461) | Marine sediment microbial communities from White Oak River estuary, North Carolina - WOR-2-8_12 (SPAdes) (version 2) | ecosystem: Environmental > Aquatic > Marine > Intertidal zone >...
AGAGCTTTTCTATATTCAAATCCGTTGATGTGAGATTCATCAATATCATAAACCAAATAGCCTTTGGTTTTTAAGAACGGCGATTTAATTGTAATCCCGTCGTTTGATTCAATTGCAATCTTCATGTCATGTTCTCTCCTTTAATTAAATGATTAATTATTTGCTATATTCTCCCCCCGAAGTATGTAACCGATCTTCTCACTTTAGGTCTGGATTTTTTAGCAAATCTTTTATGTCTTGTAGATCTATGAATTTTGTTGCTATTACACACAGGACAATTTTGTGGTAATTTTTCTGAAGGATAAATTTCCCAATAGTATCCGCACTCATTACATTGAAGCTTCTTTTTATTCATATATATTACCTCCATAACAATTCTTTTACTGCTGATAATCTTTTTCTTTTCAGAATGGGAAAGAACTTATAAAAGCTCAGCTGAGATGATTACTCGAAAAATGATACTGGCACATTCAACTATTCAAATATAAAAATATAAAAATAATTGTCAATGTCAATTTTAGTGAACGGTTTTATTTTATGTTGGCAACTATGGTCGAGTAGTAAATTGTTTCCAAATATGGAATATTAATTCAAATCATTTCAGAAAGAAGCTCCTGTCTTGGATTTGCAATTACAATGTTATTCACTAATAAGCCCTTTTCTGCCACAATTCGTGCTCCTGCTTCAACGGCACTCGTAACTGCGGCAACATCGCCTGTAACGCTAAAGAACGCTTTTCCGCCAAGAGCCATTGCCAGTCTTAATTCAACAAGCTGAACTTTTGATGCTTTAACTGCCGCATCAGCCGCTTCAATAAGTGAAGCAACCGAGTATGACTCAACAATTCCAAGCGATTCAAGCATTTGAATATTGTTGTGCCCTGCTATTGCGGGAAAAATAGTTGGATGAACGTTAGGAATTACAAATTGGTCTATCACACCAAAACCAACCGTGTTTACAGCATTTTCGACTGCCGAAGTTACTGCAGCAACATCGCCGGCAATCAAAGTCATATATTTTCCCGAGCAGATAGTTCGCGAAATCATCAATTCCACTTCAGAGGTTTTAAGCATCAGGTCTGCTGCCTGAATCCCGGAGGCAATACTTCCTAATTCAATTAAGCCTATTGAGTTTTTGACAATCATTTAAACTCCTTTAAGATTCTATTAAAATATAATCTGCCGAAACATCTTTTACTTTACCACCGACTGAAGCGTGAATATTCGCACCCAATTCGTTACCTGGAATTTTTCCAATCATTTGTCCTTCCTTAACTATCTCTCCTTTTTTAACTATTGCTGTTGCTTTGATGCCAATGTGCTGCTGAAGAGGAATTTTTACATTCTTAACCGAAATCTTTTCTGAATTATACGGTGCTTCAACATCATAATCCTGCAGCTTTAATTTCATAATTAATTGATTGAGAGGAACTCTTCTGGCATCCTTAATCGGGTGGACCTTTACCGGTTTCTGTTGCACAAACTTGATTCCTGCTTCACGCATTTCTATTTTCGCTTTATCACACGCTTCTTTTGGATAAAGATCTTCCGGGCAGGCATAAAGTGTGCACAAACCACAGGAACAGCATAGATCAGCCATTTGGTTCCAGACAGTGGCACCAGTCTTGGTAAAACCTAATGAGCGCATTACTTTGTGCGGTTCAACCTGGTAACCAAGTAAATAACGCGGACAGAATTCTGTACAATAGCTGCACTGATCGCAGGCAGATTTGCCAATACGGTGCCAATTCTGTTCCGGCTGGTTTTTTCTTTTAATTAAATAATGATTTTTTGGAAGGACTACCAATCCAGCCGTGGTTTTTGTAACCACTTCATCAAGATTAAAAGTTAAATGCCCCATCATCACACCGCCGACAAAAATTCCGAACTCTTGCGTTTTCACCCCGCCTGCGTGTGCAATTATATCTTTAAAACTTGTTCCAATCGGCACAAAAAAAGATGACGGTCTATTAACTGCACCTGCAACACAGATAAATTTTTGAGCAACCGGTTTATCTTTTTCTGCAAGTGCGATGTTGTAAAGTGTTTCCACATTATTTACCACACAGTCAATATCTAGTGGAATCCCCGCTGGAGGAATCAACCTGCCAGTTGCTTCATAAACAAGTTCGTATTCGTCTCCGGAAGGATAAAAGTCTCCTAGCTTAGTTAGTTCTATTTTTCCATTTAAATGGTTTTGAATTGCCAAAATTGCTTTTGTGTTTTTTTCTTTTATCCCGAAATAGCCTTTTATGGCAGAAGTGCTCTTTATTAGAAGTTCTAATCCCTTAGCAATTTCTTTTGGAAAGTTAAGCATCAGTTCGTAGTCCTTATGAATTAGCGGTTCACATTCGGCACCATTAGCAAGCACAAACTCAACTTTTGATTTTGCCTTTATGTGTGCAGGAAAGCCTGCGCCGCCGGCGCCAACAATCCCGCCACTGAATATTTTATCAGGAAGTGACATTCGTATTATATGATTGATTAACGGTAATAAATTTAGAAATTACAGATATTATTTTTAAGAACAGGAAAAATTCTTTCATCATACAATAATTTAACACTTTATTCGTTAACCTTATAAAGTCCAATGAGTGAAATGATTCTGGAAGCACGGCTTGTAAAAAATTCAAAGAATGGGGATGGTTCCGCTTTTGGAGAATTAATAAGTATTTACAGGAAAAATCTTTTTACCTATTTATTAAGAATGTGTAAAGATCGTATGACAGCAGAGGATCTTCTGCAAGAAACCTTAATAAAGGCATGGACGGGATTAAAAAGCTACAATGAGCAGCAAAAATTTTCATCATGGCTTTTCACAATTGCACATAATGTCTCTATTGATGCCATAAGGATGCAACAGTTAAGAGAAAGACCAATAAATTTGCGAGAAAAAACAGATATTGCTTCTTACTTTACACCACATTCGGAGATGGTCATTACTGAGGGCAGAATCGCTTTGCAAAAAGAAGTTGAAAACTTACCCGAAGATCAGAGACGTGTATTTTTACTGCGTCAGCAAGGTGAACTATCCTTTAAGGAAATAGCGGAGGTGATGAATCAACCACTAAATACTGTTCTAAGTCATATGCATTATGCAGTTAAAAAACTGAAAAGGTGTTTGAATGAAGAATAAGAAAAAAATGATCTGCGATGAATTTGATAAGGAAGTTTTTTTATTTCATGAAGGTTCTTTATCAAGGGACAGAATGGAATTAATAGAGTATCATCTCGGGATTTGTAAATCATGTCTGTCTATTTATAAAGACTTTGAAGATTTGATCGCTGCTTATGAAAACTTTCCGAAAGAAGACATCGACCCGAATAAGTTTAACTATATGGTCAGGAAGGCAACCACCCCGGAAATTCGTCCCGGGAAGTATGTTCAAAAAAGGAAATCGTTTGTAGAAGTTTTTGGTTTTTACAGGCTCGGCTTTGGCGGTGCTGCGGTTGTGGCAGCAATGATCCTGATCATTATCTCAATCTTAAAAAATCCAAGTGTTGAAAATAAGCTCCCTTCTGAATTGCTTGACTGGAATGGTGATAAAATTACGAGCAAAATAGAAAAAATTGAAAACCAAATCATCTCTCTTAGATCGGAAGAGTGGGATATCTACATTGTAAGAAAGAATGAAAAAGCGAACTGGGATGCAACTCTTAAAAATATACGCAGCCAGATAAACAAATTGAAAGAAGCAACAAAAAATAGAGAATTATAAAAACGGAGTTATAAATGAAAAATAAATTGTCATATCTGCTTTTCACTTTGGTAATACTTGTTTCAGTAAAAATAGTATATCCCCAAAATGAACCCAGACGACCAGAAGAAGAGCTTGCACCAGTATATTGGGCTTCTCAACAGATAACAGAAGAGAATGAAGAAAAAATTCTGAAAGCTCTTCAGCCCAAAGTAAAAGAAGACCTGCTAAAAGTTAAAAGTATAGATAAAGATAAATACTACGAGTTACTCTCAGAATCACCACACCTGTACTTTGAATCGGGTTGGGAGTTCTTCCTTGATCCGCTAGAAAAGAAAAGGTTCGAGCAGTCGCAGAAGATAGATCAAATCGAAATGCATACCGAGGTTTTAGGTTTTCTATATCAGAATGCTCAATCTAACGAACAACAGAAAATCAAGACCCAGCTTAGAAGTGAGCTAGGACAATTATTCGATCTGAAAGAAGAGGAAAGAAGACTTGAGGTAGAAATGCTTGAGAGAGAACTTAAAAAACTAAAGATTTCACTTGAGGCAAGAAAGAAAAATAAGGCTGAAATAATCAATAACAGAATGAACGAGTTAATAGGTGTGGATGATTATCTTGATTGGGATTAAGTTTTTTCTGGAATATTCTCTTCTCCACGACGCCGGCAATACCGGCGTTTTTTATCTCTTTTTCAGAACCATTTTCTTTAGGGCTTCTATCCACATCGGGTGATCATTTAAGCTTTCTACAAGCTGAACTTTTTCGCCGCCATGCTCTTCAAACAACTGCTGATATTCTACACCTATTTCTATTATTGTTTCAAGACAATCTGCTACAAACGCAGGACTAAAAACTAAAAGTTTCTTATCCCCTTTTTTCGCACGCTCAATTACAACTTTATCGGCAAAGGGTTCAAGCCATTTTTTATCCAATCGAGATTGAAAACAAACGGTATAATTTTCAGGCTTCAATTTAAGTTTTCCAGCTATCAATCTTGTTGTGGCATAGCAAGTTGCTTTGTAGCAATACTGGTTAGTCTCATTTATCTCGCTTTCACAGTTGTGCTCTTCGCAAAGTGTGCCATCTATGTAAACTTTATCAACCTGTCTTATTGGTAACCCGTGATAACTAAATAAAATGTGATCGTATTTATCAAGATTATATTTTTTGGCCTGCTCAATAACCGTGTTAATATAGTTTTCGTTATTGTAAAATTGGTTGATGAATTTTATTTCGGGAATGACCCACCATCTGCCGATTATTTTCATCGCTTTTTCTATAATAGATCCGATAGTCGCAGAAGCATACTGCGGGAAAAGCGGAACGATTATAATTTTCTCTAAGTTTTTCTTATACATTTCCGCGAGCACGTCATCCATCGAGGGATTTTGATATCTCATGGCAAGCTGTACGTCAAAATCGTCTCCTAAAGTCTCCTGCAACTTTTTTTTTACAGATTTGCCGTAATAAAGAATGGGTGAGCCTTTTCTGCCATCCGGCAGGCCATTATTTGTCCAAAGCTCATTATAAATCTTTGCCGATTTAGGTGCACGAAAAGGGACTATAATCAAATTAACTAAAAGAAATCGAGTAAACGCAGGTATATCAATTACGCGTGGGTCGTTCAGAAATTCAAAAAGATATTTTCTTACATCTTTAACTGAAGGGCTATCTGGTGTTCCCAGGTTTACAAGTAAAACGCCGGTTTTATTCATCTTTCATTTAAATTTTAACTGTTTAATTCAACACAATTTTAAGTGTTGAGGTTCAAATTTAGCCAAATTTAATTTTAACTCCATTTCTAATTAATTTTGAATTGATAAAACACAGGAGATTTTATGAAACTCTTCTTAAAAACACTCATCCTGTCACAAATACTTTTATTAATTTCATTAGGGGCACAGCCGCAACCGTATGTAATTCTAATCAGCTTTGATGGATTCAGGTGGGATTATGTTGACCGCGGCATAACTCCTAATTTTAATTTTATTAAAGAGAACGGAGTTTCAGCAAAATCTCTACAACCCTGTTTTCCATCAAAAACTTTTCCCAATCATTTATCCATTATTACCGGAATGTATCCTGAAAACCACGGAATAATATCAAACGGTTTTAAAGATTACACAACCGGCAGATATTTTACAATGAGCGATACTATTGAAGTGCGCGAGGCACGCTGGTACAGAGGCGAAGCTTTTTGGGAAACTGCTGAGCGGCAGGGCATAATTACTGCAAGTTACTTCTGGCCCGGCTCAGAAGTAACCGATAGTGAAAGGCATCCAACCTATTTTTACCATTACGAACACTCAAAGCCATACAAGGATAGAGTTGACGGCATTATCGAGTGGATGAAACTTCCGTACGAAAAGCGTCCGCATTTTATTATGTCTTATTTTGATGCTGCAGATACTTACGGTCACAAGTACGGTCCCAACTCTAAAGAAATTAATCAGACAATTGCGGGACTAGACACTGTTTTAGGATATTTTTTCCAAAAGCTGAAAGAAATAGAGATGTTTGACAGCACAAACCTGATAGTTTTAACAGATCACGGAATGACAGAAATAGACGCCGATAAAATTATAAACATCGAACAATTACTTAATGGCGTTAAATATGATCGTGGCGATTCCGGACCATTTATGTTAATCGAACCAGCTGAAGGAGAGTTTGAAAAAATCTATAAAAAATTAAAGGATGAAGAAAATCATTTTAAAGTTTATAAAAGGGAGGATGTTCCGACACGTTATCACTATTCAAATAATCCTTTAATAAGCAAACTTGTAATTATTGCAGAAAACGGCTGGGGTGTTGAGACAAACAAATCAATTGAAAACTTGAAAAAGTACGGAGGTAAAGGCAACCATGGCTATGATAATTACTGGATCGATATGCACGGAATATTTTATGCAGTGGGTCCGGCATTTAAAGAAAACTATCAAGCTGGAACGATTGATAACATAGATATCTATCCGCTGCTATGTAAAATTTTTAACCTGGTTCCAAACAAATTAATTGATGGAAATCTTGAAAGGATTGATTGTGTTTTGAAATGAAAATAAATTTAAAATAAATAATTTAACCAGGATCATATTAAACCTCACTTATAATTTTCCGCAATTGAAAATCAGATTATCAATTCATCTTTAAAACAATAATACCGAAAAAGCAATAGGCACATGGCTAAAATGAAGATAAATCCAAAAAATCCTCATGGTAATTACGTCTAACTTGAATTGTTTGTTTTTTCCTTGATACGACATTTTACAGGAGAAATTGATGTCATTTGTTAACCAACTAAACTGAATATTTTAATGTGCAGTTGTATCATTATAATTGAACAATAAAAAAACTAAAAAGGTCCCGCTCATTCCAGACCACACCATTCAAACTTTCTGAAAACCGTTCTTCACTGAAACTTAAGATGGCATTTCAGTTGAATAAGTCTATGCAGATTTTTAATCAACAAAACAAAGAGAGGATAAAATGAAAGCGTTACTGGCAGCTCTACTCGTTGGGTTAATGATAATATCTGCAAAGGGGCAGGAAGCAACAGAAGAAACACGCGTAACGATAAATCCCGAAACAGGAGATACAACATTTACAGCGTCGATTATAATTTCCGAAACACAGGACATAACTCCTCGCAATTCAATGTTGATTATAAACCCACTTAAGTTTTTACTCTTTTATAATTTGTCTTATTTCCACAAAGTCAGCGAGCAGGTAGCGGTTGGAGGAGGGGTTCAGATTCCGACAATATCCGGAATTAATGGTTTCGGCGCAAATGCAGAGGTAAGGATCTATCCAAGTGGAAATAACCTGAGGGGATTTTATATAGCTCCAAATGTTTCATTCAATCATATTTCAAGCGATGACGGTTCTACTTCACCTTTTTCAATTGGAGCATTAGTCGGATGGCAGTGGTTTCCCGGTGATCAGTTTGCAATAGGATTTGGAATAGGGTTGGATTATTATGTTGGATCGGTAGAAGAGAACAATGGTGATCTGGAAAGATACAGCGGCACAGTTCCGGCTATAAGATTCGATATTGGTTATGCATGGTAATGAAGTCCACGATTAAAGGGGCGGGCGCTGTTGCCCGCCTTTTTATACGCTAAATGTTCTCTTCTTAAAAACAAAACCGTAAATAAAACATATAAAAAATCAAGAGCAAGATTTCATCCATCATTAAAAGCAGAATTATTCTTATTTTCCTCCCCGGACATTCAAAATTTTGGAAAAGTAATGTTAAAGCAAAAACAATATTCTATTCTTAAAGTGGTATTACTAGCTGTCCTCTTTTTAGCAGAGATAGGAGCACAGACTTTAAGTTTAAAAATCATTGAAACAAGTGATGTGCACGGAGCAATTGTACCTTATAACTTGATCAAAGATACTACAACTTCAAGCTCGCTTGCACAGGTTCATACATTTGCAAATTATTTGAGAAGGCAGGCTAATAGTGAAGTGGTTTTATTAGATAACGGTGATCTTCTGCAGGGGGACCCAATGTCATATTTTTACAATTACGAGGATACAAGCGGCACTCACATTTTTGCTGAAGCAATGAATATTATGAAATACGATGCTGCTACAATCGGAAATCATGATATAGAAACCGGTCACCGTGTCTATGATAAATTCAGAGAAGGGATAAATTTTCCATGGCTTGCAGCCAATGCAATTAACACCGAAACTAACGAACCTTATTTTGAGCCTTACACTATTATAGATCGAAAAGGCGTAAAGATAGCGGTGCTTGGATTAATTACGCCCGCAATACCAAACTGGCTTCCGGAAATAATCTGGAAAGGAATTAGGTTCGATGATATGATTGAAACCGCAAAAAAGTGGGTGCCAATTATTAAAGAAACAGAAAGACCTGATTTAATTGTTGGGCTTTTCCACGCGGGGATTAATTATAAATATAAAAATGAAGAGGAAGAACTTTATAAAAATGAAAATGCTTCACAGCTTGTTGCAGAGCAGGTGCCCGGGTTTGATGTTGTATTTGTCGGGCATGATCACGCCGGTTGGAATTATAAAATTGAAAACTCAGAAGGCGACAGCGTGTTGATCTTAGGTGCACAATCAAGAGCTAAAACAGTCGCAGTTGCAAACATTACTCTTGAGTTTAATAAAAATTCCAATGATTGGGAATTAAAATCATCTCTGGGTGAAATTGTTGAAATAAAAGACTACAAGCCTGATGACATGTTGATGAATAAGTTGTTAATTCCATTAAACGTAGTGAAGAATTATGTTTCACTGCCATTAGGACAAATAATAAAAAGTGTTTCTTCAAAAGAATCGTTATTTGGTCCCTCCGGATTTGTTGACTTAATTCACACGGCTCAATTGGAGCTTACAAGTGCAGATATTTCCTTTGTATCCCCACTATCTTTTAATGCTACAATAGACAGTGGTTGGATTAAAGTTCGCGATATGTTCAAACTTTACCATTACGAAAACTTTTTATATACGATGGAACTCTCGGGGCAGGAAATAAAGGACTATCTTGAATATTCGTTCGGCAACTGGTTTAATCAAATGAAAAATGAAAACGATCATCTTCTAAAATTTAAATACGATGAGGATGGAAATGTTAAATTTTCGGAGCGTTATAACTCTCCCGAATTTGAAGAAAGATATTATAACTATTCTTCTGCCGCAGGCATTAACTACACAGTTGATGTTTCAAAACCTACCGGCGAAAGAGTGCTTGTTTCTACCTTGCGCAACGGCAACGAATTTGACCCCGGTAAGATGTATACCGTCGCAGTCAATTCTTATCGCGGAAATGGCGGCGGCGGGCATTTGGTCCGGGGTGCCGGTATACCAAAGGATGAACTGTCAAAAAGAATTATAAGCTCTACAGAAAAAGACCTTCGCTTTTATATAATGAAATGGATACGAGAAAAGAAAATATTAACACCCGGCAGAATCAACAACTGGAAGGTTATTCCTGAGACCTGGTGGGAAAAGGGCAGACAGAAAGACTACGAATTAATTTTCGGGAAAATGGATAAGATGATTGAAAGCAGCTCTATCGAATTAATAAATGAATAATTTAATTGGATAACGGAATGAAAAAGGAAACCAGCAAAAAACTTTTCGAAGAAGCAAAAAAATATATCCCTGGCGGAGTGAATTCTCCCGTTCGTGCATTTAAATCTGTCGGCGGTGATCCTTTATTCATTGAGCGTGGCAATGGTTCAAAATTTTGGGATGTGGATGGAAATGAATACATAGATTATATCGGAAGCTGGGGACCACACTTATTCGGACACAATCCGTCTTTCATTAAAGAGGCTCTATTGAATGCGCTGGAAAACGGGACCAGTTTCGGCGCTCCCACTGCTATGGAAGTTGAAATGGCAAGAATAATCACAGAGCTTGTTCCTTCCGTTGAATTAGTGCGCATGGTCAACAGCGGAACAGAAGCAACTATGAGTGCTGTTCGTGCGGCACGCGGTTTTACAGGAAGAGAAAAATTTATAAAATTTGAGGGTTGCTACCATGGACATGCTGATTACTTTTTGATAAAAGCTGGCTCGGGTGCCTTAACTCTGGGGATTCCAACTTCGCCCGGAGTTACGAAAGGAAATGCGGCAGATACTTTGCTTGCTGATTATAACGACATCGAATCCGTAAAAAAACTTGTTGTTGCAAACAAAAATGAAATTGCTGCAATAATCATTGAGCCGATCGCTGGTAACATGGGTGTTGTGAAAGTAAAGGACAAGTTCATAAAAGAGCTCCGTGCTATTTGTGATGAAGAAAAAATAGTTTTGATTTTTGATGAGGTGATGACAGGCTTCAGGGTTGCTGCCGGTGGTGCACAAGAAGTGCTTGGAATTAAACCAGATCTTTCAACATTTGGAAAGATAATCGGTGGAGGATTACCCGTCGGCGCTTTTGGAGGAAAAAGAGAAATAATGGAAAAGATTGCGCCGAGCGGACCAGTTTACCAGGCGGGCACATTGAGTGGAAATCCACTTGCGATGGCGGCGGG
>Ga0209536_100015885_pt1 | contig 10721 bp, 11 predicted proteins | sample DeeMarSeWOR28_12_FD_187461 | JGI IMG/M metagenome (GOLD analysis project Ga0209536, IMG submission 187461) | Marine sediment microbial communities from White Oak River estuary, North Carolina - WOR-2-8_12 (SPAdes) (version 2) | ecosystem: Environmental > Aquatic > Marine > Intertidal zone >...
TGCTGCTGCAGCTGGACCAGGTCCACCTCTACCCAATTGAGCATTTACATCCATATATGGACCAGTGGAGCTGATAGATCCTAAGCACCTTGCCGTATCCATATAAGCTGCGTTCATAGGTCCGTCAGGCTCTACATATGCAATTATTTTATGTTCCTCGTCTTTCGCACCTACTATATGCCCTTCCCCTCTAATTGAAGTAGCCACTAATCGTTCAGTTGTACATTGTAACAAAGAATATTTTACTCCTGAAATCATAATAAATTGAGCATTCATGGAGGACCAACTTGATACAACCCTCCCAACATCGGCACTAATGTCCCAGTTATCTGTAGAATAAACAATATCCTTTCCGCGTAAAACAGCAACTGCAATAATAGTAGGTTCAGATTGCATTAAATTATATACTGCCGTTTCGGGATCTAATGGCATATTATTATTTCCTTATTCTATATTATTATTCTTAATAAAAAACTTTGATAATAAAGTTTAGTATAATATTTATATATAGGTAATTATTAAAAATTTATTGCAAATTATAGGTTTCTTTTCTTAATATTAATCCCTCCAAATTTCGGTTTGAAATTTGATTTTTTCTCACTTTTTCTTGGAAAGACTTCTTCTAATGATCTACTTTTAAATTTGAGTTTATTTTCAAAATATTGTTTGTGTAAAGGATCTAACTTTTTTAATTCATTCAAATGAGAATCCAAATCAACGCTAGTTTTGAAGTGTTTCCCACACACAGAGCAGTATGATTTCTCTTCTTTAAATAGTTTCTCAGGTGGTTTAACTATAACAGGAAATTTATTTTTTCTATATAGAATTTCTTTTTTACAGATATGTCTTATTAATTTCCCATATACGGGATAGGTGAAAAATAATTTAGATCCATGCGTACATTCCCAATAAAACACATCTTCTTTACATTTTGGACATTTTGTTGGAAAACTGCGAAGTACACAATGTTTTCCATGACTTTTATAAAGCCGAAACATCATAATAAAAAAAAAAGAATATCTATTAAAATATTATGATTAAAAAATACAAATTCAATTTTGAATTTCTTGTTATATTGCCCGACAAAAATAATCTATTAAAAAAACTACTTCAAATTATAAAAAAATTATTTAGTCAAACTTAATATTATTAACTGGAAAACTATAAAAACGCATATATTTAAAAATACGATATTCTTTATAGAACATAAATATTAGATTTTTTTTGGGAAGACGTATTTATGCCAGAAAAAGATTTAAATTTATGCATAGAATGTGGCAATAATAATTTAATTTCAGATGATTCTCGAGGGGAAATCATTTGTAATAATTGTGGGTTAGTTATAACTCAAAAAATAATAGATTCTGGTCCCGAATGGAGGGCATTTTCTTCTGAAGAAGCGAATAGAAAAGTTAGAGTAGGTGCACCAACAACTCTCACTTTACACGACAAAGGACTAAGTACAATGATTGGATGGAAAAATAAAGACGCATTTGGAAAAATAATTAGTCCAAAAATGAAGGCTGAAGTATATCGATTAAGAAAATGGCATGTTAGAACAAGAACAAATAAATCTATTGACAGAAATTTAGCTTATGCTATGAATGAACTAGATAGGTTTTCTTCTCAATTGAATTTATCGAAAGATTTAAAAGAATCATCAGCTCATATCTATAGAAAAATGGCGAATAAGAATTTAATTCGAGGGAGATCTATTGAAGCAATGTTAATTGCATCTATTTACGCAGCATGTAGATTGAATTTTATTCCTAAAACTTTAGATGATTTTATAGAATTTGCATGTGTAGATAAAAAAAAAATTGCTCGCTGTTATAGATTAATTCTAAATGAGCTTAGAATAAATATTCAGGTATCTTCTCCAATAAATTTTATTCCAAGATTTTGTGCTGAATTAAATCTTTCCGGAAGTACGCAAAATAGGGCTGCAGAAATACTAAAGTTAGCCAAAAAATTTCGTATTACTGCTGGGAAAGCTCCAACAGGTCTTGCCGGAGCCGCTTTATATGTTGCTGCTATACAAGAAGGTGAACGCCGTACTCAAAAAGAGATTTCTATAGCTGCGGGTGTAACTGAGGCTACTATTCGCAATCGCTATAAGGAACTCGTTAACCAATTAAAATTACAATCTCAGATAATATCATAACTCTTTTTATTATTCAAGCTAAAATCTAATTATTTAATTAGATGAGTAACATTAAAAATTTATATGATGAAATCAAAAAATTTAATTCTTTTTAAAGATTAAATTTATCATTAGAAAAAGAAAATACTTGATGTGATCATAATTAAGTACGTTTGTGCAAGAAAAACTTGCGGGAAAGAAGTAAGCAAGAAAGAACTGAGCGCATTGCCAGGGATCAAATGTTCTCATTGTGGATTCCGAATTCTTTATAAAAAACGCCCCGATATTATTAAAAGGATAAAAGTGCAATAATTTCTAACCTTTTAAAATATTATATAAGAAATAAAAGAATAAAAGAAAATATAAAATTTTTAAATATATAAAGACTTCCGTTTATCTTCAGCATTATCTACTACTTGGAAAGTACTGAGATCTTTTTCTATTTGTTCTCTTTTATTTTGAAGTTTTTTTGTAATATCTTCAATATTATCAAGGGAATATTTATTATTAATCGGCAAATCAAACGATTTTTTAATCATATCTAAAAGTGTAATAGATGCTCTTAAATCAGTAATGTCTTCATTAATCATAGCAACATTATCCGTTTCTCCCAAAAAAACTAAACCATCAATCTTAAATCGTGCTTTTGCTAACGTAGGAATTAAACCATTTGCACCTATAATCACTCCTTTTTGAATTTTCTCGCAAGAGTTATTATTCAAGAATTTATCGAGTAATTCACGATTAGTTGAAGTAATAAATATTTTCGGAACTTTAGAATTGATATTTTGACCACTTACCGGAAAGGCCCCCAATGCAATTATTAATTTGACACCGCATTGAGATATAATTTTAGTAAGAAAATTAGAAATTTTATAAATTCCCTTCGGAGTTAGAGATTGAGCATCGGCGGTTATTAATAGAATGTCTCTGACCTTATTTGGGTCTTTCCAAATTAATATTTCTGCTTTCGGAGCAGCTAATAAACTATCATCAACAATAGCACCTGCGGGATACTCATCAAATATAATATCCATATAATTTTGGGCTTTTAATTGACCAATTAAGGAATCTAAAGCAAATTTACCAACATCAGCTATACCAGGCATTCCTATAATACAAAGAGGATTATGAAAATCTCTCTCTGAAAAATCTAAATGTTTAATTATCCTAATTCCATCCATAATTTATACCTTTATTTTTAAAAAAAATAGCTTTTTAATATAGAATTTATAGTATTTTTTTCTTTTAAAAAAACAAATATTATCTATGTAGACATAAGAATTATTGATTTATCAACTCAAACAAGTATATTTAGATAATATTGATAATAACTATCATTGAGTAAAAATTAATAGAATATTTGTTTATGAGACAATGAGTTTTAAATATCTATGTAGAAAGTGTGGTACCTGTTGCCATGATATCGAGGAGAAAGAATTAGGGTATATTAAGAGAATCCCTTTATATCCAGAGGAAGTGGAAAAATTAATAAAAATCGCAAAAGAGAGAGATATAGAATTCAGAGTTATAGAAGATTTAGTTTTTCCTGATGTGGAAAATAAAAAAGTTTATGTTGTGACATATAGAATCTTATTAGACAATGAAAATCAATGTTGTACTTTTTATGATAATAATATTGGGTGTACAATTCATAATATCAAACCCTTAGCATGCCAAGCATATCCCTTAGCTTTAAAAAATGTGGATGCATTTAACTTCCAAATTTCAATTGATCCTTTATGTAATTTCGTGGTTGCTGAATATAATAACTTAAAAAAAGTGGATTTAGAGAAATTAAAAGATATATTTGAATACGAGTTTCCTAAAGCAGAAAAATTTTTTCGAAAAAATAAAAAACTTATGCTTAAAATCAGACAACTAGAATTTGAAAAGAAAATAAAAATCTCAAGAGAAATTTCTATAACTGATTATAATAAAGCATTAAAGGAATGGGATAGAGAGGAAATTTCAGTAGGAAAGGAGAAGAGTTAAAATTAATAATAAATTCATTTCTTTATTATCTGGAGGATTAGACAGCCCAATCTCAGCATATCTAATGATTAACAAAGGATTTTCACCTGTTTTTTTAACATTTCTTACTTCTGATGACAAAGAACATACTCTAAAAAATAAAGTAATTAAAATAGTACAAACTTTAGCTGAATTTGCTAAAACAGAAATAAAGATATATTTTATTCACCATGATCCTAATTTGAATTTATTTAAAGAAAATTGTGAACGAAAATTAACATGCATTTTATGTAAAAGACTAATGATAAGAATAGCGAAAGAAATCGGAAAAATAGAGGGCACAAACGTCATAGTAACTGGAGATATTTTAGGAGAGCAAGCCAGCCAGACGCTTGATAATTTATACGCTTATAACGATCTTTTAGAAGGATTTATTCTATTAAGACCCCTTATTGGACGAGATAAGCTGGAGATTATTAAAATCAATGAAAAAATCGGATTGTATGAGATAACATCTCAAAGTTCCGCTGGATGCCAATATAATCCTCAATATCCAGAGACACATGCTAAACTTAGGGAAGTTAATAGAGAGGAATCGCTTATTAATTATGATGATCTTATAAAAAAATCAATAGAAAAAGCTGAGATTTTATTCTTTTAGTTTTAGTTCTTGAATAAATTTTTTAAACTCAATATCTTTTACTTCATTTTCATGATAATTATTTAAAGCTTCACATATAGTTTGGGCTAATAGATGTTTACAAAATATTCTTTTTCTTTTAACTACGACATTTTTATAGAAATCTCGACAAGAACAATACAATTTGGGATATATTAAGTATTCATCATTTTCTCCTATAGCAGTCCATACTATTCTATTTGATGGTTTATAAATATTTCTCTTAATCCCTCTTTTTATAACTTCTAAAGCATCTTGAGATTTGTTAGGAAATATAGTTTCAAAATATTTTATTAAACCTTCATTAATTATTCCACTTTCCTTCACGCGCTTATAGACATTTAATAGTAAATCTTTTGACATTTGAATTAAATAATATAATTATAATATAAAAATATAAAGGATTAATCTTTTGAATAATATTTTATATTTTCCTACAAGGTATTTTCCAGCAATTTCAGGAGCAGAGTTCTATTTACAAAGAATGGCAGAGATATTTACTTCAAGATATAATTATAGCATTGACATTTATACCTCGAATGCCGTGGATTTTAAAGCATTAAGGGATCCTCAAGGAAAAATAATAACAAACAATGAAAAGGATTATAATACAGTGAATAATTTAAAAATTCATAGATTTTCAGTAAATTATGATTTACCAATAGAAGAGATAATAATATTCATAAAAAATCTTGAAGAATTTAAACAATTAAACGTATCTGATGAAAGTTTAAAAAAATTTGTTGAAAATGGACCATTTCTTCCAGATTTAATAGATTTATTTTTAAAACCTCGAAAGCAATATTACAAGATTATCCATTCTACATTTTTTCCTTATTTTAATCTTTTAATTAGTTTAATTGTTGGAAGAAGAAATGGAATCCCTACAGTCTGTACACCCTTTTTCCATTTTTCAAATCCCAGATATTTAGATAAATCTTTAATTGATGTACTTAAGAATTTTGATCTTCTAATCGCTTGTACAAATATAGAAAAAAAGGTATTAGGGAAAACTTATGGGATCCCCGAAGAAAAAATTGAAGTCATACCTATGGGAGTCGATTATAAAATATTTGATAAAACAAAATTAAACGACTTTTATTTTAAAGAGAAATTCTTTAAGGAAAAAGAAAAAAAATACAAAATGGTTTTATTTTGTGGTTATAAAAACTTTGAAAAAGGAGCAATATCTATTTTAAAATCAATCCCTTTAATCTTAAGGAAATTTAAAAAAGTCTATTTTGTTTTTATTGGACCTTCTACAATTGCATTCAATAGAGAATTATCAAAAATTCATAAATTAACCAATGCAAAAATTATCAATTTTACACCAGATAATCTTACAGGATACTTTGATATAAAGAAAATGACCGCATTTAATGAAACTAACGTATACTTAATGCCAAGCCGTAGCGATGCATTTGGTATTGCTTTTTTGGAAGCTTGGGCAGCAGAAAAACCTGTTATTGGCGCTAATTCTGGCGCAACACCAGAAGTAATAAAAAATAATATTGATGGATTCCTAGTCAAATTTAATGACCCACTTGATATTGCCGAAAAAGTAGTGAAGCTCCTTAAAAATAAAAAATTGAGAAGAAATTTTGGTTTAGCTGGTAAATTAAAAGTTATTGAGAATTATACCTGGGATATTGTTGCTGAAAAAACTCATAAAATATATCAGGAATTAATACATGGATATGAGAAATAAATGAAAACAATTGCCGGAAATCCGTATTTAAGAAAAAAAAATGGTAAATTTTTAATTGATTTAGTGCCTATTGACGATTTTTTAGGAAAATTCGAAACTCCTATTATGATTTTTTTAGAAAATAAGATAAGAGAGAATATTACCATATTTAAAGATGTTTTTAATTCAATATTTAATAATAAGAAATTTAAAACCTTTTATTCATTAAAAGCAAATTATCTTCCCGATATTTGTAAAATAATAAATTCTGAGAGAATTGGCGCCCAAATCGTAGGATTACCAGAACTCAAATTAGCGTTAAAAGTTGGGTTTCCTGCAAACAAAATTATCGTGGGAGGTCCATATTTGCCAAAAGAAGTTATCGAAAAAAGTATCGAAAAACAAGTAAAAGAAATCATTGTGTATAACTTAAATGATTTAGAACAAATTAATTCAATTGCTCGAAAATTTGATATTATTCAAGATATTTGTCTAAGAGTAAATTCCAAGAAATATAATAGCAAACTGGGTATCATATTAGATAGAAATAACCTTAAAATGTTAGATAATATAATAAATAAAAATAGAAATATAAGAATTACAACTGTTTTATCTCATTATTCTAGTCAAATGAATGATTTTGATCAGTATGAGAAAAATATTCAAGCTATTGCAGAAAATATAAAAAATCTTTCAAAAATAAATGTTAAGTGTGAAAACATAAATGTTGGGGGAGGATTCCCTGAAGCTACCGTGATGCCAAAAAATCGTTTAGAAAAGATCGCCATTAATATAAAAACTACAATTGATAACTCGGGTATTGATTATGAGCGTATATATTTTGAACCTGGCAGATACATTGTTGGAGATACTGGTTTATTTTTAACTAAGATTATAAAAGTTGGCGAAGATCGATGGATATTTTTAAATATTGGAAATCATGTGTGCCCTAAATTTGCTAGATGTTCATTAAGATTTTATAATATATCCCAAATTAACGAACCACACAAATATAAAACATCTATTGCCGGGATTCTTCCTACTGATCAAGATGTTTTAGCAAAAAATTATTTTTTTACAGAAAATCTAAGTGAAGAAGATTTCGTTCTTGTTTCTAATGTTGGAGCGTACACTTTAACTTTTTCAAATCGATTCCCTTATTCATTCCCTAAGATATTTCTAGTTAAAGGCAATAATATTAAACAAATTTTTAATCCCTCTATAGACCATGATATTTCAATTATTTGAAATTCGTAACTTTAATCATTATAAAAGTAATACGCAAATATTACTGTAATATTAATTTCTAATTTTTGTCTTTTTTTATAACATTAAATTAAAATATTTAGGTGATTAAGGATAGAAAGCTTCATTAGAACTGCCCGAAAAAGAGAGACACTCCATTCAAGAAGAGAGAATTTAGGCTATGCGAACATTAAAATTGTAGGTTGTGGAGGTGCTGGAAATAATACAATTGATAGATTAATGAAGATCGGAATTCAAGGAGCTAAATGTGTTGCCATAAATACCGATCAACAACATCTTGATATGATCGATTCCCATATAAAAATACTAATTGGCAGGAATTTGACAAGAGGTCTTGGAGCAGGAGGAAATCCTGAGATAGGGAAAGCTGCGGCAGAAGAATCACGAGAAGAGTTGACTAAAATTTTAAGAGAAACAGATTTAGTATTTATCACTTGTGGAGAAGGTGGTGGAACAGGAACTGGAAGCGCTCCCATTGTTGCTGAAATAGCAAAACTAGAAGGCGCAATAGTAGTAGGTGTAGTAACCATTCCATTTGAAACCGAAATTGGTCGAATTACAAAAGCAAAAGAAGGATTAAACTTATTGAAAAAATATGCTGATACATTAGTCGTAATAGATAATAATCGTTTATTAGAAATCGCTCCAGATTTACCAATTTTAGAAGCATTTAGTGTATCTGACGAAGTTTTAGCGAGTATGGTAAAGGGTATTACTGAAACAATTTCATTGCCATCTTTAATTAATTTAGACTTTGCTGATGTTAGAACCATCTTAAGTACTGGTGGTGTCGCTATCGTCGGAGTTGGTGAAAGTAATGGTACAGAAAATCGTGTAGACGAAGCAATTGATGATGCTCTTAATTTACCATTATTAGATGTATCAATCGATGGTGCTAAAGGAGCATTAATACATGTTTGTGGAGGAAATGATATGACATTGGCAGAGGCTAATTCGGTAGCTAGAAGAATATATGAAAAAATGGATGTTAATGACTCCATGGTAATTTGGGGAGCACGGGTTTCCGATGAATTCAATGGTTATTTAAGAGTCATGTTATTAATAACTGGTATATCATCACCACAAATTTTCGGTATTAACTCTGAGAAGGTTTCAAATTTCAATACAATTCAGCCAGGAAATAAGACTGGACTTAATCCAACAAAATTATCTGATGACATATTTGACATTCGCGAAATCACTTTCGATGAACTTGATTAAAATTTTGTTGATTTTTTATACTTTTTTATCAATGCATTTATATGGAAAATAAATATTCTCTTGAAACTCAAGTTGAAATTGAAAATATATTAAAAGCATTTCAATTTAAAAACTTATTTTACATAAAATATGAGTTTTATTATGATGGTTGGGCAATATTTTTGAAAGAAAAAGCACTTTATCCTCGTAGTATTATAATTTTTAAATCTTATAAAAAGGACTCTTTTACTATTAAAAGCTTTGAGATTTCTCTTGATAATCATAAAGAGGAAAAATATAAACAAATATATGCTGTAGAGGATATTTTAAATATTGCTGAATTAATAAAAGAGTTAAATGATATTATCTATGGAAAGGATTTAATAAATTATACATCTAAAAAATATAATAATTTTTTTGATAAATAAAGATTAGAATTCGGGTTTGTAAAATTGTCTGAATTTCTCTTTTTTTTTCTCCAAATATTTGTTTTCTAAAAATTTTATTACAACATGATGCGGCATACCATTTATTAACATGCTAACTGCTTTTCTTGCAATTTGTAAACTTTCATAATCAGCTATGATTGAAACTGTTTTTCCATAAACGGAAATAAAAGATTCACCAAATTTTTCGATTGTCTTTCGCATCTCTCCATCTCTACCAATTATTCGACCTTTTATCCGTTTTATTCGCTTATCTGATTTTCCCAAAATTGTTAAAAGGTTAAAAACTTCAAGCTCATAATTATCTTCCATTAATTTCATAGCTTTAATTGGATTAAATCCCCTATTTATTGCATTAACTACTTTTTGAGCCGTGAAAATATTTAATGGATTATAATTAGGATTATTTAATTCTGGTTTTATATCACAATCTCCTGTTTTACTATCTAAATCTATTTTTACGCCTAATTTCCTTTCAATTTCTTCTTTTGTTTTCCCATTTTTCCCAATTATTACTGCAATCCTATTTTTTCCAATTTTCATAGCTCTAACTATTTAACTTTTATGAGCAAATGTAGATTTATAATTTTTAAAGATTCAAGCTTATTTGATTTTTTTGTTTTTCAATATTATTTCTATAAATTAATTACATCGTAGTAGAATTTTTTAGGATCTGGCATCTCTATCCCTAATTTCTCAAAATAATTAAAAATATTTTTAATATCTCTGACTAAATAGACTTCGGCTTTAGGGTGTTGAATGGAAACAGCTTGAGAAATATCAATTACTACAGGTTTTTGGTTATGATATAAAATATTAAATTCTGATAAATCCCCATGAACTAATTTAGCTTTCTGATATAATCCTTTAATAAACATTAATATTTCATTAAATAAAAGAATAATATCTTTAGGATTTTTAATATCTTTTAATAAAGGAGCTGGAATAGTCTCAAAACCAATATATTCCATTATTAAAATGTTATTTTTAATATAAAAAGGTTCAGGTACGCTTAAACCAGCTTTAAAGGCTCTTTTAAGATTTTTATACTCTTTACTTGCCCACAAATTAATTATTTTCGTAACATTATGCGGAATTTTTTTGAATCTTGGATCTCCTATAATATAGTTTCTCATCCATTTTGAAGTGTTGCTATCAATTTTATAAATTTTTATTGCAACTTCTTTACTTCCTTGATCGTAAGCTAGATATACATTTGCTTCTTTTCCAGCTGAAATTATGCCCTCTATTTTCTCTAAAGGTCCATTAGTTAACAATTTATTTAATTGGAAAACCGTGCGTTCATCAAAGACAGATTCAATGACT
>Ga0209536_100015886_pt1 | contig 10720 bp, 8 predicted proteins | sample DeeMarSeWOR28_12_FD_187461 | JGI IMG/M metagenome (GOLD analysis project Ga0209536, IMG submission 187461) | Marine sediment microbial communities from White Oak River estuary, North Carolina - WOR-2-8_12 (SPAdes) (version 2) | ecosystem: Environmental > Aquatic > Marine > Intertidal zone >...
CCTTGGCATGCATCCGCAGTCTAAACTGCCATTGGGGACTGTTTGAATGATTTTCGTCGAAATATCGCATTTTCGACCGCGCCTTGCCATGTTGTTTGTGCAACGTTAAGGTTTATTCTTGCACAAAACCGGGTGCTTCGCACCCGGTTGCCAGTTCAACCAAAAGCACCGGCATGCTTATGTCTTTTCGGCCCATGGCCCAAAATTCAAACCACCCGTTTTACGGGTGGTAGTTGACTCAGCGGGTAATACCCCGTTGGGACGATTTAACGAATTCTATGAAATACACCACTTCCGGTACCTGTTCGACTTCGGCCCGGACCCTTTCAACGGCTTCTTTCACGGTCAGCCCGATCCGGAAAATGATCCGGTAGGTCTTTTTAAGAGCCGAAATGGTTTTGTCGGACATGCCGGACCGTTTGAGGCCCACGACATTCAGACCGTGCAGGGTTACCCTGGGACCGGCCGCGATGACATAGGGGGGGATGTCCTTGGGAACACCGGACAAGCCGCTGATAAACGCGAAATCGCCGACCCTGACAAACTGATGGATGGCCGACAATCCGCCGATGGTCGCATAATCACCGATGGTAATATGTCCGGCCAAGGTGGCATTATTGGCAAGGATCACTTTCCGGCCGATTTTACAGTCATGGGCAATGTGGGTGTAGTTCATCAAAAAACAATCTTCGCCGATTTCGGTGACCCCCCCGCCGAAACCGGTGCCCCGATGGATCGTCGCAAATTCCCTGATTATGGTTCCGCGCCCGATTTTCAAATAAGTCTTTTCACCCTTGAACTTCAATGATTGCGGCGCAGCGCCGATGGCCGCATACTGATATATCCTGCAGGCCGCCCCGATGGTCACATAGGGCTCGATAACCGCATGGGACCCGATGACGGTATCGGAACCGATAAAGACGTTGTCGTGGACAACCGCGTAGGGGCCGATTTCAACATTCTCGCCCAGTTCGGCCTTGGGATCAACGATTGCGGTGGAATGTATCATATTTTATCTCCAATCATCGCCAAGAACTCGGCTTCCGCCACCCGTTGTTCATCGACGGTTGCAACCCCATTCATTTTAAGAGTTTTGGTTCTCTGTTTCAGGATGTTCACTTCGAGAAACAGTTGATCGCCGGGTACGACCGGCTTTCTGAACTTCACCTTGTCCATGCCCATGAAATATACCAGTGAACCGCGCTTTTCCTCGTCTGCACCCTCAAAGAACAGCACGCCGCCGGCCTGGGCCAAAGCCTCAAGGATCAGCACGCCCGGCATGATGGGCGCACCGGGGAAATGGCCCAGAAAAAAGGGCTCATTGACGGTTACATTCTTTAAGCCCAAAATTCTCTTGCCCTTTTCAAGCTCCAGCACCCGATCGACTAGAATAAACGGGTATCGATGGGGCAAATAAGTCATGATTTTTTGAATGTCCAACATTTTAGATTCCCCTTTTAGATATCCGATCCTTTGGCTTTCGACCGCTTGGATTTTCGGTTTTCAATCCGGTTTAACCTTTTTTCAAGTTCTTCAATCTTTTTTTTCAGCTCAGGCAGCCTGGGCATAATCCGCTGGACCCTGAGCCAGGTTTTATGAGGCATTTCCGGCGCGCCTGATACCACCTCACCCTTGGGTAGGGATTTGGACACCCCGCCCCTGGCACCGACAATGACATTGTCGCCGATTTCAAGATGCCCGGCAACCGCCGTCTGCCCGGCCAGGATGACATGCTTGCCGATGGTCACACTCCCTGAAATACCGGCCTGGGCCACAATAACGGTGTTTTCACCGACGATCACGTTATGAGCGATATGAACGAGGTTGTCCGTTTTAACGCCTTTTTGAATCCAGGTTTTGCCGAAAGTCGCCCGGTCGATGGTATTCCCGGCCCCGATTTCAACGTCGTCGTCGATCTGGACGATTCCGGTGTGAGGGATTTTATGATACACCTCTCCGTCCGGAGCAAATCCAAAGCCATCACTGCCGATAACCGTACCGGCATGAATGATGACCCGGTTGCCGATCCGGCAGCGGTCCCCCACCGTTGCATTGGGATGGATTTCGACGTCGTCGCCGAGGATCACACCATGGCCGATAGCCACATGGGGGTGCAGCCGGACCCGGTCTCCGATGGCTACATTGTCCCCGATCGCCACGAAGGGTGCCAGTGATGCCTCTTTGCCGCAGGAAAAATCCTTGCCGATATGGCAGGGTGAATTCAGCCCGTACCGCCTTTTCAGCGGCGGATAAAAGTGCTGCAAAACCTTTGCAAAGGCAACCTGGGGATTCCCTACGCCGATCAAATTTAGGGCTTCAGCCTCAAAACGTTTGGGAACGATAATGGCCCCGGCCCCGGAGGCCTGGATGCGCTTTAGAAATTTTGCATCGCCGGCATAGGTAATTTCCTGGTCCCCGGCTTTTTCGAAGGGGGCAGCCCCGCTGACAAGCTTATCGGGGTCGCCCTTCAGCTCCCCTTTTACCATTTCAGCAATTTCGGCCAGGCGTATTTCAAGACTGTCTTTCATCATCCGGGTTCATTTCGCGTTTTTTTTTAACCTGCCGGCCGCTTTTTTCAACGCAGCCTAAATATCCGCAGGGCCCAAGGTGAAATTCGAAAATACCTGTAACCTCAACCCCACCTACCATGGGCCGAAACCGCAGGGGTCGGTTTACAGCTTGCCCCCTTGCTGGGCGAATTGGTTGTTATAAATCTGAATTAGTTTGTCCGTGACATCGATGGTTTGAGGCGAGTATACCACCCCGCCCTCCAGTTTTTCAACGATCAGCAGAAAACCTTCTTTTTTACCATACTCCTCGACAAGCTTAAATACGTCATCCTGTATCTGTTTGACCAGGGCCTGGTTCAGCCGGGCCAAATCCTGCTTATATTTTTTCTCAAGCGTTTTAAAATCATTGAGCGTTATTCTAAACTCGCGCTGTTTCTCTTCGCGCATTTCCTTGGACATAACCAGGGCCTCACGCTCCAGCTTGTTTTTCAGTTCCTGCAATTCCGACTGCTTTTTCTTGAGCTCGGCTTCCATTTCCTTGCCTTGCTGGTTGATTTTCGCCTGAGACGCTTTGCCGGCACTGGAGGTCTCAAGAACCCGCTGAAAATCCAGGATGCCTATTTTCGCGACATCGGCGGCAAATAAAGGCGCCGCAAAAACAAAAAGCATCAGTATGATCCAAACACCAGTCATCATTCTTGTCTGCATATCTTCCCCCCTGAACACCATGAATTAGAGCAAATTTTCTTGAAAGGAAACGGGCGGCTTTACCTTTCCCGGCTTTGGGGAAAGATCTCCGGCGCCTGCCGGCCTCCCGATTCAAATCCTATATCCCCGAGAAAGACGGGATTTTTCCAAGTATCATCTATATCAGTTCTCCGTCAAATCCTAACCTGGTCCGGATCTAGAATGCGCCGCCCATGCTGAATTCCCATCTTCCGTCGGCGTCCTCACCGGGCTGGGGATCCAGTATGTAACCATATTCCAGCCGCATCGGCCCCATGGGGGAGTACCAGCGAAACCCGTACCCAACGCTTTTGCGCAAACTGCCAAAATCAATATTGTCGTCTTTGGCGTACACATTTCCGGTGTCGTAAAAAACCAGACCCACCAGACCGGCCTTTTCGAGCAGCTGGACAATGATTTCAAAATTAAACTGAATCATTTTGTCGCCCCCGACCTTGGCCCCGTCTTCATCGATTAAGCTCACATCCTGGAAGTCAAACCCGCGCAGCGAATTGATTCCGCCCAGATAAAATTTTTCATAGTCCGGAAGTTTTTTGCCTGAGCTCTCCGTCACAAAACCGACCTTGCCGTGGGCAAACCCGACCACCTTCCATATCAGCGGAAGGTACCATCCGGTCTCTCCCAACAGTTTGGTGAAACCGATATTGCCCCCTAAACCGGCATACTCGATACTGGCGCTGTGCTCCGACCCGCGCGTGGGGTTAAATACCTTGTCCCTGGAGTCGTAGAACAAACCGGCCGTGATGCTGCTGGTAATGTTCAACCCTTCCAGATCCTTGATATCCTGGGATGCATCTTCCTGCACATCCTTGATATCGGCCCGGTCGAAGGAATATATCAGAAAACCACGCGTAAGCCTAAATACGGGATAGCCGAAGCGCAAGCGGCCGCCGATACTTCCTTTGACGTAGGTATCATAATCGTATTCCCAGTTATACAGGTCCGTACCGGCAGATAAAGGTATATCAAAAAGCCACGGTTCAGTAAAACTAAATGTAAAGCGGGTCGATCTTCCGCCCAGTTCGGCCTTCAACTGGAGTATCTGCCCCCTTCCGCCGAAGTTTCTCTGGGTAATCGAACCCTGGAAAAAAACATTTTCGACACTGCTGTAACCGCCGCCGAAACTGAATGAGCCGGTCGGTTTTTCGGTGACATCGATTTTTAAAACCATCTGATCATCGGAGCTGCCCTTGGCGGTGTTTACCTTGACATCCTCAAAGTAATCGATGCGATAAAGGCTTTGGACACTCTTTTTCAGCAGCGAGCCGTTATACAGCCCCTGCTCATAAACCTTCAGCTGGCGGCGGATGACCTTATCCCTGGTTTTGGTATTCCCGCCGATGATGATCATTTCGAAATAAACCGGTTTGCCCTTGTCGACCTGATAGGTTATACCGACCGTTAATTCTTTTTCATTTTTTTTGATCAGCGGCGCGATATTGGCGTAGGCATAACCCGATTCCCCGTAAAGATCGGTGAGCGCCAGCACATCCTTGCGAACCACCTCCCGGTTGAAGAATTCTTCCTTGGTAAGACTCAACTTTGCTTTCAATTCTTCCTCCGGCAGGATAAGGTCCCCTGTCACAGCAACATCGCCGACCTTGTATTGCCGCCCTTCATCAATTTTTATACTGACCTCCATCCAGGACTCCTTAAATTCAATCTGCGGCTCTCCCACCTTGGCTTCCACGTATCCATTGTTTTGATAAAATGCCGCTATTTTGGCTGCGTCCTGGTTCAGGTCCTCGGTATTCAAATTTCCGGAATCCGTAATCCAGAAGAAAAATCCCTTTTCCGAGGTTTCCATCAGACCTTTTAACTTTTTGTCTGAATAGGCCTTGTTTCCGATAAAAGTAATCTTCTTTATCCGCAACTTACTTCCCTCTTCGACAATAAACTCGAGGTCGGCCTGGTTTTGTTTGGTCTCATGAATCTGATAATCGACCTTGATATTGTGGTAGTTTTTCTCCTTGTAGAGCTCCTTGATCCGTTCCATATTGTTCCGGACCTGAAAAATATTCAATATGGACCCGGTTTTTAAACTCAGGGATTCAATGATCTCTTCATCGGTGTAAACATTGTTGTTGCTGACCCGAATGATTCGGATGGTCGGTTTTTCATCAAGCTTGAAAATGATTATTTTGCCCTGGGGTCCATCTTCGGCTTCGATCCGGATATCGTCGAAGTATCCCATGGCATAGACGGATTTCAGATCTTCCGAAAGACTTTTGGCCAGGTAGACGTCCCCTGGTTTGGTTTTAATGATTTTCAGGATCGCGTCGGCTTCGATGCGTTGATTGCCTTCCACCCGCACCCCGGCAACCTTTTCGCGCTTAAAAATTTTCAGACCGATTTCTTTTGAAAGCCCCTGGATCGTGCCCAGCAGATTTTCAATGCCGTCGCCTTCCTTAAAAAGCAAATAGGTCCGCCCTTCCCCGAAGGATTCGACCATCTTTGTGTCCAGGCTGAACTTTTTACCGACCCAGGTCAAACTTCCCCAGATCACATAGTCCGCACCGGTTTTGATACCGATGTTACGAGCGGTATCCTCCATTTTGCGCTTGTCCTTGAGTACGGCCTCGGGCGTCACGCCCGCGTCCACAATGACGGCACCATCCTGTTTTAACTGTGCCCCCATTACTTTGGGGATCTCGCTCTGCAAATAGGCGCCCTTGTCCTGTGCGAGAATTTGAAAAGGCAAGATAGCGACCCGGGGAACCGTCTGGGAAAAAACGGTGTTCGGTAAAAGGCCCGCGAGGATAAAAATGATCAGGCTCAGCTTTCTCAATACGAATATCCCTGACTGGGTTCCAGAAGTTTTCCTTCAACGATGGTTACGACGCGCGACATGTAGGCCGCAAGCGCCAGGTTGTGAGTAACCACCACCAATGCCATTTTAAATTCCCGGTTCAAGCCCAGTAACAATTCATGAACCTGCTCACTGTTTTTCTTATCCAGGTTGCCGGTAGGCTCGTCGGCCAGAAGAATATCGGGTTTGAGAACCAGTGCCCGGGCCAGGGCCACCCGCTGCTGTTCGCCGCCCGAAAGTTTGCCGATCTTGAACTTGAGTCTGTCTTTTAGCCCGACTTTGACCAAAATCTCCTCGGCGCTCTGCTGTGCGTGTGACCGGGTCTCGCCGCTGATCAAGGCCGGGATCATCGTATTTTCGACTGCCGAAAATTCCGAAAGCAGATGATGAAACTGGAAAACAAAACCGATGGTGCGGTTACGAAATTTCGCCAGCCGCATATCATCGAACCGAAAAACATCTTCGCCTTTAAACAAAAGCGTCCCGGCATCCGGCCGATCAAGCGTGCCCAGCAAATGCAGCAAGGTTGACTTGCCGATTCCCGAGGCACCGACAATGGCGATGGTCTCTCCCTGACCGAGCGTAAAATCGACGCCCTTTAAAATTTCAATCCGCGTCCCGCTGTCGTCAAAGCCCCTTCCCAGAGCCCGGGCATCGATCAGCGGCCGGGATTCCGATGCACCGGAAATGGGTTCGGCACTCCCATTGCCGGGCCTTTTCTCAGCATCATCCATAGCGGATTGCCTCAACCGGATTTAGTTTGGCGGCCTGTCTGGCCGGATACAAGGTCGCCAGAAAGCAAATCAGCATGGCGGCCGAAACGATCAGAAATACGTCTAAATATTCCAGCTGAACCGGCAGGGTGCTAAAATAATACACATCCCCCGGCAGCTGAATAAACTTGTAGCGTTTGAGCAGGGCGCACAAAATAAAACCAAAAGACACGCCCAGCGCCGTGCCGATGGCGCCGACCACCATACCTTTAAAAATGAAAATCCGCCTGATGCTTTTATCGGTCGCGCCCATGGCCTTTAATATAGCGATATCCTTGGTCTTCTGCATGACCATCATGATCAGTGAGCTGGCGATGTTAAAGGCCGCCACCAGCACAATCAGGGTCAAGATAACGAACATCGCTTTTTTTTCCAATTTAAGGGCCGAGAATAAATTTTTATTCAACTGCATCCAATCTCTGGCCCAGTAGGGAAAACCCAGCTCAACCACCAGCGACTCGCGCACGATGCCGGCCCGGTAGATGTCCCTCACCCGAATGCCGATGCCCGTGACGGTGTCGCCCAGGCGCAAAAGCTTCTGGGCGTCTTTAAGGTGGATATAAGCCAGCGACTGGTCATATTCGTAAAATCCCGATTCAAACACACCGACCACCCTGAAACGTTTCATGGCCGGAACATGGCCGATGGGAGAAAGCATCCCCCGGGGCGAAATAAGATAAATCGGGTCGTTTTCAGACACGCCCAGTGTGCGGGCCAGCTCCTTTCCGATGATGATCCCGGGTGCGGCAACCATTTTTTCATCCGAAGGCTTTTTGCTTAACCTGGGAAAAATCTCCTGCATGGCTGCGGCCTTGAGATTTTCAATATCACGCCCGAACGATTCAGGATCTATCCCCCGCAGTACGGCTCCGGACACCCCGGCAGAGGACCGCAACATCACCTGATGATAAATAAACGGGGCGGCGGATTCGACTTCGTTCATTTTCTCGACCTGTCCGACCACCCGGCGATAGTCGGCAAATTCGCCGCCATGGCGCATCAAAACCACATGGGGCTCCACCCCGAGGATTCGGGATCTGAAATCGGATTCCGCCCCGGTCATCACGGCAATCACCACAATCAAGGCCATCACGCCCAACATAACACCCGCAACCGATAGAATGGTAATCAGGGAAATGAAGGCCTGCTTGGGTCGCGCCCGCAGATAGCGGCCGGCAATAAAAAACTCAAAGGACATGCTGGATCATCTTTCTATAGCCCATCGCCTGAAATCAGCTCCTCACGCTTGCCGGATCGACCGGCTTCATATGGGGGAAAAATATGACTTCCCGGATAGAGGCGGAATCGGTCATCAGCATGACCAGCCTGTCAATCCCGATTCCTTCTCCGGCGGTTGGCGGCATGCCATACTCAAGCGCTTCGATGTAGTCCAGGTCCATATAATGCGCTTCCGGGTCACCCGCTTCCCGATCGGCGCTCTGCTGCAGAAAACGGGACTTTTGGTCCTCGGGATCGTTCAGTTCTGAAAATCCGTTGGCAATCTCGCGACCGGCGATGAAAAGTTCAAAACGATCCGTCAATTCCGGATTCTCGGCATTTCTTCTGGAAAGGGGGGAAACCTCGACCGGATAACCGGTTATAAAGGTCGGCTGAATCAATTTCGGCTCGACCAGGCTGTCGAATAATTTTGTAATAATCTTTCCCAGCCTCCCGGCTTTGGTTACATTGACGCTATTTTGAGCGGCAAATTCGAGCAGCCGCGCTTGATCCCCCAACAAATTCAAGTCAACCCCCCCCAGTTCGGCCAGGGCCTCATACAGGGTCATCTGCCGCCACTCACCGCCCAGGTCGATGGTGTGCCCCTGATAATTGATTTTGGTCGAGCCGTTTAATTTTTCGGCCACTTCGCCGAACATCTCCCGGGTCAGGGTCATCATGTCTCGATAATCGGCATAGGCTTGATAAAATTCCAGCATGGTAAATTCCGGATTATGCTGGGTCGAAATGCCCTCATTTCTAAAATTCCGATTGATCTCAAACACCCGTTCGAAGCCCCCGATCACCAGTCGCTTAAGGTATAACTCTGGGGCGATGCGCAAAAACAGGTCCATCCCCAGTGCGTTATGGTGGGTTTCAAAAGGGGTGGCCTCCGCTCCGCCGGGTATGGACTGCATCATGGGGGTTTCCACTTCCAGGTAGTCCCGGTTGATAAGAAAGGTGCGTATCTCCTGGATAACGCGGCTGCGCTTTAAAAAGATCTCTCGAACATCCTGGTTCATAATCAGATCAATATAGCGCTGACGATAACGCTTTTCAGGGTCTTTGAGGCCGTGGAACTTTTCCGGGAGCGGTCGGATGGCCTTGCAAACCAGCTTCAGTTCGCCGGCCAGAAGGGTCCACTCGCCGGTCTTGGTTTTAAACATGCCACCTCTTAGGCCGATAAAATCACCGATATCGAGCCGCTTCAAGATTTGGTAGGCCTCGTCTCCCACGCGGTCTTTTCTGACATAAGCCTGCAGCTGTCCGGTCCGATCCCTGAAGCGGATAAATGTCGTCTTGCCGAACCGGTTCACCGCCATTATTCTACCGGCCAGTGAGAAGATCGGCTCGTTTTCCGATACCGAATCCGGATCTTTCAGCACATCTCTCACATCGCCTACCGTATGAGAAACACTGAAATCATTGGGAAAAAGATCAATGCCCGCTTTTTGCAGGCTCAAACTTTTGTCTCTTCTGCGAGCGACAAGATCGCTTGTATTTTCCATATCCATTCAACGCCTGATATAAAATTTATGGGTGTGGTCCCCGAAAAGGATTTGTCCGCCCGTCGGCGACCATATCCTGAACGGGTAAAAAATGTGAAGTGAATTTGGTAACCTATTTAGCTGTAGGTGTCAAGGCCAAGTGCTTTGAATCACGATTTCGATGAAATACGACCTGGATGAGAATCACCGCCGGCGTCCCCCAGCGGGGCCCGCCTTCGGCGGGAGCGCTCTGCGGTCGAAGCCGGAAGGCAACCCTGGGCAAATAATGAACCCAACAACTAAGTTGGGTCGTCTATTTCCCTGAATTTTAGCGTAAACTTTGAACCGGCGCCGATCCGGCTTTCGACTTCGAGCCAGTTATTGTAAGATTCCAGGATACTGTGAACGATGGAAAGACCCAGACCCGTGCCATTTTTTTTGGTGGTAAAAAAGGGATCAAAAATGGTATTCAAGGTCTCGGAGGACATGCCGCAGCCATTGTCGCTGATTTCGATACAGGCAATTTTGTTTTTCTCCCGCTTCATGCGGATGTGGATCCATCCGGCGCCTTCAATGGACTCAGCCGCGTTTAAAAAAAGATTCCAGAGTATTTGCTGCAAATGGAACGCGTCCATCTCAATCCAGACTCCCGGTATAAATTCTTTTCTGATGCTTATGTCACTGCAGCCCTTGCTGTCTTTCTCAAAGAGTTCGACAGTCTCTTCCAACGCCTTTCCGAGTTCGATCGGCTCCGGATTCCCTGCCGGGGGTCGGGCAAACAGCAGAAAATTATTGACCAGCGAGCTCAACCGATCCGCCTCTCTTAAAACGATCTGCATGAGCTTGTCATGGCCGGGATTGTAAGGAATATCTTCTCTTAAAAGCTGGATCGCCCCGCCCAGAGAGGCCAGTGGGTTCTTTATCTCATGGGCCAGTCCCGCCGCCATTTCTCCGGTAGCCGCCATTTTCTCCACCCGTTTCACGTGATTTTCCATGGCGGCCAGCTCTTTTTTGGTCTTCCGGGCTTGCTCCGACAGCAGGCTGCTCAGGAAGGCGACCGCAAAACAGGCAATCATCGTGATGGAAATGTTGTATATAACGTAGGTCCAGCTGTATTCTCCGGAGGCAACCCCGAAGCCGGCTTCGGTCAGCGGTTTAAAAATGCCGTAATATTCC
>Ga0209536_100015887_pt1 | contig 10720 bp, 2 predicted proteins | sample DeeMarSeWOR28_12_FD_187461 | JGI IMG/M metagenome (GOLD analysis project Ga0209536, IMG submission 187461) | Marine sediment microbial communities from White Oak River estuary, North Carolina - WOR-2-8_12 (SPAdes) (version 2) | ecosystem: Environmental > Aquatic > Marine > Intertidal zone >...
TTATACCTCCGCCTTTACCAGCCCCTCCATAGCACTTGTTATTAGTGATAATACATTTTCTGATTGTTATATTGCCGGCCCCACATTTAATTCCCCCGTTGTCTGCTCCCGTGACGGTAAAACCTCTCAGCTCATAATAAGCAGTCTCAGATCCAAAGAACGTTACGGCAGATCCGGAGCCTCCGGCATTAATTATGGTGTTCGCTACAATGCCCGGGTCATTCGGATCGGTTGAAGTAAGCGTAATATCCTTGTTGACACTAATTTTCTCGTAATAAGTGCCGGTCTTGACGATGATGCTGTCACCACCAGCAGAAGCGTTAACTGCCGCCTGTATCGTCGAATACTCATCCGGCACGTACCGGTCAGCCGCAGAAGCCGCCGGCGTTACGAATAAGAACAACGTAGCGTAAACTGAAAATAATAATTCTCTAATAATCACCCGAACCTCAAAACACTCTCTCTTCTGCGAAAATAAATACTTACAAGATGATACCATAAATCCCATCGTAAGTCAAGTAAAAATGGCCATTTATCCCTTTTTTCAGTTTTTAGGCTTGGTGCACTACAACCATAAAAGCCACTATCTGCCAACATAGGGACATCACATATCATAAGTTCTTTAATATGGGCAGTTTATGAAAAAGCGAAGCACTTGCTGCGGCTTTAACGGCCGTTGCACACGCTGGCTAATCCGTTTTGACCGAAATGCTGTGAAAAAAATGTATTTTAAGTTTGCAAATTAGCCCAAATTTGTCGTCTATATATATAGTGAACAGTAAAAGTGCCCAAATGAACGAATACACCGGCACAACGAGTCCTAAGGCAATAGCCAGTGCAGGTGAACCGGCACTGGATGCCAGTGATTTGATGGCGGTCGTCGCCCATTATCAGAGCCCGCTGTTGCGTTATGTGGGCCAGGTGCTGGGCAGGATAGATCACGAAGCAGAGGACATCGTCCAGGAGACGTTCGTCCGGCTGCACCGCCAGGTCTCCGGTCATGGCCCGGGCAGTGTCAAACACCTTACGACATGGCTGTTCCGGGTGACCCACAACTTGACGATTGATATGCTGCGTCAGCGGTCAAAACGCAGCCGCCCGCCGGTGACCACCGTTGATCCTTCTGCGTTGTCGGAAGATCAGGCGGCGGATGAACTGGACGCTCTTGGTGAGGTTCTCCGCCAGGAAGCACGGCAGGTAGCCTTGCGTGAACTGGCCCAAATCGATGAACAGCAGCGACAGGTCGTACTGCTAAAGGTCATCCAGGGAATGTCGTTGCGACAGGTGGCAAAGGTGATAGGAATCTCGGTTTCCCTGGTGAACTATCGACTCAACCTGGGCCTGACGGAACTGGCACGGCGATTAAAAAGAGCTGGAGTTGTATAGATGGAGCTTTTTGGTCAGATATTACGAAACACGACCTTTCCGGTTAGAGACCGGGTTAGGAGTTAGCTATGCAACGAAAAGAAGCAGAAAAATTACTGGCCGCATTGATCTTCGATGATCTTGACGAGGCCTCGAAGAAAGAGTTATTGAACTATCTGCAGACTGATAACGAGCTTCGGGAGCGTCTGGCCGACATGCGCATGGCGGTAAAAGTAGCCTCTGACACCGTGCAGCACGGGCCGGACCCGGTCCTGGGCAAGCGGCGTTTGAAGCGCCTGGCAAGGCTCGCCAGGCACCACCACACATGGACGACCATTTTCACAGTACCGCGTATGGCCGCTGCCGCTGCAATTTTCATCATAGCCACGCTGGCCCTAATCAGTATACAGCCAATGTCCATGGTGGACAAGGCGAGAGTTGCTTCGACCGAGGCCTACGAACGCGTTCCGACTTACAAACTGAGTCTCTCTGCCGATACTCCAGAAAGCGCGCCTTCGGATTCGGAGAGCAGACGAATTCCCGAAATCACTTCGACAACTGGTCAATTTGCCCTTGAATCTGGGGCTCGACGACCGGAAGTTTTGGACAGAGGATATGCCTATGATCCTGCGGTTCGAAGTCCGAAGGTTGGGGACAAACTAAAAGGCATGATCGAAAGAAAACAAGCAGAAGAACGCAAATCGCAAATGGAAGAAGACAGAAAGGCAAGAATAAAAGAGCTGATGGACAACGCGATGGTGCTTCAGGGGCAGATGCGCTATGAGGAAGCTCTTGGCCAGTTGGAAAGTTCGCTTGTGTTAGATCCAATGAATGACAATGCTCTGATACAGAAACAGACGCTTGAGGATATGATGGGCTACCGCAGGCAGATAGAGGTGAATAAGAAGAAAAGCAAGGAAGGAATAGATGTTCTGCGAAAGACTGCTGAGGCTTCGATCCCATATGCTCAAGATCTGACTTACCCCGATCATTGGAAGGATATTATTGCAAGCCCGTATCGCAAACCGGAAGAGCCGCTTGGGCAAGGTCAATATGCCTTTGACCCAGCGGTTCGAGGTCCGGAGGTTATTGACAGCATAACAAGCGTGAATAACGAGAAAGACTTCACTAAAAACAAAATCGGGGGGGGTTCTGATACACAACTATTCTCTCTCCATGGTATTGATGATTTTCGTAGTTATGCTGACTCGTCCTTTAAGGCCGGCCCGACTGATAAATCGGATTCCAGAAGCATGGTAGCCGGAAGCACTTTAGAGGGTGGGCAAAGTTCCGAAATGCATGAGGGTGGCTTCTATGCTTTCGGTGGCTACGGCCGCGGCGGCCATCGTGCCGACTACGGCGATAAAAACGGTGATGGCACAACAAGCTACTATTATCCCGCCTTTGACTATGGCGGCATGGGCGGCTTTGGCGGCATGGGCGGCGGCGAGGGAGGCGGTGGCATAATGGCCCCATCTCCCGGCAGTGGTTATGCCGGCATGGGCGGCTACGGCAACTACGATGTCCGGGGTCGGGAATTTTATTTCCATAGCGGTAAAGACTCTAGTGCCGAAGGTTTGAAGGCCGGCAATAGGGGGGATGCCGGCAGTGGTTTCGCCGGTGGCAAAACGCTCAATGGTTTCATTAGTGGCGACGAGCTCGTTGGTGCCGATACTTATAATGGTAATATCGACTTCAAAGGAAAAAAAATCAGGTTGTTCAGTAGGAATCCTGATGACACGACGGTTGTCGCCAATGGTGGTGAAGTCGTGGGTGGTTCAGTTTTCTTCCAAAATGGCCAGGCGGTTGGCACTACAACAACAGATGGCTCTACTGTCACTATTATCGACAGTAGTTTCGACGTTGTAAGCAATGACGGTGTTCCAAGTACGGTTACAGTAGATGTAGGAAAACCGGTCACATTCGCGACACCCACATTGATCCCACCATCGAAGCCAACGAGTGGTGTAACCGACATATCCGAGGTGCCCGGGCTTAAGTTGAAGACTGATAGTGGGGAGCCACATCTCAAGGCCGAGGATATAAAAACCCATGGATGGTGGGCAAAAATGAGAGCTGATTCCTATGATGAAGTTTTGAAGAAGAAAAACGAAGAATTAGCCGCAAGGCGCCCTCAGCTCGTTCCCGAACCTAAGGTCCAGCCAGTCAAGCCGCCCGTCCCCGGTTCACCCGGTTCCAGCTTGGTCGAGCGAGGTCAGCGGCAAGGTGACGTTTCCAGAGAAATGGATGAAGCGGCTATCCCTTATAGTACGGAGATATCCAGCGCAGACTCGAAAAAATATATTGCAGATTTTTTGAAATCAACTGAGGAGCGTGATGAGAAATCTGCCTCAAGCTCAGAAGGAGATATTTCAAGGTTCCCGCAGCCGACAGATGAGGTAAAAGCACTACTTGGGACAAAGCCGAGCGCAGATTATGAATACTCGATTCCTGCGGAAGGACCGGCCGGCAAGAAAGAAAGTGGACATATAACGATAGTCGACTGTATGTTCGGTGATCGTGGTTTTCAGGACCAGAGCGGATCGGCCGACAAGGAAGAAAATGGCCGTGGAAAAGTACCGATATTGGGAGATATACCATTAATCGGCGGTTTGTACCGTACCGACGGGAAGAAGCGGCCGTTGACCGATGAAGAGAAAAAGCGGATTGTCAAGTATCTTGAGGGCAGGAAATCCCAGCCTCAGGGAGAAACGGCTGAGTTGGATTACGAGACCGTAAGACTCAACTACCTCGACCCCCAGAAAGTGGAAGATTCCATAGGGGATGGTTTCAGGGACTTGGCGGGTGCAGAATTTCTGCCGGGTGTCGCGATAGAGTCGCTTCCTCAGGATAAGCAGATAATTATTTTCGGCCGCAAGGAACAGAGAGAAGCGGTCAAGAACATGATCCGGGAAATGGATATACCGCCCGGGGAGTCGGCAACTGAGAGTACTAGTGGGTTCATCGGGGAAGATGAGCCCGATTTGCCTCCTGCCTCGCGTTTTAAGCTTGTCCCTGTAAATCCATGGGTCATGGCTGAGCGTGACCCTCTGTCCACTTTCGCTCTGGATGTTGATACGGCCTCGTATGCCCTGTGCCGACGATACATTCGCGGCGGTTTTCTGCCACCGGCCGGAGCGGTGCGAATGGAGGAATTTATCAATTACTTCAACTACCACTATCCGCAACGAACCAATCCGACATTCAAGGTTCATGCTGAAGCTGCTCCCTCGCCGTTTGCACGTCAGGATCAGAATCTGACGCTGCTTAAAATCGGTGTGAAGGCCCGAACTATCGGCCGCGATCAACGCAAGGCGTCCAATTTAATCCTGGTCGTAGATGCCTCGGCATCGATGGGCCAGCCTGACCGGCTGCCGCTTGTTCAACAGGCTTTGTATATGTTAGTGGACAGACTTGCAGATGTTGACCGTGTCTCTTTGATAACCTGTGCCGGTGAGGCCCGTCTGCATCTGGAGACAGTTCCGGCCCGAGAGCGTGACAAAATCCGCCAGGCCATCTACGCTATCCAGCCGGCCGGGCCTACAAATCTATTGGCCGGGCTGAAACTGGGCTACGCTACGGCAAGACGATCGTTTGCACCGAAACAAATCAATCACGTAGTGCTATGCTCCGACGGCGTGGCCAACGTGGGTCAGACCGAGGCCGAGGCAGTTCTCGAGGAAGTAGCTGCAGACCGAAAACAGGGCATCACTATCACATGTGTGGGTGTAGGGTACGGGTCCTACAATGATGTCTTTCTGGAAGCTCTGGCTAATCGTGGCGACGGCAGTTATGTCTTTCTTGATTCTCCCCGACAGGCTCAGCGGGTCTTCGTCCGGCAGTTAGCGGCCACATTGCAGACCGTGGCAAAGGATGCCCGTATTCAGGTCGACTTCAATCCGCAACGTGTTCGACGTTATCGTCTGATTGGATACGAGAATCGGGATATAGAAGACAAGCGTTTCCGTGACGATACCATTGACGCGGGCGAGGTCGGTTCGGGCCAGTGTTCCACGGCCCTGTACGAACTGGAATTGGTTGGCCAGTCGTCAGCGGACGAGCAAGGGGACTTGGGGACTGTATTCGTGCGATACCGTAACGTCGAAACGGGCCAAATAGAGGAAATCTCCAGCCGCCTGAGCAGTGCGATTGTGAGAAGGCGCACGGTCGAGAGTGCTCCCCGCTTTTTCCTCGCCGCCGGCGCAGCGCGGTTTGCCGAGATACTGCGTCAATCAGAACATGCACAGGATGGGAGCCTGACGGATGTACTCCGTATCGTAGAGCAGGTTAGTCTGGCCCTCGGGCTGGATCGTGACGTACGTGAGTTAGCGGATCTGATTCGCAAGGCCGAGCACCTGCCCAGGTCACCATAACCGCGGAGTTGATATTTTACTTGGTTTTTACATTCTGTTGCCCGGATTAGGACGTATTCTTTACATAGAGTGACTCATTAGACCATACATTTGAATAGTCGAGTATTGAAGTGAAAAATACGAATACCGTTTTCAGTGAGCCGGATACATTTTGTTTGGGAGTCTCTTTAGAGAAACGGAAGTTATTTTTTGAGAGGATATGACCATGGAATCTAAGATAGCGTCGCTGCTGCTGTTCTGGATGTTGCTGACACCCGTAGTATTGGCCGACGAGACAATATCACTTCCGGACGAGCAGTCAGCCGGAATTGAGATTGCCGAGGTACAGGTCACATGTCAAATCGAAGGCCGACAGCTTGCCGTCAGCCTCGACTTTGAAGCCGTCACTAAGCGTGCTAATCGAAGGATGTTACTAATCGGGGGTGATGCGGTGCTTGAGAAGATGGAACAGGTTAAGGCCGACTACAAACTCGACTATAACCAGCCGGACAGGACCTACCATATCGCTTGGCCTCGGGCGGGTCGCCATAGAATCAACGCAGCGTTTGTGGCAAAATCTGAAGCCGACCCTAACAGCCTCTGGCGACAGACGAGTCTGGAGGTTCCATTTGGCCGTATGCGTCGAATCCGGCTTGTCAGTGACCGGCCGGACCTTGAAGTCAGTTTGCCCGGCGCCATGCGCGTCGAGCGTAAGATTGAACAGGGTCAATTGGTTATCAGTGCCATCCTTGGCCCGAGTCAATCACTTATGGTGCGATGGAAACCTCTGGTGACACTGGCTGATGCAAAGCTGGTTCTATCCAGTCGGGCCAATACGGTCGTGGACGTACGGGCCGGCCTGCTGCATGTTGATGCGTTATTCGATTTTCAGGTTGCTCAGGGCAAGATAGAGAATCTGACATTCGCAGTGCCGACCGGCCTGAGTATCACGGCAATCGATGGAACTTATATTCGAAATTGGACCCTTAAGGATCCCAACGATGGGCTGCGCTATCTTGTAGTTGAACTGAGCCGGCCGCAGGAAAAGGACTACCGTTTGCGCATCCGCGCCGAAGCCGATATAGATATGTTTCCTGCTGAGGTTGAGGTTCCGGCCATCGAGCCTATAGGGGGAATCCGTTCGAGCGGCCATCTGGCAGTGGGCACTGACAGTGCTCTGCAACTGGTGGTTGTGGAATCATCAGGTCTAACTCAAATCGATGCTGCGGTCTTTCCTCGTGTTCAGGCCGGCGGGCCACAGGATCGGTCTATTCCTCAGAGCAAAGTGTTTTTCTACACGTATGCCGGCAGGCATTACCGGTTACGGCTCTCCGTCGACGATATCGTGCCAAGTTATGACGTGGCTGGACGATTCGTGGTAAATATAAAGGAAGACGACCTTATAGTTGATGCTGAATTGGAATTGGATGTACGAGATGCACCGGTCCGTCAGCTTGAGGTCGTAGTTCCCGCGGGTTTGGTGGTAGTCTCTGTCGACGGAAATCAGGTTGAGGATTATCACCTCTCCGAAATGCAGGAAGCCAACGAGGTCACGACGGTGCGCACGGTATTTGTCAAGCCCGTCATAGGACGTACCCTCATCCATCTGCGCCTGGAATTGGGTCATGGACCACTGGATCAGAAACAGACAATACCCGCCCTGAAGGTGACAGGCGCCAAAATCCATCGAGGTTATGTGGTCGTCGCCACGGAAGCCGGAATCGAAATCGATGATCCCCTGGTTGAGAACCTGCGCCAGGTCCATACGGCCTCGGTCCCGCTGCGTGTAGCCCAGGCGGAATTTGCCTATCGATTTCGCCAGGCTGACTGGACTTTAAGTTTAACAGCCAGGAGCAAGCCGACTGGAATACGGGCGGAAGTGTTCCATCTTCAATCAATCGGTGAGGCTCTGGCATACGGCTCGGCAGTTATTAACTATATCATAACCGGTTCGCCGGTGGACGAGCTTCGCTTTAGTTTACCGGAAAGCTTTGAGAATGTCGAATTTGTAGGCAGTGATGTTCGCCGCTGGACACGCCAAGGCAATATCTGGGTGGTCAAGCTCACACGTAAGGTCATTGGCGATTACAACATAGCAGTGACCTACACACAGCAATACGGACCCGGCAGGCCAATTCAGTTGGGCTCGCTGCATTGTCAGGATGTACAAACACAAACCGGCTATGTGGTTGTGACCAGTCACCTGGATCTGAAGCTGCAGCTAACACCGGATCAGGATGCTGATAGCGAGGGCCTGCTGCCTATAACAATGGATGAGTTGCCGGGTGATTATCGCTTGATGACGAGCAGCCCGATTCTGTCCGCATACAAGTATGTCACCGATGCTCATACGGCAAGCCTCAGTATCGATCCCTACCGTCGGAGCGGGCTGCTGCCGGTGATACTCGATATCACAGCCCACCAGACAAGGTTAGGGGTACGGCCCGATGGGCAGATCGAATCGGTTACTACCATTCGTTATAAGGTTAAGAACACAACGGGTCAGTTCCTCTCGTTAGCCATGCCGGAGGGAACACGAGTTTGGGCCGTGTCTTTGATCGAAACCAAAGACGGCCGTGAAAAGGCAACGAGACTGGCGGCATCATACGATACCCAAAGCGGCCGACTGCTTGTTCCACTCAGTCGTAAGGCCAATCCAAATGATCCGACAACGGTCGAGCTGGAGTATGGTCAGGTACATAAGTCGGTGGGCTGGTGGCGACGCCGGCTGGACCTGACTGCTCCGCTTTCCGCCGTCCCTATCACATACGCCGATTGGCATGTCGCCGTACCTGATGAGTGGGCCATCACAGCGGACGGGGGTAACATGCAGCCGCAGCCTCGCCGGATTACCCGCGTGGGTTTGGCCTGGGTACTCAACCGAGTAGGGCAGTTGTGGACCAGGTCAATTGAAGAATTGGTGGAACAACCAGTGGTATGGGTGTTGGGCATGGTGGTGTTGGTCTTGTATGTTCTCTGTCTTATCTTCATCCGTCGATGGTTACCGGAGTTGATCTCAGCAATGCTTCTGATTATGCTTGTCATGGTTGGAGTGGGAGCGGCAATGTGCGGCCGGATAGACAAACCCGCACCGGCGACTTTAATAAGCTACGCACAGGCAGTAAACACCGATCCCAATGAGGCGCTTCAGGTCAGTGCCGTACTCATTCCTGCCTGGCGACAGCATATAACAGCAGGAGACGTGTTTTTAGTGTTTCTGGTCATAGCTGCGGTACTGTTAATTACCTTATATCGGCGACGATTATGGCCGATTGCTGTGGCAATAGCGCTGACCGTTTCAATATATTTTATAGCTCGGATACCGGTTACATGGCCCATACTAAAAGCACTGTTCACATGGGGGGGGGCAACGGTTGTAGCTCTGTGGTGTCTCTGGCGCGTATTTCGCAGGTTTCGTCAAAAGATGTCGGTGCCTGCGAAGGCCGGTGCCGCAATGCTAATATTAATAATCGGGCTCCTGAGTGTATCAGGCGGGTGTGCGGATTTGGGATCTGTCGTCAAGCCGTTTGCAGACCGTCCGATGATCGAAAGTATAGAATGTTATCTGTCGGCAGGTGTGGACAGTATGGAGCTACAGTACAAATTGCGGATTTCAGCCAATAAACCATCGAGTTTTCCGCTGATTGATGAGTCGGCTGTTCTGGTCTCACCACTCAAATCAGGTCCAAATATTACTGTGCTCACAGACAATGGCTGGCATACCATAGAGATAAAAAAGGCAAATGTCTACGAAGTGGAGGCAACGTTTCTGGTTCCATTGCCGCCGATAGGTGAAGACAGGCGGCGACGATTCGAATTGCCAATGCCGATGGCTTTGACCAACAGCGTGAGCCTGACTGTACCTGACGCCAACGTGTTGATAGATGCCCCGCAGGCGGTTCACCTGGTTCGTCATGAGCAGGAGAATCAGACTATAGTAGAAACGATGTTTATGCCTGGCGCCCCTGTTGTCTTCACATGGCGGCCTAAAGAGCGACAAGCCTCACAGGAAGAAATACGCTTCTACGCCCAGGATATGGCTCTGGCAAATTTAACTTCCGGTCTGCTGCAGGTGTTCCATTCAGTACGCCTGCAGATCGCACAGGGTCAGATCGATACGCTCAAGCTGGGCATTGCCGCTGGTGAGACGGTCACTTCTGTGAGTGCCCCACATGTGGGCGGCTGGCGTTTTGATCCGGCAGCGCATCAACTTGAAGTACGCTTGACCAGGCCGGTGACAGGGACCTTTGAGTTATTGCTCGTTACCCAATCGGCAAGTGCGTCAGTACCATACAACGTGCGCCTGGAGCCGTTGGTGGTTCATGATGCTTTGAGCCAGCATAGTGTTATAGGCCTGGCGACTGACCCGTCTGTGTACGTTCGTGTTGATAAGCATCCGGCAACTATGAATGCTCGCGACTATATTCGTGATAGTGCCGGCCTCATAAAAGTAGTGCCGGGACTTACTGCCGAAAACATCAAACAGGCATTTCGATTCGATACTGCTGAGGGTGTCGTCGTTGGGCGCGTGCTTGCAGTACAGAGTGAACTGCGAAGCCAGGAAACGGCAAGGTTTAACGCAGAGGATGACCGTTTGGTCTATAACAGCCAATGGATCATTGAGATTGCCAAGGCCGGTCGGTTCGATGTTGTTTTGCACATACCTGAAGGTTTTGATATCGACACGCTCGTCTCTGGGCAAGTCAGCCACTGGGATGAATCAGTCGAAGGCGTCCGGCGCCGTGTGCGTGTACATTTCAAACGCAAACTGACTGGCTCAGTTCGGTTGAAACTAACCTTAAGTCAGCCTGTGACGCAGATGCCGGAGCGTCTGACCGTGCCGCGTGTGATGTTGGAAGATGTGCTCAAACATAAGGGGTATTTGGTAATAGGCTCTGAGCAGGGTGTAGAGCAGACTCATGCGACAGTTTTCAGTGTGCGAGTGAGCAAAAGGCCACGTTACGAAAACGCTTCGATGTTGATCGTCAGCGTCTTGCGCATGG
>Ga0209536_100015888_pt1 | contig 10719 bp, 9 predicted proteins | sample DeeMarSeWOR28_12_FD_187461 | JGI IMG/M metagenome (GOLD analysis project Ga0209536, IMG submission 187461) | Marine sediment microbial communities from White Oak River estuary, North Carolina - WOR-2-8_12 (SPAdes) (version 2) | ecosystem: Environmental > Aquatic > Marine > Intertidal zone >...
CCGATCCGGTCGGTATAGGTAATAATGGATGCGCCACGATTTTAAATATTGCCGAAGATTTCGGCTGGTCGCCGGAAGTGGCCAGACAGGAATTAACCCTAAATTTCGACCAGGTGATTCCGAAACCGTTCTGCGCTGGAGGACAGTACCAGTATGTTTACGTTAACGGTCCGGTCGATCTTAACCAGACCGTTCAGATTCTTCCCAATGGAAATATAACCAGCAGATTCCGCGCGCACGGTCGTCTCGATATAACTCCCGTAGATCCCTCGACCACGCCTCCCACGCCTATTGGAGAAACCTACAGGGCGGTGGTCAACGAAAATCATAGAGGAATAGTCACCAACAGTGTAACGTTAATCTCGAGTTTCCGGATGCAGATGGAGATACCACCGTCAGGACCGTTCCATGGAAGGCTTGTGTCCAGACTCGATATCGGTCCCAACGGCCATAACAATTACAGCCTTGATATAGAATGCGCCGATTAAAAAAAAGCAAATATTGAAACAGGAGGAAATCATGAAACGGAAAATATTTTTAACATTAACCTTGATCATCACAATGATGATCGGCCTGCAATCGGAACGGGCGGTCTCGCAATCAATGTACCCGGAGTCTACAGTTAGTTTCGCGCAAAGAAACCTCGGAGGCCCGCGTCTGGGAATATCTTATGTTACGGGCAAAGGTGACCTTTGGCAAAGATTGAACGATGAAAGAATCGGACGATCCATCAGCCAGTTCGGCTGGCATTTTGAATACCAGGTGATCCCCGAAGGCGGCGGGCCTCAATTCGTGGTGCAATTGGTGCCGTTGATTGCGGGAGTCGAATACGGCAAATTTATCCCCAGCGGCACACTTGCCATGGGTGTCCGTTTTCCCAACGGTATCGAATTCGGACTGGGCCCGAATATTCTGCTCGTGGGTAAAAACGATATGGGCAAAAGCCCGGCCAAGACCGCTTTGGTATTGGGATTAGGCAAAAGCTTCAATTACGGGGGAGTGAGCATTCCACTCAACCTGGTCTATGCTACCAATCCGGATGGCAACAGAGTATCGATCATTTTCGGATACGCCATCGCAAAAGCCGATAAAAAACATGATAAGAAAACCGGGGTCTGGGATTTGTAGGCATGTTGTCAGGTAACATAAAGCGGGCCGGGAGGATGAAATGACCGCCCGGCCCTTTTTCATAATTATTTTTCTTTCAAAGAGTTGAGAAATATATATTGACGGGGAAACATTAATTTATATACATATAGTTATATACCGATAACGGTATGAAGGAGAAATGTTGAAATGGATGATTGCTGCAATATCGACGAGAAGCTTTATAGCAAGCTATTCAAGGCCTTCGGCGATCAATCGAGATTGAAGATCATCTCTCTGTTGGCATCTAAGGAAATGACAGTAAACGATATAGCCAAAGCGGTGGGGCTTTCGCAACCGACTGTAAGTCGTCATCTATCGATTTTGAAAGACGCCGACCTGGTGGTTGATCGCCGGGACAAGCAAAGAGTATTTTACATCCTGAATAAGGATTCCGTAATGGCATGTTGTATAGGATTTTGCGATTGCCTCGAAATAACTACTGAGGGCGGCAAAATTGAAATAAAAGGCTACAAAAAATGAGGATAATAGAAAAAAACTAAAAAATTTTTGAAACTTTTATTGACATATGCGCATATATAAATATATTAAGAAGCAAAAGGAGGTAAAATGGATAAGGAAAAATATTCCGTGAAATGTGTTGAAATCGAGGGAGGCTATAAGATCGAGATTAAGGGTCCGGACCTGAAGGGTATAACGAGCGGGTGCTGTGTTCCCCTGATCGTGAAATGCGGCGATTCGAAGTCCGGATGCTGCCCTCCGGAAGAGAAGAAGGAGAATCCGTAAAGGCCGCCTTACGGATTTTATATACGTAAACCCCAAACAGGGAGGTATTGATGACACGTTTCAGAATTCCGAGAACGGCTCATTGTAGCGAAGGTTGTTGTAGATAGTCCCGGGCAAGACACTAAACTGCCCTGAGAAAAAAACTTGGGCGAAAACACCTAATATCCCGGAGATATCTCCGGGATTTATTATTATAACGTATTGCGCCAGAAACTGATTTAGAGAACCGATAAAACGCACTTTATAAGAGCTCATATAGCGCCCCGGTTTGCAATAGATTGCATGAAATATTATTTACTTGACAAAGGACCCTGGTTATTTATCGATAATAATTCTATAATTTAAATATAACTTTTTGATATACAACATGTTTTAATAACACAGTATAATTATGGTTTAACGGCACGATATTTGATGTGATTTATATGTGGATAAAAGTGTAATCTTTTCAAGGATTTTTGAGATGAAAAAGATAATGATTCTTCTTTTCGTGCTGGTGATAGCAAACTATGCTTTGGCTTATGAGCTCGATGAGTATTTCGGCATAAATTTATCTGTAAATTCCAGCGGTGATTTCAATATGCCCTGGGACCCAATCCGAGGATTCGGAATGCATGAAGACTGGCGTACCGATGGAAATATGTATGCCCCCGATCCCGGGCCGCTTTATGCGGTGTCCGAGGTGTTCGATCTGGAAGCCATGTATATGGGATTTGATATGCATAACAATCAGCTCGTATATTCAATCGTGACTTCAATGCCCAATGTCGGTTACGATCAGGTGGGCTGGTATCCCGGTTATCTTTTCCGTCCCGGTGATATAAAATTCAACATCGGAACAAATCAATATGTGGTAAGCACCTTTGGCGGCACCTATGCCGGTTACGGCTATTCGGCGGGGAACCTTTACCTAAATCCCGATATGGGATATTACGATGGCACTCGCGGATTCGGAAGCCGCGGGGATCCCGTCATGGCCAATTACAATCAGGCCGCAAGCATGGTTTCCACGACGACGGGATTCTACTTTAATTATTTCAATTACGGTCTCCTGGAAAACGGTTATGATACCTACCTAATAGAGGGGCGAATCGATTTTTCAGATTTGGGCGGACTGAATATGCTCTATGATGGCGTCAATATGGAATTCGCCATGAGTTGCAACAACGATATGGGTACATTAACCGGCGATCCCACAGTGGTACCGGAGCCATCAACCATGGTTTTAATGGGGCTCGGTCTTCTGGGGTTATATGGCCGGCGTCGTTTCAGGAAAAAATAAGATTTGCTAGAATTTTTTCGAAAACCGGCGTATTCGTCGGTTTTTTTTTGCAGTAATGCAGAATAATATTTTCTCGAATGCACTTATGTCATATATGTCTTTTGATGATTTGAAATCTTAAAAGAGGAGCTTTTGTGGATAATTCTGTCGGATCGGTTCGAAATTCTGTCTTCGAGTTTTTTTTATTCTCGTTATTGTCGGTTTTTCTGTTTTTTATCGGCTGTGGTGGTAAGGACGACCTGGCAGAACGGTACAGGGCCGAAGAGCTTTTAAGCAGGGCGGACCGCTTGAAAGAGCAACTCATTATCAAGGGCTCAGAATATTCGAATGATGATTTTCGCAGATTAGTAGATGCCTATGAGATGGCTATAGACGCGGTTGACCTTCCCGAGAGCCGGGCGGAAGTGGAAGTCGCGTCCACTGAGATCAAACAGGCATGGGCGGTAGCGTTGCTGGCGAATACCAGGATTGCCTCCTTGTACTTGGACAGGAGGGAATACGACAGCGCTTTCGCATATTACCAAAACGCAGCAAACAGCCCGGCAGTCGACGATCTTCAAAAAAACGTTATCTTCAGACATATGGCCTATGTCAGTGATAAATCAGGCGATTTTGAAGAAGCTGCGGAATTGTATGATTCGGTGTCGTATGGCTATATTAAAATATTAAATCCAGACAGGCCGGAAATGGAAGCCATTTCTGCGCCAATTAAAAAGGCGGAAATGTACCGAAACATCGGGGATAATCAAAAATTCATTAAAGAACTGGAGAAAGCCAGAGACTACTACGGAAAAATAATCGATGACTATCCCGGCAGCGGTTTAGCCGAAATTTCCCTGGGCAAAATCGCGGCCAGTTATTTGATGCAGAGGCAATATCATGAAGCGTTAAAAATACTTGAATCTGCCGGTAAGGATGAGAAAGGGGTACTGAAACCGGGCACGTTATTGCTTATTTCAGATATTTACATGAACAATGTAAAGGATTATAAAAAAGCGGAGAGGTTTTACAGAGAGTTTTTAAGATTGTATCCCGAGCATATTGATAAGGCGAAGGCGTTGTTGGGGCTCGGCCTGAGTCTCTACGAGAATGCAGAGTATGAAATGGCGAGAGATGCCGTTAAGGAAATTGAGAAGATACCCGGGGTGCCGGAACAGATCGTCGCCCAGTCTTATTATCTGATCGCGTTATGCTATGAGAAAGAGGATAACTGGCAGCTGGCCGAAGGACAACTGGAGCTAATAAAAGCCATGTTCCCCGGCAACAGGGTTGCTTTCGATGCCGCCCTTTATATCGTTGCTCATTACAGATCGAAAGGTAAAAAAAGCAACACTGAAAGAGAATTCGATGAAGCGGTTGATTACATTGACAGATATGTACAATCAACATCTCTGAACCCTGTCGCCGCGGCACAGGCGGCCGGGTATCTGGCCAGGGCTTACATCGAAAACGGCGAAATTGAAATGGCTATCGAACGGCTTGAGAAGTTGTATTACAAATACCCCAATACTCCCGACGGATCGATGGCGCCCTTGAAAATCGCGGATTTGTATGAGAACTCGTTAAATGATATGCCGAAAGCGGCCGAATGGCTTGATATTTTTATAAAGGAAAATCCGGGAGGAGCGAATATTGGCGAATTGAAAGATTATGTGGAGAACCTCAAAAGTAACGACATCTAAGAAATCAAAAAAGGCCATATTTTGAGTTGACCGGAAAAAAGACCATGGGCGTTAAGCGAAATATTATAGGCAAGTTCTCTTTTATCTTTTCGATTTTCATTATTAGCGCTATAGCCGGATTTCTCGCCGGGGGGTATTTTTCGGATGACGATTTCCCGTTTTTCGGTTTATTTGGGCAGAAAGGCAAAATTGAACTCGATCAGGTCAGCGACGGCCCCTATGTTTTCTGGAGGGATACGGGCCATGCTATTGCATTTTATATTTGTGACGGTGACCTGATCACCCGTGAATTTCAGGCTCCTGATACTGTTAAGTTTGTAGGTTTTTGCCACGATTCAACGGTAACATATAAGACCCCGGTAAGAGACTATCGGGTGGAGAATGGGGTATTTGATAATGTATCCAGAATTTTCGCCATAAGCGATATACATGGTGAGTATGATTATATGATCGATATTCTGAAAAAGGGCGCGGTAATTGACGAATACGGCAATTGGATATTCGGCGACGGGCATCTGGTGATTAACGGTGATATAGTTGATCGTGGCGACGAGGTTACCGAATGTCTATGGTATGTTCATTCCCTGGAACGGGAGGCGGCTCGGGCTGGCGGCAAAGTCCATTTTTTGCTGGGAAACCACGAGTTAATGGTTATTCAGGGCGATTTGAGATATGTTCATAAAAAATACTCCGAAGGGATAGCGAAAAAGAGCAGAATTTCTTATGACAGACTTTTCGGTCCCCTCACAGAGTTCGGAAGGTGGTTAGCGAAGAAAAATACCATTATCAGGATTAACGGTATCGTATTTGTTCACGGCGGAGTCAGTCCGGATTTAATTAAACGTTATGCCGGCATGAGAGAAATAAATAATGTGGTACGGAATAATATCAATATGTTGCCTTATAATAAGGCGCTTGGCGAAGACGAAATGTTTGTCTACAGGAGTATGGGCCCCGTCTGGTATCGCGGATTGGTGATCGAGCATAATTATCCTGTGGTTACGCCCGAGCAGCTGGACGAACTCCTCGGTTTTTTCGAGGCATCCGCTTTCGTCGTGGGTCATACATTAATGGACAGGGTCGATAGTTATTTCGATGGAAAGGTTTTCAGTCTGGGTGTCTCTCCGGCTGAGCTGTCTTCCTTGGAAGCGCTATTATGGCAGAAGGGTGTTTTTTATCGTGTAAAAGGCGATGGTGGAAAGGAGATTTTAAAAAATTAAATCCCGTTAATGTCTTTTCCATATTTGTAAAAACCTGATTTCATTTCTCGTATACTCTATCATCTAATTGGATTCGGAAGTACCGGCTCGAATCTGAGACTATGGAATGCCATATCCGTTATATGCACGTCATTATCAATCTGATTCCATCAACAGAGCCGGATGTTTTTCCAGGCCGGGATTTTGAAAGGAAATCGCTTGCGTGATCGATGAGGAAAGCTTAGTTTCAGTGTCCGATTGTTGAATGATATGAAGGAGTTGAGATGGACACCAGTTTAGATGGGATTTTCAGGCCGAAAAGTATTGCGGTTATAGGTGCTTCGACCAAAAAGGGGGCCATCGGCCGGGAAATTCTACATAATCTTATAGAGGGCGAGTTTAACGGCAAGGTTTTTCCGGTTAATCCCAAGGCCACGGTAATACATTCGATCAAATGCTACTCCACAATCCTCGATGTCCCCGATGCAGTTGACCTTGCTATAATAATTACCCCGCGGGATCACGTTAAGTCAATCCTCGAACAATGCGGTGAAAAAGGGGTTAAGGGAGTGGTGGTAATTACCGCCGGATTCAAGGAGATAGGGGAGGAGGGGGCGAAAAAGGAGCTCGAGCTGGTTGAGGTTATCAAGAAATATAATATGAGAATGGTGGGGCCGAACTGTTTCGGGGTGTTGAACACCGATCCCGAATATTCCATGAATGCCACCTTTTCCAAGACTATGCCGATACCCGGAATGGTGGGCATTATGTCTCAATCCGGCGCTCTCGGTGAGGCGATCCTGGATTACGCCAATTCGCTCGGTTTGGGTTTTTCAATGTTCGTGTCGGTCGGTAATAAGGCCGATATTTCGGGTAATCATCTTTTGGCCTACTGGGAGGATGATCCCAACACCTGCCTGATTCTTCTGTATCTGGAAAACTTTGGAGATCCGCGTCAATTCACCAAAATAGCCCGCAGTATCACCAAGAAAAAGCCTATTGTGGCTGTAAAGGCGGGCAGAACTGCGGCGGGGGCGGCGGCGATAAGTTCGCATACCGGCGTACTGGCCGGGCTCGATGTCGGCGCTGAAGCGATATTCGAACAATGCGGCGTCCTGCGGGTCGCTACCGTAGATGAGCTTTTCGACGTCGCTCTGGCATTTACCAATCAACCGGTACCTAAGGGCGATCGTATAGCGGTGATAACCAACGCCGGTGGGCCCGGCATACTCGCCACCGACGCGGTTGAAAGCGTCGGGCTGAAAATGGCCAAATTTGAAAGGAAAACTGAGGAATACCTGAGAAAAAACCTTCTTCCCATAGCCGCCATAAAAAACCCTGTGGACGTCATAGCGGCGGGCGGTCCCGAGTCTTACAGGGTAGCTGTTGATGCTGTCCTTTCGGATAAAAACGTCGACGGCGTTATATGCATATTCGTGCCTCCGGTGGTGGTGGATCACAGGGCCGTGATTCAAGCCATAGTTGAGACCATCGAAAAGCACAAGAATAAAAAACCGGTTCTCGGCTGTTTCATGAGCGAAGCCGCAGAGATCGCCGGCTCCGAGCAGATGACCAAACATAAAATCCCGGTTTATACCTTCCCTGAATCGGCTGTAAGGGCCATGTGGACCATGGTGCGGTATCAAAGATGGCGAAAGCGTCCCGAGGGCAAAGTAGTAGAATATGAAGTCGATAAGAGGAAAGCTCAAAGAATAATATCCAGGGCCATAAAGGCGAAAAAAGAGCATATCCTGGGCGAGGAAGCTCTCGATATTCTCGAGGCTTACGGGATCAGGGTGGCGAAATCTATCAAGTCTAAAACTGCGAAGGAGATTAAAGAGGCGGCCAAAAAACTGTCTTTTCCCGTGGTTCTCAAGGTAGACGATGCCTCGATTTCTCATAAGACGGATGTCGGCGGAGTGGTCACGGATATTCGCACGCAGGCCGAACTGGATGACGCATTCAAGACCGTGAAAAAGAAGTTCGGTAAAAAAGGAAAAAAATTTTCGGGAGTGATAGTACAGCAGATGGTCCGGGGTGGAGTGGAGACGATTATGGGGATGCATGACGATCCCTCTTTCGGGCCGTTGATGATGTTCGGACTCGGCGGAATTTACGTCGAGGTTATGAAAGACGTTTCTTTTAAAGTACATCCTCTTACCGATTATGACGCCAACGAGATGATCAAATCGGTAAAAGGATATCCGCTCCTCACAGGATTTCGAGGTTATCCGGCGGTTAATACTGCCGTTCTCCAGGAGACTATCTTGCGGCTATCGCAGCTTGTGGCTGATTTTCCGGTGCTGAAATCATTTGATGTTAATCCGTTTATAGTGACTTCCGAGGCGAATAAATCAAAGGCAGTCGACGCCAGATTTGCCATAGAATTATAATAAAAGAACCTGAATTCGAGCCCGGCGTTGCCCATATTCAGATGAGCAAAAAGAGCATACAATGTCTTTGCCAATAATAACTATACGGCTAATTCTAAGAAGATTTAATTATGAAGACGTGAGGGACATCCTGGAATTTATCTCTCATCCTTCCGTCTCCAAGATCGTTACTGAGATAGAAATGACCGAAACCGGAGTAAAAAAATATATCGATATAAAGAATTCTTACGAGCTGTTTGAAAAAGACAAATGCTTTGATCTGGCCATAGTGAGAAAAGCGGATGGCAAAGTTATTGGATTGGTAACTCTTATACGCAAAAACCATATGCAGGGTCAAATCGGTTGGGCTTTGGGATTTGATTATCGAGGTAAAGGATATGCAACCGAAGCCGCAGAAGCGGTAATCGAGTACGGTTTTAACGTCCTCGGCCTGCATCGTGTTTACGCCGACACTACTAATGAAAATTCCGCTTCATGGAAGGTCATGGAACGCCTTGGCATGAGACGGGAAGCCTGTCTAAAGGAGGCGGAATTTAGAGACGATAGGTGGCTGGATTCTCTTACCTATGGCATTCTCGCGTCTGAATGGCGTAATAAAAGGCGGGCTTGATTGAATTAAAGTCGAGATCGCCTGTCTTGTTTTAACTGCTGTTTTATCTGAAAACCACTATCCGATTTTTCCTTGCGACAATGGGCCTGTATTGCTATTTTGACTCAACTTTTAGCGCTGGTGTTCGGATTTGAGGAGCATTTTATCGTTGGTTTTGGGATCGTACGAAATAAGTGATATAAACTGAAAGGAAGAGGGAGCCATGGAATTATTTAAGGTTAAGGATCCGGAAGAATATGGGTTCGAAGAGATTATCTATGAAAAAAAGGATTGGGTGGCCAGGGTCACGATTAATCGGCCGGATTTTTATAACGCCTATAACACTCCGTGCCTTAAGGAGATGATCACAGCCTTTACCGACGCCCACTGGGACGACAGTGTGGGCGTGGTGATCTTTACCGGCGCCGGGGACAAGGCCTTCTGTACCGGCGGTGACGTCAAAGAATACGCTGCCTACTACACCCAGAGACCGCGCGATTATGTCAAATATATGGGATTGTTCTCTGGATACATCGAATCGATAGTGAAATGCTCCAAGCCGGTAATCTGCCGGCTGAACGGCATGGCGGTAGGGGGAGGCAACGAGTCCCACATGGCCTGCGACCTCTCCATCATGGCTGACGATACCTATATAGGGCAGATCGGCACCAATGTCGGATCGGTTGCCTGCGGGGGAGCTACTCAGTGGTTGCCCATTTTCGTCGGCGATCGTCGGGCTCGAGAGATTTTATACCTTAATGAAAGGATCAAGGCCGATAAGGCGCTGGAGTGGGGACTGGTGAACCAGGTCGTGCCCAGGGATAAACTTGACGAGGCCTGCATGGAGATGGCCGAGAAGATGCTCAACAAGTTCCCGGAATGCATGCGTTTCACCAAAACCCAGATCAACTGGTGGAAAGATCAGGTCTGGCATTCCACTATTCAATCCGCCGGTGACTGGCTGGCGTTGCACTTCGCCTCCTGGGAGCCCAACGAGGGCATGCAGGCGTTTGTGGAAAAACGCAAGGCCGACTACATGGGTCTCCGCAAAATCGCGGCCGAAGGGGGATCTTCGGAGTTCAAATACGGGCCTTACAAGCATACCTGCAAATCCTGCGGCGCCACCCAGCTTCCCGGATTGCATAAGTTCTGCGGAATGTGCGGAGCCAAATTAGAGGGATAGATGCCAACAAAAGATTCAGGATGGTGGGATGATTTCTTTCCCGCCTTCAGGCCTTATTTCAGTCTGGTTTCTCAAAAAGAGACCAATGCCCAGATCCGTTACATAATAAAAAAGCTGAATCTTAAACCGGGCAGGAAATTTCTCGATTGCCCCTGTGGTATAGGGCGGATATCGCTGCCCCTGGCTAAAAAGGGTATCAGGGTGACAGGTGTCGATATCACTCAATCCTACCTGGATGAACTTTCTAAGAAGGCCAAACAAAGAGGTTTGAAAATAAAAGTCGCTCGTGCTGATATGAGGCGGATAAATTTCGATTCACAATTCGACGCCGGAGGCAATCTCTGGACCTCCTTCGGTTTTTTCGAGAAAGAATCGGATAACCGTCTGGTCGTGAAGAAGATGTATCGAGCTCTGAAACCGGGGGGGAAGTTCATGCTTCATGTAATCAACCGCGACTGGATTATGGCCAATTACAGCTCGCGCGGGTGGCAGGAGATT
>Ga0209536_100015889_pt1 | contig 10719 bp, 9 predicted proteins | sample DeeMarSeWOR28_12_FD_187461 | JGI IMG/M metagenome (GOLD analysis project Ga0209536, IMG submission 187461) | Marine sediment microbial communities from White Oak River estuary, North Carolina - WOR-2-8_12 (SPAdes) (version 2) | ecosystem: Environmental > Aquatic > Marine > Intertidal zone >...
ACAAACAAAGGCCCCGGCACCCTGAAAGATTTCTATGTCGAAGTCGAAGCTGCTCTCCAGGATACCTCTACCAAGGAAACCTCGTTCCCTTGCCTGTGTTATCGCTATCTTGAGACGTCTTACGGCGAGCGGGTACTCGGCGCGGACGTAAACATAACCTTGGCTGGCACCGACAGCATAGGCGGCGATTATCATTCCCTCCAGAACGGAATGAGGGTCTCCCTCGAGAACGGACCTGTCCTGGAAGGCACCCGGGTCGCCCTCATCGGCATTGCAGATAACGTATTTCTGTTCTGACTTCTCCACATAACAGGCTTCCCATTTTCGTCCGGTGGAGAAACCAGCCCCACCGAGTCCACGGAGTCCTGACTGCTTCACTTCGTTAATTATCTGCTCGGGAGTCATTTCAGACATTGCCTTGCGTGCCGCCTGATAGCCACCATCGGCAAGATAGTCATAAATATTCTCGGGATTGATGTGACCACAGTTCCGCAATACCAGACGCTGCTGCTTGTAGTAGAAGGGTATGTCGTGGTAACGGTTTAATTTTCTGCCGATAGTTAAATCGTGGTAGAAAAGACGGTCGACGGGCCTGCCATCAGGCAGGAATGACCGGGCAATATCCGGAATATCTTCGGGACTGACCTTGGAATAGAAAAAGCCTTCAGGTTCAATGACAACCAGCGGTCCCTTCTGACAGAAACCATGACAACCGGTACCTGTTAGTTGAACGCTGTCACCAAGATTCAGATCGGCCAGCTCTTTTTCTAACAGGGAATATAATTGCTCGCCACCCCCGGAAACGCAGCCTGTTCCCAGACAGACGATAATTTCACGCTGCTTTTTTGACATACGACCTCTCTCTGGGCAGATTTGGGGTGACCGCGCTGGCTATTCCGGAGGCTAATATATGGTGCACGTATAGATAATAGGGTTCAATGGTATTAACTGTCAAGTGCGAATGAGGCTGATATATACGGCTTGGAGAATAGATATGGTATTGCCATGACACGCTCTTTAACAAGAAGCGGGCAAACCCATGGAGTACTCGTGGGTCTGCCCGAGAGGAAAATGAAGAAAAAACGTGGAGTAATTATTATTATACCGGACCGGGGTTAAGAAAAGGTAAACGTTCTCATTATTAGGTTGCGAAAAGGTTACAAATCGGCAAGCATTTCCTGGCAGTCTAATCCGGTACTGTTCTGCCAGCCATTGGCAGGGTCTTGTAATCGAATCATACTACGTTATAATGAACCGAGATAAGTGAAGAAAGGTGGGGTTTGAAATGGCTAATAAATTACTTATCTGGATACTGGTATTACTGGTACTGTTAAACAGTGCTATCGGTGCTTACGCTTATCTGCTCAGTAAGGACATCGATACCCTGAGAGAGCAACTGGCGAATGAAATAAGCGCTGTTATTGGTGAAATGGAGGCCCTCGGCGAGGAGACGGAGGGTAATTTCGATACTGTAGAGGAAGCGATACGGGCTAACCAGAACGGCATAGATGCTCTTGAGGATAGTGTGGATGGAGAATTGACGCTGCTTGGAGATAGGATTGCCGGGCTGGAGACCGGAATGGATGAGATGGAAGCCGGTATAGGTGATATCGAATCCGGGCTTGCCGCGATTGGACCCGGACTGGAGGCAGACCAGGTCTATCAGGCTGTCAGTCCGTCCGTAGTTGAAATAAGTAACGGGGAGCAGACGATTGGCTCAGGCTTTATCTATGATAACGACGGCCATATTGTAACCGCCAATCATGTTGTCGAGGCACTGACCACGATACACGTTGTCCTGGCCGATGGCAGGACATCCCCGGCCAGCGTGGTCGGTACCTGTACTCTAAGTGACGTGGCCGTCCTTTCTCTGGAACGCCAGTTTGACGTCGCGCCGTTAACACTGGCAGATTCGTCAAGCATCGTGATTGGGGAACAGGCTATCGTTATAGGCAGTCCGTTCGACGAAGGGTGGACGGTGACGGCGGGGATTATCAGTCAGGTCGGCAGGTTCGAGGAGATTGGTGATGAGACGGAGAGCCGGTGGATAGCCAACCTACTCCAGTTCGATGCCCCGGCGAACTTCGGAAACTCAGGTGGCCCTTTATTTAATACTGCCGGTGAGGTTATCGGGATAGTTATTGCACGAGTCGAACCTGAACTGGGAGACGGAATTTCCTATGCGGTATCGGCAAATAAGGTCAGGAGGGTTGCCGACGCAATTATTGAACATGGTTCTTTTGATTATCCCTTGCTCGGCGTGGAGGTGTCTGATATTACGCCAATTATGGCGGGGGCGCTCGGACGTGAGACGGTCCACGGGGCACTGGTCGGCTCGGTCGTTGCCGGTGGTCCGGCCGGGGTAGCGGGCGTTCAGGTAGATGACATAATAATCGCCATCAATGCTGTGCCCGTTACCGAGGTGGCCGATCTTATATCCTATCTGGGGGAATACGGTACCCCGGACGATTCGGTGGTGCTGACCATAATACGTAACGGTACCGAGATGGAGTCGACGGTGACGCTCGGTAGCAGGTGACCCTATTTTTTCAGCACCTCGTAAAGGCGGGCGACGTTCATCTTTTGCAACATGGGCCCCATTGCCGCCATACGTTCATCCACGGGATAGCGATCGAGGAACGAGATAGTGTCCTGGGCCTCTTCCAGACTCATCCCTTTGCCGATGGCGTCACTGACAGCATCTATCCAGTCCTGAATTGCGGCCTTCATCGTTGGAATGTAGTCGGGCTGGCAGACCTCTCCGTGGCCCGGCACCATGAATTCCGCGCCAAGTTCCTGGAGTTGGTCAAGGGAGTCGAGCCATTCATAAGGCACGGCCTGGTGCAGGAAGGGGTGTGTTTCGTAGAAGATATTGTCTGAGGTGAAGACGACCTTTTCTTCGGGGATATAGACGGCTACCTGGTAGGGGGTATGCCCCGGCATATTTATTAGCTGGAAGGTGTGGTCTCCGACATAGACAGTTGCCCGGTCGTTCAGGGTGATGGTGGGCGGGTGGTAACTGAACCCTTCGACCAGGGGCAGGGTCTGGGGTGATGTCTGTTTAAGACGTTCTTTGAGCTGCTCGACATCAGCAGCCAGAAGTGCTTCCCTGGTTCCCTCGTGGGCAATGACGGTGCCCTCGAAGAAATGGATGCCACTGAAGTGGTCACCATGAGGCTCGGTTATCATGATATAGCGAACAGGTCCGTGTTTGGCGATTTCATCCCGCCACTTTATTGCGTCCTCCGGCATCTGCGGGGTATCTATCATGACGACACCCTCACTGGTCACTACGAATCCGGGATTACAGCCAGCGAATTCGGTCTCAGCGTAGACGTTGCCTGTTACCTTCTGCATGTCTTCCTCCTTTACATCGGGTGTCTGACTCGGGCTGATTAATTGTGTATTATTCTAACGTAAACCCAGCTGGAATGAAAGCATAGTTATTTCGGATTCAAATGGGCTATAATGGTTGGCGTATGTTCTTGAACTGTGCAAGACTAATCTGGTCCCAGACAGGTTCTTTGTGGTTTAAACTGTGCGCAACTGAGCTTGGGAGGTGTGACCACTGGTCTGGCTGAAGTTTATTATATGCTCAGTTATTATCGTGGTTGCCGGAACCAAGACGGCCCAGTATGGGGAGACCATCGCCGGACATACCGGTCTGGGTCGAATACGTGTCGGGATGATATTGCTGGCGGCTATTTCATCCATGCCGGAGCTGGTTACTGGTGTAAGCTCGGTTACCCTCGTAGACGTGCCTGATTTTGGAGTTGGCACACTGCTGGGAAGCTGCCTCTTCAACCTGACCATCATCGCCTTTTTAGACATAATGCGTCGTCGCGAACCTGTCCTTAACCACGCCAGCAAGAGACATCTGCCACTGGCAGGCATGGTGATATTACTGATGGCGATGGCAGGCCTGAGTATCCGCTTCCGTGAGAGCCTGGCTGGGGTATCTCTTGGCTGGGTGGGAGTGCCTACCATAATCGTCATGCTCATCTATCTGGTGGGATTATGGCGCATAACCCGCTCTGAAGCCAGTTACCATGCGTCTGTACCGGTGGAAGCAGGGGTCAGTTTGTCCAGACTTACGTGGCTTAAGCTTGCTGTGGCCGCAGCTTGGGTTATTGGTGCCGGGATATGGATGTCATATGTCGCCGATGAGATTGCGTTGGTTACAGGCTGGGAGGGTAGCTTTATCGGCTCTATATTTCTGGCGATTGCCACCTCATTGCCGGAAATGGTAATAGCGATTGCCGCATTTCGTATGGGAGCTATTGACCTCGCAGTGGCTGACATACTGGGTGCCAATATGCTTGATATCGCTCATCTCTTCACCCTCGACCTGTGCTCTGCTAAAGGGCCGCTGCTCAGTTCTGTGTCCGGTGCTCATGCTATTACAGCCGTGTTAGTAGTAGCGATGACGATTGCCGTCGCCGGCGGGCTGCGTTTCCACCAGCGGCGTAAGACCTTTTACTTCATCAGCTGGTACGGGGTTGTGTTGCTCGCACTTTATATTTACGGGGCTTATGCCCTTTATACTTCAGGGGTGGGGTAGGTCAAAACTAGTCTCGTTCACACTTAGTTTTTAATAGCGACTGATTCTGGTATAATAATTCTGACTTACGACGTCGGCGTGTCGACTAGACAAGGAAGTAGCATTATCTAATGGAACTGAGTCAAATCTTTGCCCTTGTCATCTTTGTGGGGATGTTTATCGCCGTTGTGAGTGACAAGTGGCACCGCTATATTCCGGCCCTGGTTGGCGCTGCCCTTACCGTTATCGTTGTTTTCCTCATCATAATGAAAAGTCCCCAGGCTGTCGTCAATACGCTCAGTCTGGGGCAACTGGGCGAGCAGGCATTCTGGTGGGTACAGCCTGGACAGGAGTTAGCTGAGTCTCACCAGGGCGTGAACTGGCAGACCATTATTTTCATCGGCGGCATGATGGTAATGGTCGAGGGCCTGGGAGAGGTCGGTTTCTTCCGCTGGCTGTGCCTCCGTCTGGCCAAGCTAGTCAACTACAAAGTGGTCCCGATACTGATAGTCTTTATGCTTCTGTCTGGCTTTCTGGCAATGTTTATTGATAGCATCACGGTATTACTTTTTCTGGCCACAGTCACCGTTGAGCTGGCCCGCCTGCTTAAATTTGACCCCGTTCCAATCATCATTGCCGAGATATTTGCGGCCAATGTTGGTGGTAGCGCTACCATGTGCGGTGACCCGCCTAATGTCATTATCGGTACCGCCTATGGATACACTTTCTTCGACTTTGCCACCAATACGGGTCCCATCGCCTGGATAGGAATGTTCGCTACCCTAGCATTCTTCTACTTCGCTTTCCGTAAGGTACTCACGACCTCTCACGGCGATGCCATAATTGACCCTGCTACTTATCCTGAGCCACGTGAGGCCATTACCAACATGGATCTCTTCCGGATAAACACCGCCATCTTTATCCTGGTAGTGGTACTGCTGGTCACCCATGCCCAGACAGGGATAACGGTGGCCTCGATAGGAGTTATTGCGGCCGGTCTCACCCTGATTGCCGGATTCAGTAAGGTTGGTCATATCCTCAGGAGGGTGGACTGGCGGACACTGCTTTTTTTCATCGGGTTGTTTATCTGCGTGGGCGGGCTCGAGGAGACCGGGGTGCTGGTGATTCTGGCCGATTTCATTGCTGATATTTCCGGTGGAAATATAATGATAGTGATACCGATTATACTGTGGATTTCGGCCTTTGCTTCGGCTATAGTGGACAACATACCATTTGCGGCGACGATGATACCGGTATTGCGGAATCTGGCCAAGACGGCGGGTTTTGAGCAGACGACGCTGGCCTGGACGCTGGCCCTGGGGACCGATATCGGGGGGAACGCCACGCCGATTGGTGCCTCCGCCAATGTGGTTGGTACGTCAGTTGCCCAGCGTGAGGGTTACCCGATAAGCTGGGGGAGATTCTGTAAGTATGCCATACCGGCGATGATTATGGTGGTCGGTCTCTGCTGGCTGTATCTTGTAGTACGGTATACCTAGTACCGGAATTAATGAGAATTCCAGCGACACACTATTAGGCTATAGTTGTTATAATAGGACATTATATGATAAGGTATTATACTCGGGATTATTTATCATACAGGTACTCGTGATTCGTACGCCCCTGTAGCTCAGGTGGATAGAGCACCAGCCTCCGGAGCTGGGTGCGCGCGTTCGAGTCGCGCCAGGGGTACTTCTAAAAAATACCAGAACAATATCTCCACCTTACGTATATATATGGAGGCAAAGTTGATAGATACAACCCGACTGGTTGAAATCAGGTGGCATGGTCGTGGTGGGCAGGGTGCCGTCACATCTGCCGAGCTATTGGCACAGGCTGCGATTAATGAAGGGAAAAATGCACAGGCTTTCCCCCTGTTCGGAATGGAGAGGAGGGGAGCACCGGTGCAGGCTTTTGACAGGATAGATCCCAACGAACCGGTCCGCATGAGGGGTGAGGTTTTGGAACCTGACGTTGTCGTGGTGCTTGACCCAACTTTGATGAATATCATCAACGTCACTGCCGGGCTAAAGCAAAAAGGACTTCTGATAATCAACACCAGTAAGGGTATTGATGGTTTTGAAGCTGAGTTCGGGGCGAAATATCAAATGGCGACGGTTGATGCCTCCAGAATTGCTCGTGACCTGCTGGGGGTTAACATTGTTAATACTACCATGCTCGGTGCATTATTGAGGTCGGTTGCGGTGGTTGATATAGAATCGCTGGTAAAGCCCCTTGAGAAGAGGTTCGAGCGGCTGGCGGAGCGAAATATCAATGCCATGAGACGGGCGCACGAAGAGACCGTGGTAAAGGAGTGAGTCGATTTGAGCAAGAATAAAGAAGAGTATACCTGGAAAGAGCTGGAAATCGGCACAATATTTACCGAGCCAGGTAATACTGCTGAGTATAAGACGGGCGACTGGCGTTCACAGGCGCCTACCTACAATTTCGACAGGTGCATCAAGTGTGGTGTCTGTCAGCTCTACTGTCCTGAAGGCTGTATTGAACAGGATGAGGACGGTTATTTTACGGCCAATCTGTACTGGTGTAAGGGGTGTGGTATCTGTGCCAGGGAGTGCCCGACCGGTGTCATCACGATGGAGGAGGAGACGGAATAATGGGAGAGAAGGTAGGTATCGAGGCATCAATCGCGATTGCCGAGGCTGCCGGACTGGCCAATCCCGATGTTATTGCCGCTTATCCGATTACGCCGCAGACACATATCGTGGAACACCTGGCGGAAATGGTGGCTAATGGTGAAGTTGATGCCGAATATATCCCCGTGGAATCGGAGCATTCGGCCATGAGTGCCTGTTTGGGGGCGTCGGCTGTCGGGGCACGTACATTTACCGCTACTGCCGGTCAGGGTCTCGAGTTAATGCATGAAGTTCTCTATATCGTTTCCTCAATGCAGTTGCCGGTAGTGATGGCAGTGGCCAACCGGGCGCTATCAGCACCGATCAATGTCTGGGGCGACCACTCGGATTTGATGGCGGTAAGGGATACCGGCTGGATACAGATAGTAGTCGAGAATGGACAGGAGGCGGTAGACAACGTACTCTGTGCCTTCTGTATCGCTGAAGACCACAGGGTACTGTTACCGGTAATGATACATCTCGATGGATTTCACATGACTCATGTGATTGAGCCTATAATTATTCCCGATCGCGAAGAGGTTCAGAAATTTGTACCGCCGAATAACTATCCTCTACCACTGGACCCAGGCCGTCCAGTGACAATGGGTGGTGTCGGGCCTCCGACAATATATCCAGAGGTCAAGAAATATCAGGACGTTCATCTGCGGTCAACCAAGGGTGTTATCCTGGAGCACTGGGACAGGTTTGCCCGAGCGTTCGGACGTCAATATAATCCAGTGGAATGTTATCGCACCGAGGATGCCAAAGTCCTGATAATGATGATGGGCAGCATGGGTGAGACGGCTATGAATGCCGTAGACAATCTGAGAAACGAAGGAATAAGTGCCGGGTTACTGAAGCTGAGACTATGGCGCCCCTTCCCCTTCGAGGAATTGCAGGAAGCGGTCGGTGGTGCCGACCTGCTGGTTGTGGTAGACAGGGCTATTTCCTTTGGCGGGCCGGCAGGACCGTTCTGTTCTGAGGTGAAATCGGCGCTGTATAATCTGGAAAAGAGACCCAAGGTGACCGGTTTCGTGGCCGGTCTGGGTGGGAGAGATATTCCCGTGGTCGGCTTTGAAACGATGGTCTGTCAGGGGATGGAGATTGCCGAGAAGGGTGGCGGCGAGATACTAGAGACTTACGGGGTGAGAGAATAATGCAGAACTACACTGTTTATGTTCCTCGTCTAGCACCGAAAAAGGAACCATTTGCCCCAGGACACCGGGCCTGCGTGGGCTGCGGAGAAGCACTGGCGGTACGGCTGGCCTGTAAAGCATTTCCACCGAATACGATAGTGGCCAGCGCCACCGGTTGCATGGAGGTTATCTCTTCCCAGTATCCGATGACGGCATGGCGTGTGCCCTGGATACATGCCCTTTTTGAGAATGCGGCGGCGGTTGCTTCCGGCGTCGAGTCTGCCCTGAAAGCAATGACAAGGAAGGGTTTACGTCCTGCTGACGGCACCAAAGTAGTGGCGATGGGTGGAGACGGTGGTACCAGTGATATCGGTCTGCAGGCATTGTCCGGGGCAATGGAGCGAGGGCATGATTTCCTCTACATGTGCTTTGACAATGAGGCCTACATGAACACCGGTATCCAGAGGTCTTCGGCAACCCCGTTCGGGGCAGCGACGACCACCTCACCTGCTGGCAGCCATAGCATCGGGCAGAGGACGTGGAAGAAGAACATGGCAGCCATAGCCGCTGCCCATGATATTCCATATGTTGCCACCGCCAGTCACGGTTATCCACATGACCTGATGGCTAAAATAGCCAAGGGAATAGCTGTTCCCGGTCCTGCCTATGTACATATACTCTCTGTCTGTCCTACCGGCTGGCGTTCCGCTCCTGATTTATCGGTCCGACTGAGTCGTCTGGCGGTAGAGACGGGCGTATTCCCACTATACGAGATTGAGAACGGTAAGTATAAAATGAACCTGGAACTAAAGAAACTGAGACCGTTGCAGGACTACCTAAGACTCCAGGGGAGATTCCGACACCTGTCTGAGGGCACCATTATGGAGATTCAGGAACGGGTGATCAAGGAGTACGAACGAATCAAGGAGAAGGCCAGATGACGATAGATGCTGAGCAGGTCCGCAGCAAAATCGGCCCAATACTGGATAAATATCAGCGCGACAAGGGTATGCTGGTATCTATTTTGCAGGACACCCAGGCAACACTGGGCTATCTTGCCAGAGAGGCATTGCTTGAGGTAAGTACCGGGCTGGAAGTGCCATTAAGCCAGGTATACAGCGTAGCTACCTTCTTTCGGGCATTCAGTCTAAAGCCGCGGGGTCGTCACCTGATAGATGTCTGTCTTGGCACGGCCTGTCACGTCAGGGGGGCGGTCGGTATTCTGGAGGCAATCGAGCGGGAGGCAGGAATCAAACCGGGAGATACCTCTGAAGACATGCGGTTCAGCCTCGAGACTGTTAACTGTGTCGGGGCCTGTGCTCTGGGACCTATCGTGATTGTTGACGGGAAATATGAAGGCGAAATGAAGATAGACAAGGTAAAACCCTTGCTGGCGAATTACGAGTAGCCTGCCATGAAAATGTAAGAGAGGAACGAGAGATTGAACAGGCTAAGTTCCCCAGAAGAGTTAGAGAGACTAAGAGAATCGATAATCAGGGGTAGAGACCCTGAGAAAAGGTGTATTGTCATCTGCGGCGGTACCGGCTGTGTTGCTCTTTTGAGTAACGATGTTATTGCTGCTTTCAAAGAAGAAATGAAGGAGAAAGGGGTCGATGCTACGGTAGACCTCAGAGTAACTGGTTGCCGCGGTTTTTGCGAAAGAGGCCCGCACGTAGTTGTGCTTCCCAAGGGTATCCTCTATCAGCGGGTGAAGGCGAAGGATGTTGCCGAGATAGTCTCGGAGACAGTGGTTGCCGGTAATATAATCGACCGTCTTCTCTATGTCGACCCGACGACAAAGCAGAAGGTCGTTCACGAAAGTGAAGTCCCCTTTTACAGTCAGCAGGAGCGTCTCCTTCTCGATAGCAATGCCAAGATAGCCCCGGATAGTCTTGAGGACTACCTGGCTATTGGCGGTTATTCCGCCCTGAGCAAGGCGTTGTTCCAGATGTCACCTGGTGAAGTCCTCGAAGAGGTGAAGAAATCCAACTTGCGCGGTCGCGGTGGCGGCGGTTTTCCAGCTGGCCGGAAATGGGAAACGACCCGTGACGCCGAGGGCGAGCCGAAATACATTATCTGCAACTGCGACGAGGGTGACCCGGGTGCTTTTATGGACAGGAGTCTGATGGAGGGCAACCCTCATTCTGTCCTTGAGGGGATGATAATCGGTGCCTATACGATTGGAGCCCATGAGGGTTACATCTATGTGCGCAACGAGTATCCGCTGGCAGTGAAGCATGCCCAGACCGCTATCGACCAGGCCGAGGAATCCGGACTGCTTGGAGAAAACATCCTCGGTTCGGGATTTAATTTCAAGGTCAGGATAAATCGTGGTGGTGGGGCCTTTGTCTGCGGTGAGTCCACGGCACTGATGGCCTCTCTGGAGGGTAAGGTAGGCGAGCCGAGG